>Ga0181612_163093_pt1 | contig 15868 bp, 5 predicted proteins | sample HoacroProtozoa21_FD_119630 | JGI IMG/M metagenome (GOLD analysis project Ga0181612, IMG submission 119630) | Hoatzin crop microbial communities from Cojedes, Venezuel. Combined Assembly of Gp0051906, Gp0051904, Gp0051908
ACCCTCGACCCACCCCCGTTGGAAGATCCTGACTCCTCCCAACCCCGTACATGACTCACCTGTTCTCATGGCTTCCCAGCTGTCTGCAGGCCTCCAGGTGGGGTCTCACCAGAGCACAGCAGAGGGGTAGAATCACCCCCCTCAACCTGCTGGCCACGATTCTCTTGATGCAGCCCAGGGCACGGTTGGCCTTCCAGGCTGTGAGCACACATTGCTGGGTCATGTCCAGCTTTTCATCCACCAGTACCCCCAAGGCCTTCTCCACAGGGCTGCTCTCAAATCCCCTCACAAAGTTTTATAAATTCAAATTGGGCCCATCTGAAACATAAACCAATTCCTTAACTGTCCATTCTCCTTGGTATTAATTACAGAGAAGATAATATCTCCATTAGCTTGAATTACAGTGAACATGTACATTTTATTATTTTGTATTTAGACTAGGTGCGGAGTCAGAAGTCAGAGCTTTGCCAGTGTCTCACTTAACTCTGCGCAAGCCCTTTGCTTCTCTCTGCCTCAACTTTTCCATCTGTGTAGTGACTATGCTGTGCCTCGCTTTGGAAAGCACAGATAGGAAACACTCCTGAGCTCTTTAACAGCATATTAACAGCACTTTAAAAGCCACTGTCTGTTTTGTATTCCTCAAAGGAACATATGATTCCCAAATGTTTTAAAATTCACAGGGTCTTTTTTACTCTAAATTAAAAAAAAATTGGAAAGTGGGAATTTCTTCAGTATATTTGCATGCAGTGCACTAGAGGGCCCTCAGGAGTTAGAAATGGATGGAATGCACTTTTGGAAGGCACATACTTCACAGGACTTTTCATTACAGAATTTAAAATAGAAGTTGCTGCTGCTTTTTTTTTTTTTATAATGTGAGGTTCATGTAAGTTTATAGCAGTTCGTAAGCAAACCACCTCTCAGTGCCAGTTAGCTTCCAAACAGTATTTAGCTTGCAATGAAATACCTAAATGTGAACCATACTTAAAACTGAAATATGTGCTAGGATACTTTAAGAATGTCAGCTTCTGCTAAGTTACTTTTATTAACCTAAGGAGTTTTTACCAGAACAAAGGATGTATCAAGCTGAATAGGTAAGAGATTTTGGATTTTTATAGCAATATATAGACAATGTGCACTTATTCTATCTTTGTTTCTTTGAAAGGATATATAAACATCTCATTTTATTTGAAAAAACTATAGCTAGATCCTATTTATGGCTTCACAAGAGTGAAAAGAATTAACCATCTTTCATCTTTAATCTGTGTTTATTAATGTGAACTGTGTTCTTATTCAGCTAAGGAAATTTGGCACTGCTAGTATATTTTTCTGCTGGTGAATATGTGCATAGAACTGTTACATTTACTGGTGCTTAATATTGTATAATTTACAGCACTTCCATAACATGTGGTTTAGTGAAGACTGTCTCATAAAAATAAGAGGATAATTATCGGAGTTTGACAAACTTCTAATGCTGGAATACAGCTAGCAGAGATTGCAAATTGAGCCTGTATTTCATGATTTTTGTGTTCGATTTATACTGCAATGAGAAAGTGAAAGATGTATCCTGAAAAATTTCTAGATGCATACTGTCTCATTTAGAGCTTTTACCTCTCAAAAATACAGAACCACAGATACCACAGATACCATATGCGAGTAACAAAATGAAATGCTACCACTCTTTTCTTTTTGCAGTTTTCAAAGGAGATACTTCAGATATTTTAGACTACAAGTCAGTAAACTTTGCTTACGTAGCTGGCTCCATTCATTCTCTGAAGCCAATCAGTTCCCCTGTGGTGGCTGATAAGAATTTAACGGCTTGAGAAGGTGGAGTGTCAGCATCCTTAGTGCTAAACACGTTCCCAGGCATATCAATAGCCTCTGTTCATCACCCATGCTGGAAGCTATTTGGAAAAGGAGAAACAGAAATTGGGGAAGGGAAATCATGCATCATCATCCTGGCTGGAATGTACAGAAGACTTTATGCTGTTTTCATCATGTGGATTCACTAGAGAAATGACCACCTTTGATCAGCCAAATAAAATCAAAAACTTATTTATTTGCTGCCTGTGCCCCCCACGGGTGCTGAGGCTCTGGACTTGTAGGCGCCCAAGGACAAGGAGGAATCTGCTAGTGGGCACTGCCTGCGTGGTCTACCTGGGATTCCTTGTCAGTCAAGTGGGGCATGTTTTACCCCAGCACAAAGGAGGACACCAAAAGATCAGTGCCAGAAGTCTCCAGGATGCAGCCCAAACTCCTCTTCTAGGCATCCCACTGGATGGCACCCTGTCATCACCCAATTTGCAGGAACCCCAGCTTGGTAGCAATGGGACCTTGCTGCCACCCAATGTAGTTTATATCACGCTGCGGTCCAAGCGCAGCAAGCCTGCCAATATCAGAGGCACAGTGAAACCAAAGCGCAGGAAGAAGCATGCAACTACTTTGTCCTATGGGCAGCACTTTCCAAAAGCCGCTTTTATGGGCCGGGAAGAGGCCTTTGCCCAACAGCCGGGAAGGGCCACGCGTGCTGCAGGCACAATGGGAGCAGCAGTGGCTCTGGAGGCGAGAAAGCACCGTCTGGACGAACACAGGCACAAAGGAATGGCAATCAGGGAGAGGGGTAACCAGAGACCTGGGGGGATTTCTGGAGCTATAAAGGCACAGCCCCAGCCTGAGGAAAGCAATATCAGGATTTACAGCGAGAGCTCTCCCTCTTGGCTGAGCAAAGATGACATCCTAAACATGCGCATGCTGGCAGATTCTCGGATAGAGAGCATCCAAGAAGTACCCTCTCACAAAGCAGTCCTGGTAGTATTTGCGAGAAGTCCCCACACCGCAGGAACTGCTTGTAATCAGGGGCACTGTGGCATCGTCAAAAGACCCCTCGACATGAGCGAGGTGTTTGCCTTTCATTTGGATAGGATCTTGGGGCTGAACAGGACCTTACCTTCCGTAAGCAGGAGATCCGAGCTCTTCCCAGGTAATACATTCCTATGTCTTTCAGCTTGCAGGTGGGGTGGTGAGGTTTCGTTCCCCCTCCTGTGTTAACCACAAGGCAGCAGCCACCTTTAACTCCTGTGAGCCTGAGAAACTAACCCCATCATCACAGGGAAGTAAAGCTGGTATCCGTGTGTGGTTTCTGCAGTGCAATTATCCTGTTCGAAGGACACAGTGTCTCAAAGTTTAAATCAAATACCATTGAGCTGCTGAGGGTAGTAACAATTTCTCTTCCACGAGAGTCTGGAATGAGGAAAAAAAGTTATCCGTAAATTGCATGATGTTTTACAGACTGCCTGAAGTGAAACTGGCGTAAGAAATTCTAGAATACCCTGTGATTCAATGGATATTTCTGAGTTTAAGGTTTTCTCATCTTTTAGATTTGACTTTAGTGAAATGTTGTGGAAAGTGAGCACAAGAATTCACCTCTCAAACAGATGGTAGGAAAGGGGGTTTTTCAGATAACCTACTCAGAGGCAGGGGAACTTCTTGCAGAAGTTTGATGCTGCTTTCATGGTACTAATACCTCTGGGAAGTGAAAAATTTTTAAAAAGTGCTTCTGTCTCCCCTGGTAACTGAAAGCCACTCCTACATTTAAGTAAATTCTGCCATACATTTTGAGGTTCATTACACACATCTATGTATTATGCAGAAAAAGAAATATACACAGTAAATATCTCAATATGCCTGTTACATGGTTGGTATAAAATTTTCAATTAAAAATTTGATTTTTGTCCTTTGGTGAAATTAAAGCTATATTTCAGGCATGTAATGTGTGTTAGAAGTGAGTCTACTTCTAACATTGTTATCTTGTTTAATATGTCTGCAGCCTAACTGCTATTTTTGTACAGTCACAAATCACAAACCAAAAAGGACTATGTTGCATTTTAATGAATCATTGCTAAAGTGGCTAGCTATGTTTTTGCTGTTCCTTTCTTGCTGCTGAAATTAGCTTATACATAATATTTTTATATCAGTCTGCATTTCTGAAAAAAAGTAATGCAAGAATGACTTTTGAAAGTCTGACAGGAGGAAGAGGACTCAGTGATCTGATTTCTTCCTGCTTTGTAAACCTTCCTTTTGGCAGCCTGCACAACAATGTGAATGATTCTTGAGGAACATCAGTTTGAAGGCTTCTGAATATTATTCATACTTGCAGAGCATGGAAGATACATTATGCCTAGTTTATTTTTAGGAACAAGATTTATTGCTATAAAGCTGTCATAAGGAATTAAGGTAGTTCAGTTGGAGCAACTGCACAGTGTGCCTGCAGAGATGACAGACTGCAAGCCTCTGAAAACTGCTATTAGGCTAATTGTGCATGGTGTTGCTCAGTGTCTGTCACTTTACACTATGGTTTGGACTGTCTGGGACAGTGTCATTCTGCCCTCTTTAATTTTCTTTTCCTCATAACTGGCTATGTTCCTATAGCAAGAAGAGTGTTGCTAAGTGATGAGAGGAGAAATAACATTATTTTGGTCTCACTTCATTTTTTCCAGTTAAAGGGTGAACAGAGCATTTGGAACAGTTACCGTACCTTGTCTCTCTCCATTTCTTTACCCTGGAAATATGCTGGAGCTCAGATGCCTAATATCTACTTGAGCTCATTACTATTTACATGCTTGTGTTTGGCATAATCTGGAAAACATCTGTGTTAAGAAAATGAGCAAAAATATATTCTTAAAAAATGATGTGAACAATTAGTGAGCTCATTTCTATAACCCATATGCATTCAAGTTAAGATGAGGTGGGCACTGCAAAGTTCCAGGGTGGCTTGTGTGTGTCATGGTTATTCATATGGGAAAGCAAGCAATGCAGGATTAGAGACTGTGCATGTGTGTGTGAATGTACACAACTTCTGGGCTGACATATCTCTCTCCATGACACATCCCTTTAGCGTCCCTTAGTTGTGATGTGATCTAACAAGACATGTTTGATGTAGCATTAAAATCTTAAAAAAGGGCTTTTCAAAACTGTCATTTATTTTGTCAAAAGCAGTTTCAAAGAACTGTTTAGTAAATCCCTGGACAGGTTCTGTTTCCCCTATTCCCACAAATCCCTCACTGATTTTTTTTTTTTTTCCAAGTCCCACGAAATACTGTATGCAAGTCCTCTATCTGCTGCCCTTGCCTTCCCTAGTTAATTGCAAACACTTTTAAGTGTTAACTGTGTTTTTCTTTTAAATGTTTTATCTCATTTTTCCATCATGGACGGAAAAATCAGGTATAACACTTTCCTTCATATTTTTGTGATGAATTGGCCAAATGTAAAAAGCCTGGGGAGTACAGGTGGGCAAAGCCCTTTTGAGTTCAGTGTTACAGGCTAAGAGAACATGATTCTGGGCATACGCAAGCAGGAGTAGGACTCTGGCTCTTGGATCATAGCAAGAAGGCTGAGCTCTTTACTCAACTTTTGGTACAAAATACTCAGCTATTGCTGTGCAGTTTTGCTGCGCCACTGGCTGAGGGCCTGAACTACTGTATGCTGACTACCACCCCTCTTTTCTGATATAAGTTTGGCTAAATATGTTTTATCCTGTGCTGAGAATAAGCACAGGTGTGTGCAGTTCATTTGGGCTTTCTTTTAGCTGAAGACTGAACCTGCCACTTGCCCAGAACCAGTTTTTCCTAAAATAGGCAAGAAACTCTTCCTTTGAGTAACACCTTTCATGGCTGGCTTAGTGCAGATAGATGAATGACATTCGATAGATAGCTTCACTGGTTGTGCTTGTCATTTTGCTTTACTGGCCTCTGCACGATGATATATGGAGCCATAAGTCTTTCCATGTTATACCGTGCACTATCAGCCTGCCCTTGCCATCCCACCAAAAGCTATGCAAAATCAGGCAAAGATGTTATGAATCAGTAAGGTCAGGGCAAAGAATACGAAAAACTTAACACTGCCTTATGCATTCAGAATGCTCTAAAATGCTTCAATTTATCTGCCCTGTTTTCTGTCTAAAAACCCAAACAACTTACACCACAGTATTGTACTTCTCAGAAGGGTACCAGTGGTGTATTCCCAATATTCTGTTTGGTAGAGAAGTTCATGTATAAGCAATAATGCAGTCTGTAGCCTAGAGAGCAGCTGATGCATGTTTCATGAATTCCTTAGTTCTGATGTCCTTATGAGTACAGAACAGAAACACTGCGAATAAGGTGCAGAGGGAAAAAAGAAAAATAAATGGCATAACTTCTGTCTGATTTCTGCTTCTGTCCCTCGTATTTTCTCTCAGAACTTAATTTTAAACTCTAAAATTCAAGTAATGTTCTGTATGTCAGTCTCTCATCTTTCCACACTAAATTACCCTCTCCTGTTAGTACGTGGGCAACTAAACTGTTTCTTTCAAGTGTGGCAGTGGTAAGCTGTAGTGCTTTACAGTGAACAAAGAGGAGTTTGAGAAAGGGCTTTAACTACCCCCTGAAATATTTGCTCTTTTTAGTGATGCTTTCATGGGTATGTTTGAAAATATTTTCTTTCAAGGAAGTTAGAAAAAATGCTGCAGACACAAGCTAGAGCACGAGGTAGAAGAGTAACTTTTGCAAGAGCATCTTTGTGGTTAAGAAGCACACAGACTATTTCCAAAGCAATGTGTTGTGTGGATATCTTAAGATGATGCCTATGTTGAAGAAGCCGTACAGTGATACATTACCTAACTGCTCATGAAGGAGTCCCAGTACCTTGAGGTAGCCTGATCTCTGCAGTCTGAGGTTTCACCTGTGTTAGCTTATTTGGTTTGGGATATCCTGAGCCAATAGCTCCAAAGGGCCTAAGAGATTTTTAGAAATATTTCAATGTTTAAAAATTTATATGAATTACTAGGAAGTTGGTTCCAACACAAGTTTTGAAAAATCTTCCCCATACAATTTTGCAGATCAACTTCAGATAGTCAAATAAATATATTGATCTAAAGTGGCAGATGGAAAGGAAATTAAGTCAATTTTGGGCAAGATTCAGTGCAATGGAGCCACAGCAACAGAAAAGCAGTAACCCTTTGTATTAATATATAAAGCAGAATAGAAAAAGAAGTGCATGCAGAACACACTGGACGACTTCTGAAATGTGGTCAATCCCCTCAGTTTTGGCTGTATCAAACTGGAAGCTCTGATTCTTAGCCAGGCCTTACTTTTCACCATTCAGTTAACTTCAGCCCCATCCTCACAAGGTTTGAATTGGAAGAGCTCCACAGATTTCAGTGGGATCACACCAATTCACACAGCTATGAATCAGACCCCTTATCTGCTTTAATTCAGCATCTTCATGTTTTTCCTGCAAGTGTCAAAAATGTAAGTCACTGCTCTTTACCGAAGCTGCTGTGTCATATTCCTGTAATTCAATTTATATTACAGAGTTGAAAGATTTTATTTTGGCTCATCTTTTCTGCTCCCATTTCCCCTGAAATACAAACATTTCCTGTAGTTAGCCTTGGTCTTTTAAAAATGTTTTTGTATCATAATGGAAACTGGCAAGATATTATTCATATTTTTCAAGTATTTATGTTACTATTGTTTATCATATCCTTTTTGGGTAGACAGATGTTTGTTTTGTTAGAAGACCATTTATGTGTTTGGTTTGTGGAAGAATTCCTGAATAGTTACATGAGCTGTTACTGGAGATACAAAAATAATAGAGCAGACTTAGTTCTGAAGAAAAAGCTGTCCTTTTTTAGTGACAATTCCCAACGCTTTATATAGACTTTCTCCAGCTGGCTTGGAAAAGAGGCTTAGCCAATAGTTGACCTGACTTGGCCAAAGTGGTCTACAATGTAGGTGATAGAGTCAAAGCAAGAGAGATGGGGAAATGGCCTGGATTTTACAAATCCTAAACTCTTATTCAGGCACCTCAGTAGAAGCCCGATTTTAAGGAGCGCTCAGTGCTTTTTCCAGCAGAGGAAAGAGCGTGGAGCATGGTGCTGATGAAGATAGTACTGATCCTAGTGAAAGAGAGAGATTGATGTTCCTAGTGGATGGACACTTTCTGTATTCCTAAGGAAACACTGGACAACTGGGAGGGAAGTTAAAGAGGTGGTGGAGCTGCACATTGGGCTGAATTAAGGACTACCTTCTATGTGCAAGCCGTGGCAGGAAGATCGAGTACATTCTGGTTTTGGAGAGGAGTTTGGTTTTTCTCTTCAGCTTGATTGCATGTGGGGCCCATCCCGCTCTGGCGAAAACGAGATGATTCACTTTGAGCTTTTACCTTGACATCGGCACTGATACCTGTTTTCTGTGTGCTATTCTGTGTCTGGTTTGCCTCTGGAGAAGAAGATGCCATGAATCTCATTGCCTTCAAGTGAGTTTCTGAAAGCTTCTTTTCAGATGCATCTCTGGCTCCATGCGTGTGTGGAAGACAAAGAAACAGTTTAGGTTGCATTTAACTATGCGATAAATTGTGCAGTAGTGTGGGCTTTAAGTTCATAGGCCTTCAAGATGAATATAAATAAATTTTAAAGCTTTACACATGTTCCAACAATAGCTATTTAGTAAATAGCAGCTTTGCAGTTAAAGGATTCCCCCTTTCTGTACTGAGACATCATATTTCGGTCTTCTGTCTACACCCAAAAGTAAAAAGGATTTCTTTGTTCCAATGTGTATACAAGCCACAGTCAAGTGCTGGGTCCTTGACAGTTTAAGACAGCAGCAGCGTTGCATCACCAATGAAAAGGAGTTCCACTTGCCTAAGAAGTTAGATATGCCTATTATTTGATATTGTGTGAAATATTTACCAGTTCTTATAATAGGAAAGCCCTTTTTAAACTCCTTGCTGAGGTTTCTTTCCACCAAGAACTCTGAACACTTGAATTCACCAAAGCTAAGGCGCTTGACTTAGTTTTAGCGAAGAGCAGAATATTCTTGACACAGAATAATTAAAGAATTTGGAAAAAATAGCTGCTATTCAAAACAGATCTCGTGTTGTACCTGGGTGAAAACATACTTGTCAAGATGTTTATTCATGCTAAGCTCGTAGGCTATAGTATTTTCATATATAATTTCAGAGCTGTAAATTCAGACATTATAGGCCTAAAATACTAAAGACAACAAAATAAATCCACTTTGAGTATAGGATTTGTAGTGTTTCTATGCCCATTATGCAGAAAAAAATACTTTAAGTTTTTAGCGCTTGTAAATCGCCATCTGTTCACTGGAATCAGAGGGAAATCACATGGTTGAATCACAGTGGCATTGTGGGCTCTTTATCTACCTGTAAACCTTTGAATAGTCTTAGTGTGTGATTTTGTACATTAATCTCTTGCTTCAAACAGAGAAAGCCTTCTGTAAACTGAAGGAATTTATAATGCCTGTGCTTCTTCCATTCCAGCAGTTTGTGGTATGTGGAATAAGACCACACCAACCAAAGGATGTCAAGTTATTAGTCCCCAGTAGTTTTTCCTACCACATCTGTAAAATGGTATTATTATTGATACTTAGGCAATGCCTAAAGAATGATTAAGTCTGACAGTATTGCACTATAACGATGATCTATTTTTCCTTTTTCAGATGGCCAAGCGTGTCCTGTTATTCTCTGGGATTCCTCACTGAGTCCAACAGATAATAATACCCATTCTTCAGTGAGATTAACCTGGGGGCGATATCAGCAGCTGTTGAAGCAGAAATGCTGGCAGAATGGTAAAGTTCCCAAAGCTGAGTGGGGCTGTACCGAAATCCATCATCATGAGTGGTCCAAGATGGCACTCTTTGATTTTCTGCTGCAGGTAAAACACTCACTGAATGCAACTATCTGCCTCAAAAGTCATGTGAGCATACATGGGACTCCTGGAAAAGTCATTTTAGTTTATTTCCTTTTTTTAAAATGAGGAAGAGATGTATTTGCACAGTTTGAACTTGTTTCTGGTTGTTTCTTACAATTAAAATATTCAAACACAACTTATAATCAAGGAACGATGTCTAACTGACTCATTTTTTAAAAGAGGAACAAAGGCTTTTGTCTTAAGACTTTTTTTTACTTCACCTTGAGGCAGACATACTGTTTCTCCAAACATAGTTCTTGAGTATGTTCACAACTGTAAAACACTTTTTTTTACTGTGTTGTCCTTCCTGCACCTCCCCAGCCCCCAGGGGTGATTTAAGTGGGTTTGGTCCACTCAAATATGGATCAGGATAGCAGTTGTAGTGACTGATATTCCCTCTTTTTAAAAACCAGCCAGTGACTCAGTAAGGCAAGAGTAGAGCAGCAACTTATGAATGATGTGGCTGCTGTTCCTCAGGTACGGCACATAATCATTAGCTCTCCAAATAACACCAAGCTAGGGCTCTGCCCAGTGTTATCAAAAAGTGTGGCTACAGTTAGAACGATTGTGTAGTAGCATATTAATACACTCCCTGTATTAACAAGGACTGAAATGAACCGCCTGGCTGGAAGCTAATTTTATGGCTTCCTGAGATATGGCATTACTTCCAGTGGTCCTTGCCTGCCAGACACTTTGGGTGACTGAGCCTCCTGTAGCACTTACTGGTTTATTTAAAACTGCAGCAAGCACTAGTTTTATGCACTGTGTTTAACTGTCCATATAATTCAGCTTTTTATAGAGTTATGTTTCTTAAATTATAAAAATCATGACTTGGTTTATGCATAGCCTATGCTTGTCCTTCTCAGTCCTGTTATAGGGTAAATGGATGTTTCCAATTATTTTTGAGTTACATTTTTGCGGACTGGTTATGTTAAACAGAGCATTCAACTCATCTTTAAGAATAGATTGCCACTTGTCTAGTAACTCTGTCTTTAGTCCCACTACGAGCAAGTAATTCTTAGAAACTAGTATAAAGTCATATGTGGATTATTCTGATGCTAAACATAGTAATGCCCCTATAGGAATAGTACAGTTAGTGTTTTCATGCCATTGTCTTAGTGCTGAAGAGTTTACAAGTTCTCATGTGTTCTGTGTTGATTTCCAATCTTAAGGTCTTCTAAGACAAGGTTTTAATCTTCATAATAGAACTCCTATTACCCAAAGGAGAGGTCAGTTAAACTAATATACAACAGGATTGAATTGTACATGAAATAAAGAAACAAGTTATTCTTATAACATCAGCTGGTATCAGAGTCCTTTATACCTCCAGTTGCCTACCAGACAAGAATGTATGTGCCAGAAAGTGAGTGAATTCTTAAAGATTAGAATTTTATCTGAGTGCTCTCAGACTTGATTTTAAAGTTTATTGACAGCAGAAAATGAAGACTCTGAAACAAAAAATACCAAGAAAGGAATCTGTGCTGCATGAGTCATTCAGAAATAAAGAATAATGAGGAAAAGTATTCTCCGTTAAGTATACTTCCCTCAGAAGAATGGGTTTGGTGCCCATAATAGATGTTCCTAATCTCAGTTTTCAAATGCTGTAAAACATAGGAGCAGGCTGAAAAATGCTTATAGCTGACCTTCACTTGCCTCTGCAAGAACTCAAGTAAAATAAGGACATGAAATGTAAAATGGCTTCTTTAATTTGGGGGGTTTGGGCCTCGTGTACTTTAGTATATGTCAAAAACCAATGCTAAACTATTAAGGGTGTGGCATTAGTTCCAGAGTGTCTCATCATTCTAACACTGGAATGATGCAAGATATTATGAAGAGGCTGTCCGTAAGAGCATGATCCCCTCATCTATTTAATTCCTGTAATGCAGTGTGGTGCAGATAAATTAGGGCTATACATCAGAGGAGCCTGTCGGGAAGACCTCCGCTCCATTTTTCGGCAAAGCCTTTGCATGAGTTGAGTGAGAGATCCCAGGAGCTAGAACACTGCAAGAAAGAGGGGCTCTAGTGCTGCAGAGGCTGAATGCTGCTCATGAAAAGAGAAAAAAAGAAGATAAATCTGTTCCTTTCCTCAGGATTTTCACAGCTGAGAACAAACACTGCCGCCAAGACCCGTGGCACCGGTAATACATACTTAAGAAAAACCAAAACAACTCTCAGACTTTCATTTGATGAACAAAATTAGGAGGCCTTTTCAACACGTGATGTGGTTCTACATCAGGAGGAGTCCTAACAGTTCATTTGACTAGTGTCACAAAAATAAAACTGTATTTTTAGAAGGCTTTTGTGAACATTAATGCTTTTATGCTTAGAGTGGTTTGAAGTGTTAGCAGCGTACAACAAACAAGGGCAGAAAGAATGATTTACCTTTGCTAAGCTGCTGACGAAGCCTTAGGTGCATCAGACCCGACCTCCACTCTGTCAGCACATGTCAGGAGGAGCAGGGCTGGTCCCTGGGGAGGCATGCTGGACCGAGGGCAGCTCTGTGGCTGGGCGGGCAGGACAGACAGCAGGAAGGATGGTACCATGCCTTTTAGCAGGCATGGTGGTGCTGGCTTGATGGTTGGACTTCATGGTCTTAGAAATCTTTTCCAACCTTAATGATTCTATGATTCTAACAACCAGAGGGCCCATTGATAGCCCAGCGAGCATCAGGCACAGATGAGGTGGCCAACCAGCAGGACAAGCAGCAGATACACCCCCCCACCCCAGGAGGGTTCAGAGGGGCCATGCCTGAGCTTAAATGGGGCTCGTGGCCCCAGGGGCAGAGGGGCTGTGGGTGAAGGTTGCAGATGAGGGTGCTTAGGGCAATTAAGGCCTTCTCGTGCACTCAGGGCCCTAGCAATCTTGTGCGTTTACTCTCATCTAGTCAGCAGGGGTAGAAGCTCGTTCAAGGAGTGATTTATCCTTCCCATATTAGACGGTTATCCTAAAATGGCATCCTTTGCTCTGGAGGTGCCTCATTCTTGTCATTGTTTATGAAAGGGAACATAAACCACTAAGTCAGAAGGGATGCTTAACATTTACACCGCTAAAGTTAGACCAGATGTATTCCTTCCAGCTAAGTGCTATGAGATGAATAAGCGAGGGTTCGCATGGGAAAAAATAGCCTAGACCATCATGTCGTTAAAGTACATACCACAGTGCAACTCAGGGAGGCTGCTCAGTGATTATAAATGCAGTCTTCATTCTTGTGTTTTGCAGCTTCTGATGGTTCGCTGCGCCCCCTACTAATATTTTCAATTATTTTGTGCACTATTAGTGTAATAGGTCCCACAAAATGAAGACCCTCTGTGTGTGTCAGGCTGTGCTGTTTCAATTGTTCTCCAGCAGAGAAAATATAAAAAACCCACAGCCTTCTGAAAAAAATGGAATTGTATTCACCATCTTGTTATTCCAGTTACACAGTGGTATTGGTCCACTATTCTCAAAGAATTTCTAGTGGCATAACAAATGACGGCTATAAAATGGATAAAATACACAGTCTGGGGAATTGCTTCTAACAGTACGTGAAGTATGGGGACCAGGTCTTCAATGCCATTTCACCTCTGACTTTAATTGTACTCGTCCTGAACTTGCCTTCCTGTCAGCTGTGTTAGTGAGCGATGTCTTACAGTCACACTTTGCCCCAAATACTTTGATATTGTTTTCACTTGGCACTCTGCTGTACTTTGTTTTAGATCTATAATCGACTAGACAGAAACTGCTGTGGATTCAAACCTCTCAAGGAGGATTCCTGTGTGCAGCAAGGACTGAAGCTGAAATGTAGTGATCAGGATGCTGTTGACCTGACACACATAGTTCAGAGAAGGCACGACCGAAGGCACTTGGCCTTTATAGACAATAAGGGTTTCTTCGACAGAAATGAGGACAATCTTGACTTCAAAATACTACAAGGAATCAATGAGTAAGTTTTAAGTTATTAATTTAGCAAAAAGATCGATAATTTCTTCCCAGTTCGAGCATGAGACGCTAAGTTACTGGAATAGATATCATTAGCCCAAGACATTTACAGGATGTGTCTAAAAATCTATGAGTAATCCCACTGCTGTAAAAGACACTGTTAGCATCTGTTGCGCAGTTGTGGTCTATGTTCATAGAATTGATTGCTAAACCACAACTTAAATATTGCAATTCAGAGTGATGGCAAAACTGATGAATCTCTTTGTGCTTTTCCAGATTCCCTGAATCCGCAGTTTCAGTGCTGAGGAGCCAGCGTTTACGTGAGAAGTTACTTCAGTCTTTGTTCCTTGACAAAATATACTGGGAGAGCCAAGGAGGCAGAAAAGGAATTGAAAAGCTTATTGATGTAATAGAAAGGAGGTCCAAAATTCTTCTAACTTATATAAATGCACATGGAGCCAAAGTATTGCCCATGAATGAATGAAGCAGTCCTGTTTCTATCTGAGAGATAGTCTTTAAAAAAATGTGTATGAGGCAAAAAATGACAGTAAAATGGATTTAATTCATAGGCTTATTTAATTTTTATTCTCTTCAACATTTCAAGTTTATTTTTAAATAAGAAATCTTACATGGTTTAGAAACATCATTTAAATGTCAGCTGCGGCTTAACACAGTACAGTCTTTTCTATGTCACCAGTGAAATGAGATGTAAAATAACCAAATGGTACAATAAATAATGTAGTAATATGTAGGCACCGTGAACAGTCCTTCTGTTAAACTGTTTGAAAATTAGCAACAGGATTTTCAGTACATTAGCCTGGATTATTCTTATTTCCCTCTTTCAAGTCAGTAGAACTTTATTGTGAATTTAAATGGGAACAGGGATTTGTAAGCACTTAATACATTGATGAAAACTGTCATCACATCTACCTGCTGAAACATATCTGGTACATGAATTTGTCTTTTTGATTATGAATACTAAAATGCCAACATTACCAAGGGCTTATTTTTTTTTATTTTATTTTGATCTTTTGAAATCTGAGTACTAAATTCAGCTCTTCTAGATGCAGGGGTGTTTACACTGGACATGAGGGAAATTTAAAAACAGAGTGAGGAGAACATGGCTTTAACAATAATAATTGATTTGACAAATACAGTTTTTATCTGTCCAGTACATGGAGTACAATTCGTCATGAGTCACTTGTACTATTTTCAGTATAGGTTGTTTTGATGTGTGGGTGGATGATCTGATATTTTATGTCTATTAATTAACTGGGTCTCACTCACAGAATTGACCTTTATTACCACTATTTTTTAAAAAGAAATTCAGTCTTAGCTTTATGTGAATATGTTGCTAAATAAGTGTACACGTTTTGGTTTTGCAACGTTCTTGACAATATTGTTTTAGAACATTATCAAAAAGCAGACCTACTAAGGACATGAGTGTTGTTAAACTAGGCACAGAAAATGTTTATGCTGCTTGCTCAGCTCTAGCCAGCAATTCAGGCTCTGGTTTTCCATTAAGACTGAACCACTGAGAGGTGATGATTCTCGCTGATGACCCATGTATTCTCACAGTTAAGATTCTTAGAGAAGGTTGAATAAGCACTTTGGATTCTTAGCCTTCATCTGTTCCAGAAATAAAATATCACCCAGTATAGTCTGTCATGAGATACACTTTCTACCTATCTGTTTAGAAAGACTCTTACCATCTTTCCAGAGAAATATCAATTATCTTCTTGCCATGAGATAATGGCATATCATAGCTACTCTTGTCTTTATGTACAGTAAAAAAATTTAGGGTATAGAAGATTTTAAAATATTTTTAAAAGTGCTTGTGTAATGGTGTTGTTTGTCGTTATGAGAAACTAAACTGTTTTGTGTTGATGTTAATGTGTATGGGTGAATTTAATGTTTTAAATAGCTACAATTCCACTGCAGCTAAAAGAGATTTTCTTTCCTAGTATCAGAACAGCTATGAACAATAATTGTATTACTAGAAGAAATAGATCTCATTAGAGGCAGAGTTAAAGATACTTAGTAAAATTTTAAGTGCTTGGCCATCTAAATAATCTTTTATTTTATTCTGTCAGCAAAGGGCAGATAAATTTGTAAAAACTTTCTAGAACTTAACTAATGCCTTGAAAGGACATTTTTTAGAGTGCTTTGGAGTTTTAATAGCAGCAAAGTAGAATTTTTTTTTCATAT
>Ga0181612_138846_pt1 | contig 15866 bp, 9 predicted proteins | sample HoacroProtozoa21_FD_119630 | JGI IMG/M metagenome (GOLD analysis project Ga0181612, IMG submission 119630) | Hoatzin crop microbial communities from Cojedes, Venezuel. Combined Assembly of Gp0051906, Gp0051904, Gp0051908
GGGGGGAAAGAAGGCCGAGGGTGGGGGGGGGGGAGGGGATGGAAAAGCTTTTTTTTTTTTTTTTTTTTTTTAAAGTGCATATTCTACGTGCACATACAAAAACAAAGGGAAGTGTTGGGTAGGTGAGGTTGAGAAACCAACTGTAGAGCTGAGTGGTTTTGCTGTTTGTGTGCTCTTGTAAGTCAAACATCCCCTGTAGTTAATTCCATCCACCCCTCTTCAGCCCTTCTCCTGCCAGACCAACAACAAAAACCCCAACTCCCGAAAAAACAAACAGGCAGAGGAACCTGGGCCAAAGCCAGACCTTTGCATGCAAAGCTCAAGTGCAAAGTGAGTATTTCACAGCTGTGCTATAAAGCCCTGAAATGAAGCCTTTGCAGTGGAAATGCCGACAGCCTCTTAAGTAGAATAGTATACTGCAATTAGTGTTCTGTGTTTAATGTGCCAAACGAAGCACAGCAGAGCTAAACATAAAACTTCAAGCCTTTGTTTTTCTGCAGCAGTAATAGGAGATCAGGCGTGTTTGACGATGGATTAGAGCCTACAAAGTGTGCGCTGGTCCCTGGAGGTTAAACGTGCTTTTTTGCAGTGGGGCTCAGGGGCAGCAGGAGAGATGTACAAACAGGGCCAGCTGTGAGTTTTGGCACTCTGTGTCAGATTTCACTTATGTAAGAAATAGACAGCTGTTTCTTAAAGGCTGACGCTGACAATGTACAGCTACGATGCATTTTCACGTGTTGGATGCCAGAGTGCATGGATACAACTTGGCAGCACGGAAGACACATTGGAGTGTGTGCAGCAGTGCTGAAAACTGGGAGCAGAGTACAGGGAGATGGACGTGAAAACCACAGTGCTTTTGTGAAACTTGGGCCTGATTTTGGAGCTCCCTCTGTCAGTGTATTGCCATGACTGAAGAGCGCTGGGGTGTTAAGTCGAGCCGTAAATGCACTTTTTTTAAGACAAAAGAACAGATTATTAGCCACTCCTCAGACAAGACGGTAACTGATTTCTTGGTATGCTAGGGAAGGCTTTCCAAAGTAACCCTCATGGGTTGTGTATCTCCGGGATTTCTGTGTCCACTGCTTTCTCAGGAGCGCGTGCCTGTGCATGTACATTATTAATATGCCCACATTCAGGCAGGAGAGGGATGAGAGCAGGCACATTGAGCAGTGGATGATAGATGAACTCTGATGGATGTTGTCTTTTCATGCTGACTCGATGCCGCTAGTTAATTAAGTGGATTCAAACGTTAACTGTGTTATACACAGGCCCATGGGAAGGCTTTTAAAATAGAACTTGTCTGCATGTGGACATTTATTGGAATAGCCATTCTGGAGTGGAATGGAATAATTGTGCTGCAAGAACTCCTGCTGAGGATGCTCTTGTTCATAAGTAAGTGCTCACAAAGGCGTGGAATGGAAGGAGGAAGCTGAAATCAAACTGCTGATTCAAGAATAGAATTTCCCTTTCCATAGGGGGCAGAGAGGAGAGAATATGGGTTAAGTTTCCAAGTACAAAGCAGCATGAATTCTTATCCGTGACTTTGTTGAGCGGGGTGACCTCTTCGCTGCTGTCTGTAATTGATCTTTGATGTCAAAAAGGCAGATCGAGTGTAAGGTGTCGATGGGAGAAAAGAATGGAGAACAGGATAGAAGACTATATTATTCTGCTCTGTAAACACTTGCTGTGACCACACTTTAAAAGCTGTATGCGGTCTTGGTGTTTCCCCTTCATCTTAGGAAGGATATAGTGGACCTAGAAGGTGGCTCACAGAAGAGCATCAGAGCTGATCAAAGATATGAAGTGGCTTTCAGGAGAGCCATAAGCTGGGTAAGTGAAGACTCTTGTACTTGGAACACAGATGACTTGGGGGAATAGCGTAGTTCCTTATAAAATCATGAGCCACCTAAAGATGGTAGATGGGGATTGACTATTCACTCAAGAATAGTACCATACAAGAATTCCCATACAAGAACTAGGGCACATCAAATGAAACTGGTAGAAGTGAGGTTTAAAACAAGCAACAAAAATGGTTCTTTTTGCAACGTGTACCAACTGGTGGAGTTCCTTGCCAAAAGGTGTTGTGAATGCTGAGCTTTTACAGACATAGTGGATAAGCTCATGGTAGAGAACTCCACTGAAATAGGCCAAAAACTAAGAATATCTATTTTGAGACTGGGAGATTGACAGGAGGTGAGAAAGAATCAGATTTGCTTTCCTTGCTCTTAAACTTTATCCATACATTTGTTTATGATACTGTTCTTCCTGACTTTTCTCCTTCGCATATGGCTGCAAGTGGTAACAGGAACCAGGGCTAGATACTGGTGTTGGATCCAAGATGGCCAATCTCATGAAGTCTGGAACAGACATCTCTGCTTGCAGGACGTGGTTTTCCCAGGCTGTAGCCAGCTGCCTCATGCCATAGGTGCTGGGACATATGGGCAGCCCTGTGCAGTAACACTAGTTTTCTCCACTCGGTGGTCTTTTTTCAGTACTGGAGGGTTGCATGTATCCCCTCAAATGCTTTGCTGCTTTATTTCCATGCTTAAAGAAGTTGTGTTTGTAGAGAATGATGAATTTTTGGGCCCAGAAGAGAGCATGGATAGTATTAGAAGGCAGAAGGTGAGGTGATTGAGTCAAAAAACTCTTTAATTTCTTGAGCATATGGGTATGGAGAAGAGGGGCTGAAATACTACTGAACAACTACTTAGTCTTTTGCTGGCCTGGGGAGGGTTACGGGGTGAGTAGCAGCATCACTCAGCCTACAGCTGAAACTCTTAAAGCGGTGCCTGGTGTTAGAAATGTCTTTCTCCTGAAATTTTCCTTTCCTCTCTTTCCTTAAGATGAAGCCAGACTGCAAAAGGCTGCTGATGGGCAAGGAACTCCTACCCAGCAGCGGTGGTTCGGTAGTAAAACCATGCAGCTGGAGGGAGAGCATCTGTGAGCTCGGGTCAGGCAGGACTGTCACTGTGACTAGGTTGTCCCCTTTGGCACCCGTTTTGGTGGAAGTTATTACTGCGCCGGTGTGTTGCTGTTGCTTTCTAACAGCGTGCTGCCTAGGGGTGCAGGCCACAGCATTTGCCTCCTGTACTCCTGTGTGGCTTTTGCAGTGCAGACAGTCCCAAGGGGAAGCGAACGGTGGGAAGGAGGAGAGCGTTTGGTGGGGGGTGCAGTTGGGCTGATCCTTCAAGGATTTCTGTGTTGTCCTCTTAGCGTGTGGAAACATAAGCATAAGCAAACCATAAGCAATTATGGTAACTTCCTCAAAAGAACAGAAGGAGCTCATGCAAGTATGAAACTTGCTCTCCGAGAGCTGGGAGCAGCTGGTCATGCGTCTTGTTTCCGGAAAAGACAAACAAAGCTGACAGGGGCTGTTTAGACCAGGCTTTCTGAAAGGATCATCTGCACCTCAGTACTAAGGCAGAGGTGGCGTGGCTCTGTCATGCTCTTGTGGGCTTTCCCCTTGTGCTGCATGGGACCATGCCCAAGGGAAGCAAGGCTGCTCTCAGACGTGCCCTTGGACTTCGAGGTGGGACTGGGCTGCAGCAAGGCCCCTCTCCCTGGGAAGGCCTGGCTGCCATGAATAGCTGTTGGTGGCTCGAGTCCTGCAATTCAGTAATCTGCTGGTCCGGTCCTACCAGGTGTGGGAACTGTCTGGTGATCTTGGGATCTGGTGTGGAAGGAACAGGGTAAGTGATCTGCTTTAGGCACTAAAATTTCTTTACACGTTTGTCCAACTCTGAGCAGCCAAATTTAGATTTAAGCCTGTAAAATAAGTGAATATCACGTTTTGCGAGACAGGTATTAGCTGCACAGCTGATTCTGGTTTTGGTGCCTAAGAGTGTGTACTGAGCCTCCAAATTTGAAAAAACAATTGACCTTAAAGGAATGGGGATGAGGTGGTTAGAGGCAGTATAGTGGCAATGCACAGTGCGCTGCAGCAGCACATTGCGGGTGGATCAGTTCAACAACACTTACAAATCGCGTAGAGAGCCTTGACTGAAAGTGCCAAACACTATTAATAGAAGCCTCAAGATGAAGTAACAAATGTGGATAGCTGGCCTCCTCTCTGCGCCTCTAATTTAGGCACACAAAATAACAGGTTTAATCTTGCAGTTGTTTCCAGGCTTGGATGAGGGTGGTGAGGTGGCCCATTGATTGCCTGTGAAGGCCTGAGAAAGCAGTGACATGTCTGACGACTGTGGGAAGCACATTGGGTCAGTGTGGGAGCTATTGGTGAGAAACACAGGGTCTCAGATCTGCAGGGAGACTCCCCAGGTCCTGTAGTTAGCTCAGATCAGACCTGGAAAGGGGTGTCAGGGAATTTTTTTCTGGCTGGTTTGTGCTGAAGTACCATCTGGGAGATTTGTATGAATGGCAGTGGTGGTGGCTGTGTAGGACTGGGAGACCGCGCTTGCCACATGAGGAAGTGGGTTCCTACCTTGTTGTAAGGCGTGACTTCATGAGTGGGATAATGGCAGACCTGTATCCACAAATTTGCTGTTTGCTGACAAATCTTAATTCCAGATTAGGGAGTTAGTGTACTTCTGCCCTAATGAACTATGTTAATAATTTCTTTCTTTTAGCTGGGAAGTTGAGAGGAATCCAGTTTATACTGCGTGTTGGCTGTCGTTTTTCCTCTCTGAGATGTTCTTCATTTTTCTGTCAAGTTTTGTGACAAGTGACTATCTCTTGACTTTGTCACCTAGTCTGGAGGTTGGTCATGGGGATAAAGCTGTGGTGTGTTGTGGGCAGGGTGGTGGGAGTGGAGCTCACAAGTGTCATAAGACCAATTTTTAAATTTGCCTGTACTTGTTTTTGAAGCAAGTTGTTTTTAATACTCCAAGATTATCATGCGGAGGTGTTGTAAGAGCATCCATTGGATAGGCTCATGGGGTTGCTTTTCAGATTCTTTGCATTAGGAAGGTTTTAAAGCTAAGACTAGGAGCAAAAGAGGGGGAGTCTTTTTCAAGAAGTTAGTTATGAGTCTCTGGATGGAGGTGTCTGCTTCTGTGGTGCTAGGTCTATCAGTGCCAGTGGTATGGTCTTGATAGTTCTTGTCTTTCTAATGGAATGAGTGATCTGTTGGAGGCCAGAAGATGCTCACTGGCAGTAGAATAATTGGAGCCGAAGACTGAGCTACTCCTTTTGTGTCAAGCTGTGTGCTGACCATAGGAGAAAGGTATACTTTCCACCCCCTAGCATAGCCACAAAGAGTCTACTGGCAGAGCAGCGTGGGACCTCCACAGAGTGAGAGAGGAAGCTGGTGCAAGTGTGACACTTTGCTGTTGGTGGGGTGAGAGTGCCAAGATAAATCAGTTAGTGCTCTTGTTCGGTTTCTCTCCCTCTTAAAGACTCGGAAGGGGCAGATTTTTCCACACCACCAAGTACAGAGTGGGTTTTGGAGGTGCAGCTGGATTGATCTGGTTGCTAGTGAAAGGGCACAGTTTTTCTTTTGCCTGGCTTTGAGCTTCCTGTGGCTTCACCAGGCTCACAAACAGAAAACAAAAACTACAACATGGTTTTCTGCTGTTTTGGCCTGCTGGGCAGGCAGTTGGCATGCTGGTGCTGGTGCAAGGGATATGGCAGGGGGTGTCATTGGGATGGATGGCATGAGGGAGAAGGGAACTGTCCCCTCCAGAGCTGGCAGCTGTAAGATCAGCTCAGCTGTGGCGTGAACCTGCACACTGAGAAGCTCGATATACATCCTCGCAGCGCAAAAATGTACCTGTTCGTGAAAGGAGGTTGCTGAATTGCTGCTGAATAGCTGCACAGCCAAGGTCAAGTAGTGCCTTTTAGGATAGTTGCAATTACAGCCAGCCTGAGCTAAAGCCTGTGCTGAGCAGCACAGCATTGCTAAATTGATGTTTGCTGACAGCATCAAGTAATTGGTGCCTTATCTAGATTGGAGCACTTGAATGGCACATGTCTTTTCCACTTCCTCCTTCGCTGTCAAGAATGTGGTTTCTGTAGGAATTTAAACCTCTCTTATTTTGTTGGGGTGGGAACTGCTGATATGAGCTGGAATCTCAGCAGTAGAATTCTTGGGTTCTTCTTGCTGTGCATTTGTGAGGCTGCTTTAAAAATTAATGTGTTTTGAAGTATTGTTAATGAACCTGGAAGAGTAGATATCCCCCTAGCTTCCCCCCCTCCCCCCCCCCCCCCCCACTTTTGTTCCAACATCAGGTTGGAACAAAACTATTTCCTTTCTTTACCAGTGAATTTGTAAATGCATTTTTAATTGTATGTTCTTATACTTAGCAAAAATCCAGTGGAATTCTGTAAAAGCCATGTTTCCAGAGCTACTCATTTTGCAAGGGAAGGGGACAATTTGGGCTTCTGTCATACTGTCTCAAAGTATCTGGGGTATATTATTACTAAAAGGGAAAAAAAGATCAAGTTGTTTGGGAGGCTGGAATATGAAATCTTCCACTTTGCATGTCACTGATTTGAAGGCAGGCCAGATTTGAACTAGCTGAAGTATGGACGGCTCACTTTAAGTGGTGACACCTCAGCCCTGCTTTACCTGTTGAAGTAAAGTGGTTCTCTGGGCAGGGGTGGAGGTTACTGCTGTCACCTTCTCTCGTAACCTGGGCCATAAGCTCAGTGAGACCTTGTTTCTTCACCCTGCAGTCGAACTCCTCAGGTCTGGTAAGCTGTGTGGTCAGGGCGGCGTTGGGAACCTGCCCTGCCCCTGCCTTTTGTGCACCGTGTTGGTATAAAGACAAGATGTTCGTCTCCGGGGCAGCCATTAAAGATAGTAGTAATTATTACAACAGTAACTTCTCATGCCGCGTCCATGCCCTTAAGGCCTTAACCAAATATAACTTAGATGATGATAATTAAAAACCGAAGGCTGTGACCCAGTGAAATCCATGAATTTGGCAGGGACAGCAGTGTTGAGGAGGAATGTATGCATCAATATATAATATATAAAATCAAGCTGTGCGAATGTAAAGGAAAGAGAGTAATTTTGTGTCGGTCAAAACAACCCCAGGGCTGAGAACTGGTTTGTGCTCAGAGATTGAGTCCTTTCATGCCACAAACCAGATTTTGTGTAGTGTAATCCCACTGCAACCTTTTGCTGTGGGGCAATTGCTAAATTCTGATGATTTCTCTGCCAGGGAGTGCTCCTTAAAATATTGTGGCATGTCCATGTGTCCCCCTCCCTTCGCCTTTTGTTTTTCCCAGCTTCTTGCCACAGAGGCCTGGCTGTGAATCTTTGTATCTCCCAAGCAGATCTTCTTAGTTGTATTTCTTTTCTTTTCCTAATAATAGTAGAGATCTTTGCTCAGAGGCGAAAGCAAGCATTTTGGATTACTGTCTCTTGCATGGGTCGTTGGTATGCAGGCTTGTGAACCCAGTCATGTAAGCTGTTCTGTCTCTTGAGATTCCTGAGGAGGGAGGGATGCCCTGGTCCACTGGATGTGGTTTCCAGTTCAAGCACTGTGGGGGGAAAAAAAAGACTATTCAGTTCCTAGGAATATGGGGCTGGGACCAGGCTGAACCACCTACCACTGGATGGAGCAGATAAAGAGAACGGGTCAACCCGGAAACAATCTTTGGGAAACAGCTCTGGAGAAAGCGGTTTGCTGCTCTTGCTGGGAGGATGGGAATCGGTGAGCAGTGAATGTGCATTCCATCTTCTTGCCAGTACTATCTGCTGCTTGCAATCCTCTGTCACTGTAATACTTCGCAATGCTTTGGCATAGAGAAAGTGATGAGTGGATTGATAACTCCTTCTCTGTACCCCAGTGGTATTTTACTGTGCCTGTGCTGAAAACTGAGTCCGGTTGCTTCTGTACCTGGGTGCTTGTCAGTGAATTTCTAGGAGCTGTGATTCTTCTCAGAGCCAGTGTGAACCAGACCATCAGCATCTGTGTATGGGTCCATTTGAACTGCACTTATATTTCATGATACTTGTTTTCTTTTTCATATGCACTAGGTGACTTTGGAGAAGGTGTTGGGGATAACTGTGTCAGGAGGCAGAGGATTAGCCTGCGACCCCAGAACTGGCCTCGTTGCATATCCAGCAGGGTGAGTCACTAACCACATTCTTCAAAGCTAAGATAAACCAGAATGATGCATCAACATAAAGATTCAGGGTGTTCCCACTATAGTCTTCTATAGGGAGACTACTTACTGTTCTTTAATCATTTGACGCTGGAGGGTGATGAGACTCAGCACTGTTAGTGTAATTGGCAAGAGAAAGAGATTGCATTTTACCTGACAAGTTTTAATGTGATCCCTTTTAATGGAATCCCTCTCCCTGTTCTTTCTCTAAGCTGGGTGTTAAATTGTGAGCTTTTTAACTATACTCTCTCTGTAGCGTGGTGAACTTGCACGTAACTCCATGCAATGCTCAAGCCAGTGAGTACCTAATGGAACAGGTGATGCTTTCAATGAATGGACAGATGCCTTCTTGTGTATGCCCTACAATTTATGACTTACCGTGTTCCTCATCCAAGTGCGGAGAAAGAGTTCAGGCTGACAACCCCTTGCATGTGGGTTCTCTGGAGTGCAACACATCTACCACGTCAGCTGTGGTCTAGGTCCAAATAGAGATATTCAGAAGAGGCTTTGGTGGGCAGCAAAAGAGCTACCTAGAGGGAGATAGCTGGGGGCTGGCACGGTGGCTTTGTGAGTTGCACATTTAGCAAAATCATAGACATCTGGGGCCAGATCCTGATCTTGTTGAAGGTAGAGCTCACCCAAAGTGCACGTGTCAATGGAGGGGCAGAGGATATCATTGTTGCTGATCTGTGGGGTGGGACTTGTCTGAAAGAATGAAGCCCCTGAAAATTTTTAAAGGGACTGTGAAAGAGGAAGGTAGAGGTTTCATAATAGATGGCGTTTTGAAGAGCTGGGGAGGAAAAACATTTTACCCAGCCAGTGGAAGCATGGCTGTTGAGGTGAGGTGTATCTATGACTTAGATGAAAAGATACGATACGGTAGTGGGAATTGATTGGGAAGACAGAATAATGACTCTTCAGGAAAAGCCTTCACAGCCTAGTGTAGCACTATGTGGGGATACTCCAGCTGGATGGGTTGCCGAAGTATGAGCTTGGCTCTTCTTCTGAGCTTGTTTATTCTGCTGTTCAGCAAGCTACAGAAGAGGAAGGGCAGTATCTCCAAGTGGCGTTGCATAGGCATGCTCTCAAGGTGTCAAAGCTGGAGTTAGAAGAAAAGAACTTCCACAAGAATGATGACACTTTCAAATGCACAAGAAATAGGCTAGCAACACTTAAGGATTCTGTTTTTGTGGCCAAAATGAGAGGTGCGGTCAGTAAAACTGGCTAGAAATTTTTACCCATCCTGGCAATATCCTAGTTCGCAGAATCATTGTGGTTGGGAGCAAGTCTTCAGATCATCTAGACCAACCGCCATGCTCAAACAAGGTCACCCAGAGCAGGTTTCCCAGGACTATGGCCAGGCAGCTTTTGAATATCTCCAAAGATGGAGACTCCACGACCTCTCTGGGCAGGCTGTTCCAGTGTTTGACTACTCTCACAGAAACAAAACGAAAAAGAAAAAGAAGTGGAATGTTTGGTTTTTTCCTTTCTGTTTTCCTTTCTGTTCACATGGAATTTCACGTGTTTTAATTTCTGCCCGTTCCCTCTTTTTCTGTCAGTAGGCAGTCTGTTAAACTGCAAACAATTTGAGATCCACATCTGCACTGGACAGTATCCTTTATGCGTGAACTCTTTGGAGGCAGGCAAATATATTCCACAATTTGTTACCTCTTCCTCTGGACCTTTTCTGACGCTGAATACGTTCACATTTGAAGAGGGCAAGGAGAGAGAAGAAAACAAGTCCAGTAAACAGATGTTTTGGGCTCTTGCATCACTAAAGATAGATTAGGTTTGTTAATAGCGATGTCCTCTGATGAGCTTGTGCATGCCTGACATCAATTTAATCAAGCATCAGGACACCTGAGGGTTCTTTTGGGTAATTAAAAGGTTATATGGTTCCTTAGGGCTTTACAGGGGAATTCCTGTTCTTACTTGTTGGTGGTGGCATCTCATGGCCTGGGCAGGAAACCTATGGAATATACCAGATGTGTGTTGCAACAGTTTAATGGCTTATATGACTTGCCATGGCTGGCCTGTTTCCGGATGCTGTTGTGATTTGCTGCAGACAAGACAATCTCTAACAAAACAACCATTAGTTAAGGAGTCAAAATATGAGAGGGGTACTGGTGCTGACCCTACTAAGTTGATGCAAATTCAGTTTGCTGTTGTTGGTTTTTGGTTTTGGCACCACACTCCCCACCCCCTTCCAGTGAATTTCTCTTGATTTGCAAGAATCCTGGTGTTTCTGGTTCATTGGCTTTATTTTGTTTATTTTTGTTTCTATTTGTTTGAATTTACTGGACACCGAAGCTTCTTACATGAAGCTGATGTAGCTGACTGGGTATGGCTCATGCACAGTTGGTTCATGACCTGTCCGTGCAACTTGGTTATCTTCAGCTGTGCTTCAGGTACTCCAGGGATTACCTTAGCCCTCTGCTTATCTACTGAGGTTTTGCAATCCTGACACACAGATGCTTTGCTCCTCTAGTCTGTCCTACCACTAAAAGCTGAATTTACGTAACAACTCTGTATTTTCCTATGAACATTTTCAGCACACCTAGATTCATTTGCTTGAGATCAAAACAGTTGCCCCAGGCATCCTGACTTCATCCATCCACACCAGGCATACGAATGTGTATGTGAATGAGGACTGGTGCATGAGAAGCTTTGGTGTTCTTTGAGCACAATCTTAACTCTGGTCTCTGGTTTGCCTAACGTAATTTAAAAAAAAAATACAGTTGCTTTTCTGGATTTTCTCTTTCCTCAGGTTTCTGAATCTGCTGAGAAGTTTCTGAATCTCCTGAAAGAAGCAGTCCTCAGTTCGCAATGGAACCCAAGCTTGTTCCAAATCCACTATGGTGCCAAATAGCAGAGCATTACATTACTACTTTCTTTCCTCCTTACTGGCGTTTGAACCTTTTGTGCTTTCTCTTCTTTGACACTAATGAGGCTTTCGCTCCAGTAGTGTGTGACAGCAGCTCTGCTGACCCTGGTATTGTTTTGGTGGGTTGCTTGTGTTATAGGAGGCTTTTTCTTCATGTCTGCCATAAAGACTAAAGGCACTGAGTGCTGCAGATAGATCTAGGCCACCACTTTCATATAAGGCTGTTGTCTTGGGAGGTAAGAAAACATAGGAGAGAAAATTACATCCTCTCTGAAGGTCTTAGAACTGCTGCCTGCACTTGCCTGTTCTTATGCTGGCACGTGAAATAAACCCCAAGTTGCTCAATTTGATCTCTGTTAGGGTTATGCAGTGAGTAACAAAGTTGGTCTCATGGGAGGGGTGAGGTGGACAGAAATGTACTGAATTTTTTACTTCTTGTGGCAGGACTGATGCTCTGTCCTCCTTTCCTTTCATTTTTTTTCCCCTTAGTTTTTTCCCTGCCCTTCTCTCATTTTGGTTTGTTCTCTTTTTTTTTTGCAGTAGCTAGTGAAGGTTCTGTTTCCTAGAAACAAGAAGGGGAAACAAAGCTAAGAAAATCCTCTGAGGATGACTAGCATTAAAAAAGAAAAAAAAAAAAGAGGAGGAGGGGATATCTATCCATTTAAATTCTAGACCAGCTGCTCAGATAGCTTGTGTCAGCTTATCTCCTTTGGAGTTGCGTTTGCTGTTGTTTTTTAAGCCTTGTAGGTTGGTGTGACTGACTGATTTATTTTGCTTTGCTTTATTCTTCTTTCCTTGGCTCTCAGTTGGTCATGATAGCTGGTTGGGAACCTTGTCTTCACGTGAGGCACTTGCCTGCTTCAGGGGGCAGCCTGTGCTTTTTCTTCAGTAGGAGCAGGAAAGTGTACTTCGTGCTGTTCAGTGTACAATGTCTTTTAAACACTATTCTGTTATATTCTGGCAAGCTTAAGCCTCTTTCTAGCTCTGCTCATCAATTCCTAGCTGCTCTGATAGAAGTCAGGGGTTTTTCACATTACTGTTCCTTGCTGGGGAAATTGGTGTTTGATACATAGCACATGTAAGGAGTTGGTTGGTCTCAGCTTGCTTATTCTTTCCTCCCCTTCAGCTCTCTAGTGTAGCTCTTTACATACAGCAACTCCTGCTAAAGGCAGGTATGGGTTTAATATGGCGAGTCCTCTCTGAGATATAGTGAAAGGAGTTTCTTTGGGTTTCTCTCAGAAATTATTGTAGCCAGTACAGGTGCAGCCCCCTGGCTAGCTCTGTGAGTGCGTGGTTCATTTGATGAAAAAATGATTTGGATGCCTGCGTATTCTATACTGTTTCAGAATGAATCACCCGTGTTTGTACCTGGGAAGGGAGGGACAACAAAAGAAGGAGCTATATGACCCAATTTAAGACAAAGCTATGAAGTCTTTTCTCCTGCTGCTTTTTGCCACAAGATCTTGTTGAAGAGCTAGACTTGTTCTTGCTTCAGCTTTATCAACTTGAGGTTTTTTTGATGTGGGCCAACTAGCATTCAGAAGTGAATAGTGTTATGATGTGTTCAGAATTGGAAAACTGCACAGCTGGGTGGATCAAATTTTATTTTACTGCTACTGTGCTGTGCGTGTGGGATGTCAGTGCAGCAGCCTCTCATGTGCCAACCTGTGCCGCAGCAGAACCGATCCACAGTCCCCACTTCTTGTTTCACCGTGTCTCCCTCTGTTCCACCCCTCATCCTTGCCCAGTTTGCAGTACGGAGTAGAAGCCTCTTAACTCTCGCAGCCCTTCTGAGTCATACCCCTCCTGGCTCCCTGTCTGTGGATCCACGGATGTAAGTGCCAGGTCCTGCTCCGACAGGGCAGTGACCACGGTCTGTGTCACAGCAAAGGGAGGAAGGGGAGGAGCACAGTGGGAAAGGAGTGAATTGGTTTTAATCCAGACAGGAGTCTGCTTAGCACGTGTGGAGCTGTCTCACACAATTGAGTGGTAAATCCCACGGGAAGCTGAAAGATTTAAGGATTTTTCTTTTCCGGAAGTGGTTGTTGGTTTGCTCCCAAATACCTCTTTCCAGTTCCGGTAGATAGTCTGTAAGGCTGAGTGGTTTCCAGCCCATCCACATGTGGAGTCTCTTGGAAAATTTTAATCATCATTTTCCATCATTATATAGATAGATTACTGCACAACATAATAAATTACCAGCTTAGAACAATTTCCCTTTACCTTAAGCTGCATATAACCCACAATGGAAGTATAGCATTTAGGATAAACATCGTGTAACTTTACCAGGCGTGACATTGCCTTGCTCTTTCTTTCTGTTTAAAGTGGAAGCTTTTTGGTCAGTGGGGTACGGGAGTGAACTGTGGGAGGCAGATCTAGTAGATGACTGCTGGAGAACAAGGCAAAATACTGTTGATAAAATGCTTGGGATCTTCTCAAGACTTATGACTATTGTGGCCAGACTAAAATCTGTGGCTACATGGAGAATGAAATCCTGATTTATAAGATGGCAAGTATTCCTGCCTGATTTCAGAGCATATTTTTCTTAACTAATTGATCACTTTGCTTGAATGCCACAATGGCAGTTGCCTTTAGAAAGCTGTAGGTACACAGAAGAAATGCACTTCTTTATAGATCCAGTGTACCTTTTGGTACATGTGCAGTTTGTGCAAAGCTCTACTGCTCTGTGCAGGTACAGTTCTTCACTAATTTTTCCCTAGCATAAATGTTAAGGCTGTTGGGCTGTATCCCAAATGCAGCTTGAATGGGTACAGGGACGTTGAAATACTGGAACTGCTGGGTGGCTAGTAGATAAATCTAGTTCTGCTGTTTCTGGCTCCTTCAAGTTTGCCTTACCCAAACCTCAGAAGGAGAATTTCTTTGTATGTTATTTTCTAAAGGAGAATCCTGTGGTGCTGTAAAAGCTGTAGAAACCTACCCTAAACTGAAGAGAATTTCTCATCTATGGTTCAAAACAAATTTCAGCATCTTTGGCCACACCAGAGGCAGCTTGCTTTGTCCTCTTTAAAGTGGGACAGTTGCCTTTAGAGGGTTAGACCTCTTTCCCCTCCCCATCTCCCGGGAATTTGGACTGTTGTTCATGTGTTTCTTCGGTGAGGCTGCTGTGCTTGTACATGCTGTCTGAGGAGATATTCCAGCTGGCACAACTGTAGTAGTGGACCCAGAGAGAAAGATAAGAAAATCGCCTTCATTGAGATTGTTAAACACAATGTGAATTGAAGAGCTGTGACTGCAGCTGGGTTTGAGTTGGTCCATTACAACCAAATCAAGCAAATTCTTTGATGCCAAGAGGGAACAGCACCAGGTTTTAGTATCATGAAAGTGTCCAAAAAGATGATGAAAAGTAGCCTAAACCCTTCCTTCCCTTTTCTCCCCCATCAATAGCAGATGTCTCGGAAAGAAGCAGAGATACTTTAACTCCTAAATCTCCCTGTCTTAATACCCACTGGAGAGAAAGGAGCATGACTGCACTGAGGCATGAAGACCCGAAGTATAAAGTACTTCCTTTCACTCCTTGCTGTGATTAATGTACATCAGACAGGGAGGGTGGGCTGAGGAAGGCTGATGCAGTCTTAGTTTCTGGCAAGTGAGCAAACTCTTTGCACTTGGGGCAAGAGAATGGAGATCCCCTTTGCAACAGTGTTTTATTCTCAGACCAAAGAATCAAGACTTTGATATTTTCATTTGCAGAGGTGGATTTAAGGGAGCTATGGCCTCTTCCCAGCTCTCTGTTGGCCTGTGAGAATCTCAGGTAACAACTGTGCATGCCTGGAGCGATTGACCTCTTCCCATCTAGGTAGCAGCTGGGTCCAGTCCTGAATTCCTGTCATTGCACTTCAGATGGAAAAGACCCTGCCTAGTGGACTAGGCACAGTCTTGCTTGTCTGAGCTGTTTCCACATGCCCGTACTGCTAGGCAAGAATTTCAACATTGGTTTTTGCTTATTCTCCCTTTTTGTGAGTGCTGGAGATTCTTCCACATTGAGTCCATATCTGTAATAAAACTGCACCTACAAAGTAGAGTTGTTTGCTGAACGGTTGTGTATTGATCCAGTTCAGCTGTCATCCCACTTGGTTGTGCAGGAGAGGAGATGAAGAAGCAAATGAAGCAGTGCTAGCTGTCAGCTAGAGCTGTGGGCAAACCGCCCTGATTTACATCCTTAGCAGAATGGAGTCAGGCCTGTCAAATCGACTTCCAGACGGTTTCCATCAGCCAGCCCTGAGGCATGTGTGTGTGAGCTTTTGACATCATGTATAATTAATTTACAATCTTTACCTGCGACAAACAACTGAGGATGTAACATTTGGTAGAATCGTAAATAATGACATAGCCGCGAAGCTCCAGACCTGCAACAAACTTGCTGCCCAGCAGAAAAGGGAGAAAAATAGGACAAAACCTCAAAACAGCTGGGCAGAAAAGCTTCTCACTAAACCAGAGGGAGACTGTGTCAAGTCTCTGCCAAAATTGCTGCTGTCTGTGCTGCGTGCGCTGAAGACTTCGGTATCGGGGTGTTGTCAGGCTGCTGGAGGGAACGTGTTGGGAGTGTGAGCCCTTGGCTCCAAGGGCTCAGCTGCTGGCTGGGGAGGTGGTTAATGCCATCTTTGCCAGCAGTGGAGTAGGTTGGACTCTGCAGCTGTGCTCAGTGTAGGAGCATGCTGCAGCAGCCCAGTGTCACTGTAGAACTTCCACCAAGTGAGGAGCAGCGATATGTGCTGCTTCTTGCAGCCCTTCCAGGGGGAGGACCTACCCTGCTGACAGGCAGTACCCGCGCTCTAGGCTCATGGGTGAATCGAAGCTGAAATCTGGTGACCCTTGGTAGCAGAGTTTTGCTGCTGTTAAGAAAAAACCACCAACACCAAAACAAAACTAAAAACCCAAAAAAAACCCA
>Ga0181612_106743_pt1 | contig 15864 bp, 5 predicted proteins | sample HoacroProtozoa21_FD_119630 | JGI IMG/M metagenome (GOLD analysis project Ga0181612, IMG submission 119630) | Hoatzin crop microbial communities from Cojedes, Venezuel. Combined Assembly of Gp0051906, Gp0051904, Gp0051908
CAAAAATTTTCCCAAAAAAAACAACTTTAATTTTGAGGTTCAAAAGGTTTCTTTTCCCCACCAGAAAAAAACCAAAATTTTTCCTTACCAAAAAAATTTCCCCCCAAAAAAAACCCCCCAAAAAAAAAAAAAAAAAAAAAAAAAAAAAAAAGATCCTCTGGTTCATGACTATCTAAGTAAATTTGTCATTACAGAAAAGGCTCAAAGTCATTACTTGTTTATCAAAGTAATAGGTAAACATTTTAACAGAAAGATTAACGAGTTACTTGGAAATGCATGTTTATTTTAAAGTATCTGAGTGTGTATATTACATATGACATGCAAGTCTTACAAACATCAATGCTTTCTTCTGATTAGTCAGGAGTCCAATTGTTTTAAAAACAAAATAGGAATGACTTCCAAAATGTATCAGCACTTTGGGTTCTCCATTTCATTTTGCTTAAGAAGTTTTACTACACAAAAACTACAACAATTACAATATTTAAGAGTATTACAATAAGGAGGGATGGAAAACAGCAATACGTCAACTGAAAATATGTATATTCTAAATGAACCAAAGATTTGTAAAAGAGCTGGATGGAGGATGAGGAAGGGAGGACAGGAGGGAAAGCAGTAGGGAAGCTAAGATCTGAACTTTGTATTTAAAAATCATGTCCTCAACTGTAACTCCTCTGATCTTCAGTAGCGTCCTGGAAAAAAAAACAAACGACAACACCATTACTATAAACTAACCTTACACACCTCACCTCAGGTTCAATGTGCCCAGCTTTTTTGCTTTCACATGCAGAATTTCCAGCGATTGATTAATACTAGTAACAACAAGGTTTAACCAGACAAATTCTATTTATTTGCTCATATTTACTTACTTGGACTATAGGAACGGGATCTTGATCGTGATCGGTATCGACTATAGTAAGGCGATGGTGATCGTCTCCTTTAAAGGAAATTAAAAAAGAAACCCAACAACATCCATTATGAAAGAAGCCTTATTCACGTCACTTCTACAGAACAGAACCATTTCCTTAGTGCTGAAAGACTTGGCCTGCATGAATGATTTCAGCTTTATTTGGCTGTGGCTCACAGTTATTTAACAAATGCTTTTATATTTCTCTATTTGATGTGTTTAAAACTAAGATATTCCCAGACAAAGAATTTAATAACCTCTCACTAGCCTTGCAAACACATGAAGTGCTTTTCCAGATGCCTACAATTCTTGTTGAACAACATTCTCTGAAACTAGATAACTTTCAAAACAGTGAGATGGTTATGAAATGTCAAGCATTAAAAATCTCATCTACAAATAACCCCTTTTCAAACACCACTGTCTATCAGCTGTCCCTGGTTCTATATACAGCATGGAAAAATGAATTCCCCTTTCTATCTATCCACTAGATTTGCAGGACATGTGTGCTCTACCTCCTTCAACTAGCAAAATTAACCCCTTGCCCAGCTGTTTCCTGTATAACCAAATTACATAAACACTGAAGATTACAACTGCTTTAATCCCACAAAGCCTGAAGTAATGAGGCTCTAATACACAGTAAGTGTGTATGCAGAATCTTACTACAAACGGAATAATGGTTTTTGTCACCGAACTTCTTGGTTTGTTCAATAAATCCACTGTTCCTACAGAAATAAAATAAAAATTAGGTACCTGTATCTGTAGTCATATTCTTCATATCTGTCATATCCTCTGTCATACCCCCTATCATAATATGAGTCACGGCGACGACCTGCTCCACCACCACCACCTCCTCCACTGCTATTAGGGAAAAAGCAAAAAAAAAAAAAAATTACTTTAGCTATCTACTCTTCTTCTTGATTTACACTACTTAAAAGCTTTTTTTTAAGTGTTCTTGTAAATCAGACACTTGAGACTATGCCGTGAAATAACCTAACAATGAAACATTTAAACAAAAACACCTTCAAAAAACCCCAGAAAACCCACCCGGGATTTGAGCCCAATTCCCACCAAAATCAAAGGCAAATGGGTACCTTAGTAATTCAGTAAGCTAAGGCTGCATTAACTGACCATGCTGGGTATGTATTTTTTCAAAACAACTCCTTCAGCATTTTTTAATAAAGATACAATAAATGACAGTAGGATTTGATAGTATATAAGAACCACAGTAACGCGTTCTTTATATTAATAACTTTGTGATAAAATACAATGGGCATAACTCTAAAATTTTTTAAAGAAGTATCTACGGCTCTATTTCTTCAACCATTCAGTTTCAATCCATTTCAGCCCCATTGCAGGAAATCAGTGAACTCCTTACTGTGTTGGCCTGCCCATGTAGATGCCTGGAGTGGGTGTATGTGCTCTCTTGGTGATGGAGTAATCCACCCGAATCCTCCTGCCATCTAGCTCCATACCGTTTGCATGCTCCATTGCCTGCAGGAGAGACAAGAAACAGGGATGTGAATACCTACTGGTAACTATGGAAGGCTATGCACAAAACACATTATTTTCCATCAGAAGAACAACCCCTGAGCTTCTTTTGTTCAGACTGGTTACTAGTGCCCCACTGTGGCGAATGGCTCATCTCTGTCCCCTGGCCCGTTTGCCGGCAGTGTTACAGGACTGCACTGGGGTGCCCGAGTAATGTGACACGCAATCCCTTCTTAGGAGAGCACAGTGCTAACCACTAATATGGTCCCTTTCCCTAGACTTTGTCTTTTACACATCAGAAAGGTAAACAAAGTCAAAACAGCTTTTTCTGAAAACTGCATCTTTCCTACTGCCGTCTCTGACCCAGAGGGGACGGGCGGATTCAAAAGCTGTGCAAAACAGTGGCTTCCTGTAGGGTGCATATGGCCGGATTACTGCTCATCGGCTGCCATTTCATGCTCTCCCAGCCTCCTGCCATCTCCCTTACAAGGACCTACTCCAGCAGAGCTTAGTAAAATGGCGGGTTCAGCCTACATGGATACCTAATTACAACCTTCCTCCCCACTCACTCTCACAATAGCAGCTCGCTAAAGCAACACACATAAGGGTCTGCGCTCAAGAAGCCTGTGCCTTCAGACCCGCCTGCAGCTCACACACACTCTCACTGGGGGTTCTAGCCCCTGCTTCTCTAGGCTTTGAGAACCAACACAATGGCCTTTCACAAACTCAAAATCACGAAAATAGTTTTTCAAAGGAGCACAGTGTACTTTTGAATATTATATTCATGCAACTGTAACTTTTAAAAACAAACAAACAGAAATTCCAAGCAAACAAAACAAACCCACCCCTCCACCCCCCTAAAAAACCCACAAACCCACAACCTTAAGAATTTTAACAAGCAGTTAATGCTGGACTTAAAAGCTGTTAAAATTTGCAAAGCAAATTTTTTTTTTTTGATCCTTTTCACAGCTGCACTAGGATCTCTTAAATAACAGTACACACCACTTAGTTCCTGAAACCAAGCACAGCACTTTGCCCAATATACATTTTATTCATTTTTCAAGTGGAGAAGAGACACTGTTACAATGGAGTTAAACAACACAACCATTTTACTATTATTTAACTGTGAGGAACCATACACAACCTCAAAACATGAAGATGCCTCTAAGCAGACATATTATTTTTTAAAAGTTCTGAAACAAACAGCTATTCAGAAATGTAACTTTTTGCAGCTCTCCAAAAAGAACCTGATTAAATTAATATACAAGTTGCAGAGGAGGAAACAAAACCTCAACACCCACATGATTTAGCTGTGATGTCCCCAAACTGGAAGTGATTGAATTATCACTAACCTATTTAACTACACTTAGATTGTGTTTTAATAATGTTGTTTCTATCTATACTATATCGCCACCTAGTGAGTTCTGTTCCCATACAAAAATATAACAACTACATTTAGCTAACTGCAAGGCACAGCCAAAGAGCATTTCAAGTCTTTCAACATACACTGAACTAATTTTTGCAAATAAAACATGGTCATTAACCTTCATTTCCTAGCCTTGAGACTTTTTTTTAAAGCCCTGTTCCACACCGACAATCTAAAATAAATCTGTGCACACATCCTAGGAATATGCATGTGTGCACAAACCTAAAAACGAAGGCTGCAAATAGCTGGCTGAAAAATTAGTTTCATGATGAAAAGCATCTTTCTGGAAATGCAGCAATATGCAAAGTGTCTTGAAAGGTACGGAATTTACTGCTTCATGTCATTTTTATGTCCAGTCAACAGCTTGCAGAGTAATAAGCTTAGCTGACAAGAAGCCACCTCAAATCCAGACTATCTGGCACATGTGTCTTAGCTAAAAGAACAAAAACGTCTTTAAGAGGAGGAGTTCTTTGACATCAGGAGCAGCACAGAGAAGAGGAACATACCAGCAAGACAGATGAAAGTTAATTTTGAGACTTGACCATTTGTTTTGGGAGTATGAAATGTGCTACATTTCAGTAAATAAAAAGTCATTCATAGTTACCAGTCTGCATGAAACTCAAACATCCTGGTCACAACATTTCATGACCTACCAAAGATGAAAACTTTAATTTTCTTAGCTTTCAAGAGCTGCCAGCAATAACTGCCAACTAAAAAAAAATGTAAATAATAAAAACATTTAATAGATATACTGACGTAACAAAGCCTTTTAGAGTTCTGACTGCATCCCCCAAACCAGAAAAGCCCAAACTTACAATAAGCCATTATGAATCCAACAATAATCGATAGCAGCAGTCACATTTGGTCACTAGCGACTGGAAATTCCTTCCAAAGAAGTTTTCAAATTCTTAGCACTATTCTTAATGTGCACCTCAAGTCTTTGAAACAAAGTACTTCAGTTGATGTTATTAAGTAACAACTGCTGCAATATGTCCATAAGCCCTATTTGAAAACCTGGTTTCAAATAAGTGATACAACGGTATTCATTTTGTATAAAGGCTTTAAGAACATATTTGTGATTCTAATTACTGACATTTTTGTGTTTTCTTTAAAGCTAAAACAGTTTATAATCAAATTCTGGATTTTACAATTTTATTAGACTAGTATGTCATATTCAAAACAAATTTCAGTTTGCTTTTCTTGCTGTTTTTGGGTATGCATGAATGCTGTGTTAAGAACATTTAAATTTCAAAGGGAGAAAAAATTGCACATTTGTTCTAACAACGCAGAAGACATTCTCAAACACTGTTTAAAATATAGAAATGTATTTTCCAGACCCTCAAACGAAACAATTTGAAGCGAAAAATCAAATTACATTGGGGTTTAAGACACACAATACCCTCTCAGGAGCCTTTAACTGTCAACAGTCCATTTTCATTTCAACCTGGATTTTCATCCAAATATCTGAACGTTGTTGAAAGACTTGCATGGCTTTTGCAAGACGACAGTAAGCAAGCAAGCAAACAGGATCCCTATAAACATGCACTGTTAGTCCTAGTTGCAAATTCTAAGGAAAAATAGACTTTGCAAGTCGGAGTACACACCTCTGTTTTTGCAGTCAGAAAACAGAGAATGAGGACTGGGAAAGGCACAGGTAATAATTCAATCTTAGATTAGTTTTAAACCGACAGCAGTCTATCCATAACACAACTCCTTCAAATTATTATCTGCAAGGTGTTAGGTTTGACAAAATGAACAGTTTCCAAACTACAGGATCACAGCCTCCAGTGGCTCAAAACAGTTAGAAAGGAAGCATTTATTTTAACAGATTTCAACTTCACGTGATACTCATTACAGTACGTGGTGTTTTCTACGTGTATTGGCATTTAGGTAGAGTAAAACAAGTTTGGAATACCAAACTTTTAATTCTATGCACAAACTTACACAGATGACTGGTACTAGCTCAGCAATCAAGAATTCACTGAAAAAAAAAAAATAATATTTCAGTCTGTATAATGCCACAAAGAGCAGCTTGGACAAGGAAATAATATGGGAAATCTCTGCAACCTGCACTCTGGTCACCGGGGGAAGGGTGTGGGGGAGGAAGGAGGGAGGGAGCAAAAATGACTTGGCAGAGCTGATGTCACAGTTACTTTACATTTCTGCTATGGGGTTCAAGATACCATTTGTACTGTACAAAAGATCACCAAGCCTTTGTTTCAACTGCATCTAACTGCTTTGAATTACTTCAATAATGTGACATCACTACAACGTTAGTGACATACAGACTAAATACACCTGAATAGTCAAACATGAGAAATTTACGTTGGGACTCATTTTGAAACCATGATTCTACGTAAGATACAGTCCTTTTTTTGTTTGCTGTGTTTTTGGGGGGGTTTCTTGTTTGTGTCTTTTTTTTACCTGAAGTTCTTCCGGTATTGTATTTAATGCCAAATAAAAACATCATCTCCACTGCATCACAGGTACAGCATGGGATGAACAGACATAATGGATTAGCTCTCCCCCCTCCCCCTCCAGTATACTGATATCACTATTTTATGTCTGTATTTAATGAGGACACCTGAAAGGACATTCTGAAAAAAAAAAAAAAATCTGATGGGATCAAGAAAGACATTAAGCAACGCAGCTTTTTACACTTACTGCAGTCTGCCAAGTTTAATTCAAGTGTCCATTTTGCCTTTGAACACCAGTCAATTTACATTCTCTAGTCTGACGTTTTGTTTTTTAAAATATTACTAGAACATTGTCAGAGAATTTTTTTAGTGTCTGAGCTTAAACATCTATTGATCAAATGTATTCTCTTTAAAGCATACTTTAAAGAGTTTCAGAGTCAAGAAATACAGGATTTTAAAGAACTAAAATGAGCAACTGGATATGTTTCTGCAAGTATTAGCAATTTCACAGCATTTCAGAGTCTTCAGAAGTCTGTAACTTGTAATTCCAAACATCTGTAACCTTCTTGGGTCCTTTTTGATACCACAAACAATACTTTAAGCATTTCTTCAACAAGCTATGGGAGAAGTTTCAGTCAATAATGATGCTTCTACGCTGGTCTGCTTGCACCACAGATTAAATGTCTTGCAAATTGGAATGATAAACCCTGTTATTATTCCATTTTTTTGGCAACTGAACTATGTTAATAGTTCAGTTTGTCTGTATAAAGTTTGCCTTAATTACTAATGAACACTACTTCAGAAAACAGTTCTGAAAGATGGTCAAAACTGTAAAAAGCACGTAACTAGCATTAGAAAACAGAAAATTCTGTATTGCAAACAGCTGCTGTAGCTACTGCTTCTCAGATGAGTTCTTGCTACAGACACATAGCACACTCACAGTAGCCTCAGTTTAAATGACTACTACTTCATATTCTGAGTAACTGAAAAGCTGGATAGTAGCATATGAAATCCCTGGTAACTGTAGTAAGAATCATCTTCCTAGAACAGCCAGCACTTTTTACTCATAATCCTCTAAATTTACTGTTAACTAAGATAATCAACCCCCCTTCATTTTTTTTTTTTTTTTCCCCCGCTCATCCCAGTACATAAAAGTTTGTATTCCTCTGAACACAGGAAGGAAATCCTTATGTAATGAACAGGTCAATATTCTCTGTAATTTAGCGAAAATACTGCAAAACTGCAATATTATAACACTAGCTCAGTGGCAGCGTTGCCAATACTGAGAACTAAATATGAAAGAATGGCCATCTTGAGAAACAGGTCTTCAACAGATGTTTACAGATCTCGCCCAAGTGGTTCTGAAGATTTAGCAAAAGGGTGGACAACATAAGACAAGACACTGTAACACACAAAGCAAAAAAGGAATACCAAATATTACTTGGAGGAGTTCCGTTTTTTTGGGGTTTTTTTTTCTTTTTTTTTTTAAGTTACCAAAAACATAACTTCACAAAAAAAATGAAAGACACCATACCCAGAAGAGAATACAATACCCTTTCTTCTAGGAAAAATGTAGGTAATGCATAGGCTTTGAACAAGAACACCAAAAAGAACATTAGCACAGCAAAAGCTCAGGTTTTCTGGACAAATAGCTGTCAGTCCTCAACATTTATTGTCTGCTATCGTGTTTTGAACCAAAGGCAGCATCCACAAGCATCTTTAATATGGGTCAGAACACAGCATTTGACTAGACTGTTATCTTGCAAACACTAGCCCACTGCACTAAAAGACATTTGATGGAAAAGGAACCTTCTGTCAGATGATAAAATTTCATCTCAATATCAGCACTTTCAAACAGAGTAGAAGAGATTCCACAAGAAAACTCCCCTAAAATGGATACATGGGCCCAGCATTTCTTTCCCAGTCTTGTTAAGGTGGAATGAGTGAAGTTACTGTGATGTTCTTTCTGGCAGCTGCTCTACCTAGTAGTTATCAAAAGCTAAATCTCTGCTCCTTTTCACAGCCAAGATGATCATAAACACCTAGCGACAATGGTGCTATACGGTCAGAACCAACCTGAAGTTCTGAAAGTGTAAAACAGCATTAAGTGAAAATAAACTTTACTGCTGCCCCTGTTATTTTTAGGACACTGCAAGGTACCACCTTTAAAAAAATGTTATTTTACATTGCCTACGGATTTCAACCACATCGAACCAGCTAACAACTCAGAGTATCTTTAGCATCATATGGAGCTAGAAACATTGCATCCCTTGATTTCAGAATATTGACATGTAGCAACTTTTTAACCAGCTCAATAACTGATCCAATTTGTAAGAACTTTAACCAGTAACAACAAAGATCCCGACGAATTTCAGCTGCAACGGTATCCACAACACCAACACTGACCTATCTTCAATAGGTTACCGAAGTTTAAACATAACCACTCACAATTTACTTGGTGTTAAATTTTAGTATTAACAGTGTTTGAGAGCATGTCAGCTGAGAAGGTTCCCAGTGTTACCTCTCTTGGAAGGACAATAGTGAAGATACTAGGAAATACTCTTTTTTTTTTTTTTTTGGTAGAGTTCTATATGTATTTAATCCATCTATGACTGCTTTAAGAGGGCTGGAATTTAGTTCAACATCTCATCTAGAGTTTTATATACTCTTTACTCAGAGGCTTAGGGTGTTGGGGTTTGTTCTGTGTGTCCCATTCCCCTCTTTGTTTGTGGTGGGTTTATTTTTGGTTTTGTTTGTTTTTTAAACAGGAAATGCATTTACTCAGAACAAAAGTAATTCAAGTGTAATTGCTTCTATCCATACTCAATTTTTCATATTTGAGCTATCTTCCACACAGAGAATTACTTCACGTCCTTCAGTGTTCTCCTACAGGGCCTGTCACAGAGTTTCACACCTACAGCTGTATCTACTTCTTCTACACTAGCTGCCACTCATTGCCATCTTCAAATTTGTCCTTGAGGCCCATGAAATCAAGTCAAAGAACTAAAATACTCTGGCAACGAGGTTTATGTAAATTCCAAGTGTTGGGAAGCGCTGTAACCTTTCCCTCTTTTCACACAGCAGCCCGCTGGGGAGAAAAAAAATTTACATTAATTTAATTACATTCTCAATTATTTCAGTTCCTGCTTAAGGTGCTCATCTTTACTTCTGTATTTCTGACCGCAAGTAATATACCACTTTTCTATCCTTCACATTCCAGTTTTGTAGTATCTGCCAAACCAGCTTCATACCAAACAAATTACTTCATGCTATTAACACAGAACGTTTTAAGAAATGCATGGTGTCATGCATGACCAATGCCCATGACAATTAGGACAAAACCCTACTTCTAAAGGCATATGAAGTTGTAAAATAAAGAAGACTGGCACATGAATGTGACAAGAAATACTGTGCAAGTGTTTTGGATGTTTAATGTTCCACAAAAGAATCACATTTTCAAAGCCCCACCAAACGCCAAGAGCAAAGAAATACAAGGCTAGAAGATAGAATAGGCCACTAAAGATGGATATACAGCTATCCACCCCCTTATCCTCTCTCAACCTGTTCAAGTGATAGCGGGAACACACAGAACGGACACTAAAGGAAGTGTTGTGTCCTTCTACTTACCCCTATAACCTGCAACAACCACAAATACATACAGCTACAAACTCTATTCTTCCCATGAACTGATTGTCTATTGGATCATATCAGAAATCAGTCAAAGATCAGAACTGAGTCTAGTTCAACCAACTGATCCACGAAACTTTTTTGTTCATTAAAATATCATCCACTTGCATCAGATTTTTCATTTTTCAGCTACCGATAGTAGGTTCCACAGCCGTCACCGGTCCCTCCCTTCAAAGCTAAGTGAGAAGAGTCATATCCAAGCATTATGAACATACTTCTCAAACGTAAACACAAACAGCAAATCTGAAACATCTGCCCAATTAGATTCATAAACAAGATGCTTGAAGTCTGTGACTTCGTGTGTCCTAAAGAGATAATCCCACAGTGGTTCTTATTCACAGGGAAAAAAACAAAATTGAAAAAAATGATGTGTCTTTACTTTTAATAGCCATTTCATCTACAAATTTCACTACATGTAGTAAACCTCACAGTATCCTTACACAGATAAAAAAACTACTGCTTACTGTGGTGAACCATATTACAGGCTGCTGTTCATATTCTTTGATTCTTTCTGTACAGAACAATTATAGTAATAGCAACTCAGTCCAGCAGTGAACAGCTACTTATATAAGCAAAATCACTGACCAAGGCACAAATCAAGACAAACACCACTATTTTTCAAATGCACAATGACATGCTTTTAGAGAAGAAAATGGAAAGTAGACAGAATCTTCAGATTTTTGATAGATACAGAAAACTACTTTGGTAAGTTAACTTCAAAAATATTTCAAAAATACTAGGAGGCTTCTACGTGTGTCTAAAGACTTACCTTCATTTTGAAGTAGCAGACTAAAATCAAAGCACGATGCTCATCAGTGATTCAATACAGACAGCTCATGCTCAAAACTTGCCCAACCATCTGAACATTGAACTAAAACGCTTCATCTGTTTAAAAGTGCCATGTTGTTTGAACTAAAGATTTTAAATTAATCTCTGTGAGAACCTGCTAGTGAATACACACTCAAAACATTTTTTTCTTTCAGAGACATTCATGAAGACAATGCACAAAACGCACACCTGTTAAAAGTAGTAAAGCATGAGTTTACCTCTTTAGAATCATCAATTCTCTCAAAATAAACGAAAGCAAATCCTCTTGATCGTCCAGTCCGTTGATCATAAACCACATTGACACCAGTCAAAGGTCCATAACGGGAAAAGACTTCTCGCAAATCTCTCTCAGTAGTATACAAACTGAGACCAAACACTCCAAGACATGTGTTAGGATCTGGATTAGCCTGTTAAGACAAATGTTCAACTCCAATTATGTTTATAAAAAACAGGTTATACATTATCACATAAAAATTTCTCAATTATTAAAAAAACTTAATCTGAAGAAAACTAAACCGTTTATTACAAAGCCTAACACTTCAACAGTTATCATTCCAACTGTAACATTTTTAAAAAGCAACTAGCATTACGATTTTTTTATAAAAAAGACAAACTTCTTATGCTGGTGAAAAACTCTGTTGATAAAAATCAAGCATTCCGATTACAGAAAAATGCTATATAATAACAGGAACCTATTTTATTAGTATTGCACACTTGAATTGCCAACAAGCTGCACACATGATGTATAAGTCTGTGCTAAGACAACATCAGCAAGCCTGAACTCCCACCTTCAGCCTTTCTGCACCGTCACCACTGGTACTAGAGAGTACACCCTGCCTCCAGTCACACACACTAAATGCATTTGAGCTCCTAAGCATGGAGAGTTGAACTATAATTTAGCTTCTACCTAAACTTCCTCCCCTCTCAAAATTTCCTAGCCAACTACGCTGAAAGTCAGTATTTACATTTGAAGGTTTATCTCTTTCTACTTGCAAACCGGATGAAAATCACTTGCTTCCTTCACCTAGATAGTAACCAGTGTTGAAGGCCAGTTCTGTGAAACTGTAATCCAAAAGTATGCGCACATTTTTCAAGCAAGACTCCTGATTCTTTAACACGATGTAGGATACAGATCTACTTACTACATTTCACTTCAACTAAAGAAGTCAAATATGAAGTTGTACAAGGTAACATTTCTCCATTAGGTTAAAAGTCTCTCTACATGCCAGAGAGTTCATCTAATGCCAATTCCACTGTAAGAAAAATTTTGATCTAAATTACCATTTTTTCAGTTAAGCTTCTGGCACCTGTTATACCAGATGCAGCAATTTAAAACAGCAGCAACACGTAAAGGGATTTAATGTTTCTGCTAAAATAGTAACTGAAAGTTGACACAGTTGAAATTTGTATTTCAGTTTCAGATTTTCAAAGCCACTGATGCACAGCAGTTGATGCCTTTGAGCTTGCCTTGCAGCCCGATTCAAATAAGCAACAGGTTTAGATTTTCTGTTGCATTCTTTTCAGAGCTTTTGTTCATTAATCCACTGTGAAAGAGATGTCCAAACTACTAATATATTTAAAGTTTCTTTCTTTCCATTTGTCGAAGTTCAAACATTTCTTTTAAGACACAAATATTCTACAATTCCTTATTAGAGCTGAAGAGCACAACAAGAAGTGGCAGTTTGTCGGCTGAAAATTTTAATTATACAGGTTTAGGTTTCTTTCTTACTCCATACTTCAATCTATCCAATAATTCAGTGGCATTAACAGCTATACCCCTTCTATTATTGAAACTCTTGTGAGTTTAATGAAGTCCATCTTTTAAATCACTGTTTGGACAAGCCCCCTGACACAGGACATATCAGTATCATCCTTTTTTCACATCCCCCTCACACTTAAACCCTACCACCTTTTGCGAGGCAAGAGAAGTACCGAGAATCAGTCTGTGCACCCAAAGCAACAAGTGACAGTTACATCACCACTGGAAGGACTAAACTGACTGTGGAGGACTAAAACACAGCTTTTATGTTAGGTTTTTCTACTGCCTCCCATCAAGACAGTATGCAAGCTCTCTCTAAAAGATCTGAAGTGGCAAAATTGCTACCAGTTTTCCTGGTATCTTTAGGAACCTCACTATTTAGGTGATTTCTGGTTGAGTTTTGTTTTGACACTACTAGAACTACTCCTTAGAATGAATGTGAAATTCACTGTGAAAACAAGTTTCATTTTTCACAGAGTCATTTCCAAGGCAGAAAGACCTCTTCACAGAGCAAAAAATTCTATTATTTCCTAAAGCAGTAAGGTGGATTCATTCATCTTTTACCAGGAAATCTGCTAACCCTTCTGAAGTCCAGTTATTCCTGCCAATTTTTCAAGACTTTTTTTTCAAATTTCATATTTACTACATCATGATTACACACTGGCAACAATCCACAAAAAGTGTAACTATGAACGTTGCTTCACAACAGCTTAAGCCACTGTACGTTAGCACTGCTCTAATCTTGCCCTTTTCCACACACTCTTGCCTTCTCCCTCACATTGGTATTATCTGGTCCTGGTGAGCTGCTTCACCAAGGTAAGCCTGCAAAAAAGTACACTCTTATTGACAGGATTAGTAAAAAATTTTGGAGAAACTAAAACAGCTTAAAACTAAAAGGATCAGAAAAGTACCACAGCCCTCACTGAGGAAGGGCAGATCTGTGTATAACAGCACTCATTTAAATCAGCCTGAAGTGATGTGGCTAAGGCATTGAATAGCATTGTCTATAAAGACAGCCATTGTGAGACGTAAGATTAGTATCTTAGATCTTGGCTGGTGTACCTATACTTCCTCCTGTCCATACAGAGATAATTCTCATTTACATTTTGAGAGGCTTACTGCTCCTTTTCATAACTGTAAATTTTTCTTGCCTATTAAGATTTAAACATTAGCTAATAACACATGGTTTATTGCTTCGATTTAAACCAAATCAATTACTCAGAGGTATGAAATCACAAGCAACCTTCAAGACAATATGCTGTATGTTACAAGCAAGTAAGTACTTGAGAATTTTCTTCTTTGTCTCCTCTAGTCAATCTTATCTATACTATCAGGTTGCAAGCACGCACAGAAAAGGTCTCATTTTTGTGAAGGGTACGCATACTTGGAACTGTAACAAAAAGAGGATCAGAAGGGTTCAACTTCTAGAGCTGATGGAAACAGACGTCACCCCATCTGCACATACTGACTTGCAAGGGTATGATTTCCAATGAATTTCTACAATTTCCCTGTCCGTTCCAGGCCCAGGAAGTAAATGCCCAGCTGTAAGGACAGAGATTGACTGCCCCTCTCCGAAATTCCCATATACTCCAGTGACAAGATAGCAGGTCAAATTCAGCCTGCAGGTATCCTGGATTACACTGATGTAAGCAGCAATTGTTTTGTTGATACTCAGCCTTAATGAATATGACATACTCTGCTACCAGTGTGCCTCCTCCTGTTGGACATTGGAGAATGACTACGGCTCCTTCGACGACGGTATTCTGGCGTGTAAGATCTGCTTCGAGAACGTCTCCTATGAGAATGAGAATGGGAATGGGATCTGGAACGAGTGTAACGTCTGTGCGAATGTCTTCTGGACCTGGATCTTTAACAAAGAGAAAGCTTTTAGTCAGGTCATATGCACATAATGTATTGAATTGTAAGCCTTACATTTCCCAGAGAAAAATACCTTTTTTTTTTTTTTTAAGAGGCTCTCTACAATTAAAATAGTGAAGTTTCCTCTACTTTGCACATCTAAGATTGCATGGATCTTTAATAACCTGCTCAGCAGCACAATTCTTAACTTTGTGAGAGTGCTTCTGGTATACAACGAGGATTATATTCACAACAGTTTTCGCAAAGTTCAAAGCTTAAACTTACATCAGCATGGCTGCACACATAACTAACACTTGTACAATGATACAGCAACCAGATATGACACACTGTAAAATACTGTCTTGGCTGAAAAATTGAAAGACCTAGCAGCACTACGGTGCTGCAAAATCTAGAGGTGAAGTTCACATAGGCTTGAAAATTATTCAAGACAAAAAAATCCCCCAAACCTGCTTAATGCCTCAAGCATTTCTTTGCAGACATCTAGCCAATGACAAGCTCAGTTTTAAAGCACTCATCATTCCATCAAAATTGCATGATTTCATATGGGTGTTATATCCTAACAAAAGGTAGTTATCTGGCTAAACACTGCAGGAAGAGAAGCTATAACATTAGGCTGAACTTTGGGAATTTAGAGCACAGTAACTCTTTTTTGGCTGCCCTGGTATAAAGTGTATAAATCAGGAAGATGGACTACTGATCTCTCCCAAGAACTGGGGAGAAGGAACAACGTATTATTATGCAATTCCTCTTCCCTCTCCAGAGCTGCAAATGCTGTTTTCTGGTTTCTCTCTCCACTGATGAAAGAAGGATTCAGTAGCTCTCTCCATTTTCACCAGTATGATTGTACAAGGGAAGAGAGAAGATAGGTAGTATAAGCCAGGTAATATTTATGATGTATTTGGGGGAGGAGGGGAAAGACAGACATTCCTCCTGTGTTCCAAGTAAGCTCTCTCAGAACCAAGAACTGCAAAACCTTGGCCCTGCACACACACACTTGTGTGAGAGAGAAGGACAAAAAAATGAATTTAAATCTTAAAGCTCCCATAAATCAAGAAGCTATTTACACTCAGTTTAGTTTGTAGTTTTCAAATTTTGTTTTTGAAGCCCAGATTTTATTTTTAAAGCCTCTAGTGAAGGAATATCAAGAACATCCCCAAGTCGCGTCTTCCAACATTTCCAACAGTTACAGACCTTACTCCTTTTACCTAACCCAGACTACCTTTGCTACAGTTCTCACTTCACTTTTTTTCCTAAAGGAGAGGTCCACATGAGTTTACCCTTAAAAGATTTTGGGGGAAGGAGGCTGGAGCTTTGACAGAATTGAGATGCAATCCCTTCCCTCTCTTCTGGAAGGGATAAATCTACAAATTTTAGTTGCGATTTCTACATTACTACTTCTATTTGTATTACTTGCTTCATTCATACCCATGCTTTTGATAGAGGGGATTGTAAGAAATGTGAAACTATAACAAAAAAG
>Ga0181612_110767_pt1 | contig 15864 bp, 9 predicted proteins | sample HoacroProtozoa21_FD_119630 | JGI IMG/M metagenome (GOLD analysis project Ga0181612, IMG submission 119630) | Hoatzin crop microbial communities from Cojedes, Venezuel. Combined Assembly of Gp0051906, Gp0051904, Gp0051908
GTAAGCATTAATCAGGTCCCCTCGCAGCCTTCTCTTCTTCAAGCTGAACAAGCCCAGCTCCCTCAGCCCCTCCTCGTAGAAGAGATGCTCCAGTCCCCTCACCATCCTCGTAGCCCTCCGCTGGACTCTCTCCAGTAGCTCCTCATCTTTCTTGAACTGGGGAGCCCAGAACTGGACACAGTACCCCAGACAGGGCCTCACTAGGGCAGAGTAGAGGGGAAGGAGAACTTCCCTCGACCTGCTGGCCACACTTCTCCTAATGCACCCCAGGATGCCATTGGCCTTCTTGGCAGCCAGGGCACACTGCTGGCTCATGGTCAACCTGTCGTCCACCAGGACACCCAGGTCCCTCTCCACAGAGCTGCTCTCCAGCAGGTCTACCCCAAGCCTGTACTGGTGCATGGGGTTGTTCTTCCCCAGCTGCAGGACCCTGCATTTGCCTTTGTTGAACCTCATTCATCAGTAAAGATAAAATCTGGTTTCCTAGTATCATATTACAACATTGATTTTGCTTCTGTGTGAAAACTGTCGAAGCATAGGCTTTAAAAAAATTAAGAAAATATTAAAACTCTCTTTATTATTTAAAGGACAGCCACCAGGTGAGACTTCCTGGCACAGGTTCCTTCAAATGTACCTAAATGCTGTGTCAAAGCAGGCATCTGGATTTGTACTACTCATTGAGCTGCCTGTGTCAAAAGCACAATATTAACTTCGTTACTGCTCTTTCACAGTTCCGCTTGGTTTATAAATCATAGAAGGATCACAATTAGCTGTTGTCACCCTACAATGCAGGAGCCAACTGCTCTCAAGCTGCTTCTGCCTTGTTTGAGCACAAATCCAAGCATAAAAATAAATGAGCTTAGTAAATTGTCAATTATTATTGAAACTTTGTTTCAAAGAAGAACTAATATGACATGTCTTCAATTTTAAATTATGTCATTTGTGCCTGTCACTGACATTAACTGTTAAGGATCTCTTGTTCACCTCTGTATTTATGGAAGTGTGTTTTTCCCACTCAACATTTCCTGCACCTTTGAAGGAGTCGTCATGTAATTTACCTGTAATTTATAAGAGGAAGCTGGAAGCTAGTGACTATTGGTGTCCCTTCCTTGTTGCATTCAAGAGAGGGTGAACAGCAGCTTTGCACAGTACCATAGTTTAAAACAATACCATGGCAAGAATTCAATGCAGCCTCAGAATTCAGGACATCCAAATGCTACTGAAAAAAGTGAAAACAGCAATTCAATTTCATTCCATCTTCTAAGCTCTAAAAGGCATTTACACCAGTCTAAATGAGCAAAACCTGCTTGCAGCTCTCCTGAGGAGAAAGTACTGCTGTAAGGGAGGGTAGGTCCCCAGATTACAGAAAGACAGCCTGGAAATTACACTGAAGGATGCAGAAATTATTTTGACTCACTAACATTCTTCTCTTATAGCGTTCCATTAACTCCAAATTGTTTCATTATCTCTGCGCCATTTTTAAAAACATTATGGTATTGTTTAAGTTAGTTTCCTGGTAATCAGATGAAATCTCAAGCTCTTGCTTTCAATATTTATCTGTCTGGGTGTGCTGTAAAGTTCTACCTTAAATGCTATCTGGCCCTGAAGTTCTGCATTTCAGAACTGCAAATAAAGGACCAGGAGCTCATCAGCCTTCTGTGTACACCCCGAAATAAATGATTGAGGTAATCTTGAAGAGATCTTTCCAATCACATGCTTATCAATAGCAGATTATAAGAGCCTAATCCACTTTATTAGAGCAAACAGGAGTCAAATATATATCATTATAAATACCAGTGCATGATGTGGATTTAATTTTAAAGTAAATCTATCATTTATGAAAATCAGTCCTGCATTTCTTTCCCTTATCAGCACCATTGTACAAAATGAAGTATATAAACCTAGAAGTGAAAAAGATTATTTGGTCTTTCAGCATTTTGCTTTGTAAATGTAGGACCGCCGATTTTTTTCAAGTTTTTCAAAAGTGGTGCATTAATTTAAGAGCTGTGTCCTGTTGAATATTTCATAGAAACATACTATTGAATCAGGGAGGTGCTTTTGAACATTTCTTTTCTTTGCCCATCTTTAAAAGCTTATTTTTGTGTGGGTCACATAACTCCAGTGCTTCAAGGATGAAGGAAGTATAAATGACACATAAATAATCATCTGTTGTCATGGATTCCTTCAGCTAAGCACAGATACAGCAGCTGCTTTAAATCTTCTTTTGCTTCTTTCCATGTAGAGATACACTAAGCATAGACACATCTGACCACCAGTACACACAGAAATGTGCATATTTATCTCCATATTGAAATGTGGTTTACTCTTTTAAACATATTTTTAAATTCTTATGACAAGAATGGTTCTTTGATTGATGTACTAAACAAGTGCATGCAATACTGAAGCAGTGGCAAAAACAAAGATATAGAAGAAACAAGCGTTTTCTATTAACGAGCATTGCTTTATGTATATACTCATTTAAAAGACACTGATAAGAGTACACTTTACCAACCCAACCAAATTTGAAAGTACTTCACACTGCTTGGTTATGTGTCTAATAGATCTAAGTAGAGTAACTTTTACGTATACGCTTTAAAGTTCATGTATCTAGCCAACATTATGTCTGCCCACACATGTTCTTCTTGGATAGCAAGCGTGGTGCACACTTGAAGATATCATAACTTCAGAATGTCTTCAAAAATATTTGAGGTTACGTTTGTCACAAGGTTAAATCAAATACATAACATTTACTATACTTCTCTGTTGTACATTTCCTGTGATAATTCAATCACTTACTGTCACATAAAAATACTGCTAGCTATAGAAATATTATTGGATACAGCCAATCTGAGTATTTGAAGAAATGAAAAATGAGGAATGAAATAATTCCCTTCTGCAAGTAGAACAGATAGCAATGACTCTGTACCCTGTATGAAATACTGTATGTATAAAAAAATCACCCCAGAAAGCCTATTTCCTATTAAGAAGTTCTTAATGTGAGTAATCTACGTAAAATGGAATAAAATCCAAATGGAATATAAATAGAAGTGCATAAAAATGGCCATTTTTGTATTTGGAGTCACACTTGCAGAAGACTTCAATATAGGCTCTTAAGTACAAGATTTTAAATAATGAATAATGCAGCAGATAGATTATGCCCGATACGTGCTGTCATTTTAGCTGGTCTTTCACAAACTGTAAAATAATAAGGAAAAACATTCTAAAGAAGCCAAAGGCTCACACAAAGGATTTACTTTCCCTCTTAAACCTTAAAACCTTCCAGGAAAAAAGCTATATATAGTGGATAACTTGGTGGTTTTTATTGATATTTCTTGTATTAGACATGAATGATCAACAGTGAAATGAACAGAACATTACAGTGAAGAATCTCTTTTGAGAATCTTATATATATGCTTTTATATGTGCTAGTGCCACTGCCAGCGCTGTGCCAGTGGTGCCCAGCAACAGGACAAGGGGCAAAGGGCACAAACTAAGGCAAAGGAAGTTCCATCTGAACATGAGGAAGAACTTCTTCACTCTGAGGGTGACAGAGCCCTGGCCCAGGCTGCCCAGGGAGGTTGTGGAGTCTCCTTCTCTGGAGATATTCAAGACCCGCCTGGACAAGGTCCTGTGCAGCCTGCTGTGGGTGACCCTGCTTGGGCAGGGGGTTGGACTAGATGACCCACAGAGGTCCCTTCCAACCTCTACTATTCTGTGATTCTGTGATTCTGTCTTCCACCCTTTTTTCACTTTCTCTCTATAAAAAAGATGAGATTTTGTAGCCTGTTTGGCTTTTCAATACAGCTATTGGGAAGGGAGACTGAATTTAGAATGGTTCTTGCATGTGGCTGCAGTGCCTTGATATAGTTATTTGACTGAGGGAAAAACAGTTTTGTCCAGCAAAAACACAGGCTGCAGCTCATGTGTAATTAGTGAAGACATTCGTCTACATTTTGAGATACATATATAAAAATATATGTGCCACTTCAGATTTTAATAGATTACCTTAAGTAATTTCCATGTGAAAAAGTACATATTAAAAAAAAAAAATTTCAAGACTTTTTGTGAGACAAAAGTGTGTTTTAAGAAACAGAATACGAACCAAAAATAAAACAAATCAGCTATTTTTCTTGGCCTTTTTTTTCAGTTATAAAAGATTTTTAAAATTTGTTAATTTCTCACTCTGTTTTCTCTTCCTTTCTTTTTAGTGGCAGCATGGTAGTGGGAAATATATTAAAACAGAAAAAAAAATTTAAAATATTTTTTAAATCCAGTAAAAATGTTTTGACAATTATTTTTTTAAATGAAAAGCATTGTTTTTGAAAGCAGCAGAAGAAAAAAGATTTTTAAGTCTTGACACAAAAATTGCCCTTTTTGCTATAGTGACCATATATTACAATTCTATGTTACCAATAATACTAAAGAAAATGCTGTGATTAATTGTAAAAGAAAATAATTGTCTGAACTTGAGAAATTTGATCCAAAGCCTGCATCACTATGGTTTGTAGACTGATTACACAAGCACATAGAGTAAGCCCCTGCGTACAGTACTTCATTTTATGAGATGTTGGTTACATTGACCCAAACAAAAATTGAGATGGAAAAATGTTACAGTTTAGTAGAATCCTGCAAACTGGATTTGAAGGGATGCATAATTCTTGGCAATAAAATCTAGTCTCACATTGAGCATTCAGTAAACACTCAATTCTTAAAAACCAGTGGCTTAAATACATCCTTACCTATTTTTCAAGATATGTAAGTCAAATTCAATTAAACGTTTTTTTAGTTTTATTGCTCAGACCAGCTGAAAACATGCATAACAGACAACACTTATAAATAAATTGTTTACAAAAAAGTCAAATACTTTTGGAAGACACTCAATTTTCACATCTATTTGTCCCTTTCTGTTGTGCATTTATAAAGCTGCATACATTGTGGTTGAATCACCCAGGGTCTCTGTGATCTGAGTGTGGGCCTGAAATCTGGTTACAATTAAATGGCTTGAAGTCATTAGAAGCTTCTAGCTGGAGGGGGCACGTAGGAGTGAGGCCAATATCAACAACCATTCCCAAGTGATATTAGTGGCAGGAAAGTGGGTGAAAGTCCCCTAGAACATTCTGCTGAAAGGCACTTCTGTACAGAACATCACACGCATTAATCGGCAGCTCCTCCAGTAAAGTTTAAATTCACACATGCAGAGAAAATACTAAAAGACAGAGATTCAAGGTTTCATTTGTTCTCAGGCACATTATTACCTATGAACCATATTTTAAAATGCATTCTGAGATTTGAGCTAATAATGTGAATGACATTCAGTGAGATTGCCAAATGCTGGTAATTTACTTTCATTTTCACATTAATGTGGGCCCACCTGTGATGAATTGGAAACTAAATAAGCACATCAGTTTTAATTAGATATTTCAGCGGTTGGATCTAGTTAAACAGCAGCATCATTCTTATCCATTAAACAGTCAGAGAGACTTCTGCATTCTTCACAGTCAGTTTTCTGTCCTTCCAACTCACCTTCTTTGCATCGCTTTCCTCCCTTTCTTACTGGGATATTTTAGAGGAGATGATCTAAGCTGGTGGCATCCGACTGAGTTAATAATACAGTTATCACGGATTTGGCTGATCTAGGTGATTTTCTAAATTACAGAGAAATTAAGAAGGCTCTTAATATTGTTTTATTCTGCAATGAAAACACACCAAAAATCCGAGCCGTTGTTGGAAGAAGTTCACAGTCTGGGCTTTACAAAACAGAAATGGCTTTCTGTTGACAGTCATGGACTTGTAGCACTGCACCTTTGGGATCTGCTTTCAGTGAACGGGTGACAATTTGGGTACAATCTGGAACAGTTTCCACTCCTGGAGGGGCAGGGAGTTGCAAGAGGGATGGAAATATTCATTGTTGTGTTGGAAGGAGCCTGGCCAGCAGCATGGGTAAGGCTTTTTCCCCCAGGGCAGGTGCTGACTGCAAAACCTGCCTCCTGCCTCAGTTTCCCTGCTGAGAAGTCACCGGTACGACTGAAAGGCAGCTTTATCCTGCTGAATACTCGGTGTTTCTGTTGAGGCTACCAACAAGCATTGTTGTTGTTTTCTGTTTCAGCAGAGAGTCATTCGCTGAAATAACAACTCCTCATGTTTCAGTCTGAGGAACTAGTGTCTGTTTGATGCTCAGGCGAGTGCAGAGAAGATTTTTCTCTGTCTCAATTCCACCTTTCCTTCCAGGGTTTTGCAGTCTGACCCTCCTCTCCAAGGCAGTTTTCAATAGAAAACTGAGGTCTGAGCTGCTGCTGTATTGAACAAGCACATTTCAGGGCAGCCTCGCACCAGAGAAAGGGCACCAGGTTGAATATTCATCTATTTTTTATTCTTCTGTGACATCTTGATAGATTGAAAAACAACTTTAAAAAAAGTCTATGCAGTTATATTTCTCTCTGTCTATAGTATTAGTTTAGATAACTATTTCTAGAGATATTAATTAATGATTAACAGGGATACCAGATGTAGGTGTAACATAGCAGGAATGAATTTTGAACTAGACCCTTCATTGTACCTTTAACTTCCTACTCACTTTTCCTTTAAGTGATGTAAAGCTTGGAACAGCTTTCAGGAGAGAAGCTAACATTGGTAAAGCTGGTGTTTCTATTTACAACTTGCTTTATGGCTTTAGTACCTCTGACTCTATTTTTCCGATTGATATTTCTGAAGGAAGGGCCAACAAGTTCACAAATACAGAGGGTACAGTGCTAGTGAAAAACAGCTTTATAGGGAGCCAGGAAAACATGTGTGAACACCTCAAAAAATATTTGCCCAAGTCCTGGCTTGTGACATTTCAGACTACCAGCTAAGAAATATTTTTTTTGGGTGCATTTTACAAGTAACTGAGTTGTTCAGAAACAGCACAGGTAACAGCAGAGAGAGCCTGAAGCTAAATTGACATATAATTCAGTTTTAAGGCAGTTGAATTTAAAAATATGTATGTTCTATGCAAAAATATTTAGCATTAAAGTTCAAGACTAATGGTCCAGATCTGACCCTCAGAGCATAACCCATGACGTCAACGCAGCCCATACCCCTGCTATGGTGATCTAGAAGACAGTGTATAAAAGAGGTTCCCAGGAGAAGCTCCTCAGAGGCTTTCCTCCCCCAAACCCTCTCTGAAAGGGGGAAGCTGTCCTCCAAATAGTCACAACCTGCTGAAAATAAAATCAGGCTGACAGCTTCACAAACCCAAATGTATGGCTTTAAGTATATTCCAAAGCATTTAAACAGACAAACATATTTTGATGAAAATGTTTTGTGTACTAGCTTTAAAGAAAGAGAAAAGATGAACTAAATTAACAGAGATATATAGTGTGGAAAATATATTTTAACAAATACTAGGTCATGCCTGGTTTTTGACAGCCTCCCTGCTCCCAGAGCAAGCGAAGGTTGTAGGAAAGCCTGGTTGAAGCTGAGTTTTGAAGACTACGGGCAGTTGAAGAGTTTCTGTCTCCAGGTGAGTTGCGTGTTGCAGTCTGATGTGAATCTGAGACTGTTTTCTGGTTTTTGATTTTGTGATGTACACAGCACAACAGCATCTCTTGATTTCTCACACATAGGTCTTTCTTATCAGTCTTCTACTGATAAGAAGTAGGCATGCTGCAGCAGTTCAGAACCAGCTGTTTTGTAACGAGCTTGCACTCCTCAGTTGTTGCAACACAACTTCCAAATCTTGGCTATAATTTAGCCATTTTCCCTCAGCTGAACTAAGTTGAAGGTGCTGTCTGAGCTGCCTCTTTGCTGTTTTTAACGGAAGCGGATTTTGGGACACTTGGGAAGTGTCTAACTTGCCCTTTAACTTCACCATGTTTTAGACATCTGTGCAGCCCTGCCCTGGACGCAAAGGTTAGGGAGAATTAATGCTACAGTGATGCATCTCTTTTTGGCTTGAGTAGTCCTTGGCTTCTAATTAGTCCTTTTCATCCTTAAAGCATCTAAGTTTATAAAAGACACCTCTTCTAAATCCTGGTCTTGCAAAGCACTGTGCATAGTAATGCATATCAGTTTCTAGATTATCTGAATCATCCTGCAAATCCGCAGTGAAATGGCGCTTTTCGTAAAACCTGTGACCCTCCTTTAATTTCAGGTAGTGCACAGAAGCTGTATAATGAGAAGGAAAGGGTGGTCTAGGAGCAGAGCCTAGTGACGGTGTCTGAGCTCGCTGTGCATCCCGGTAGCCGGCTGTTCAGAGGGCCTGACCCATGGCCACCCAGCAGAAGCCAAAGAGGTATCATGGCTCTCTCCATTTTTCTGCAGTTGGGGGTGGGTGGATAATGCTTAGCTGCCTAAAAGAGGGAATAAAATCAAAGCTAAATCTAGAAAGCACTTTGAATCTTATGCAGAGCTACTTCATGGTAATGCCAGAGAATAAGGCACGTAGAAGTGCTGTGTTAATACTAACACATCAAAGGATGTTTTATAATTCAGATAAAGCGTTGTTCAGAAAGGCAGGCATTTCCAGGATAGAGCTCGTTCAAAACGTGTGAGAGAAGAATGGGTTAAATTTTCTAGGCAGATATTGACTCATCATATCATAACAAAACCTGCTAGAGCTGGTTAATGATGTGTCTGATACTTCAGCAAGTGACATAATGTTGAAATTTGGAATCAAAGCTGTCAGGAAATTGCTCCTTGCTCAAACACAAGATATTCATGATGAAAACCTGTTGTAATCTCCCTCTCCTGAGCCATTATGCTAAAGGGACAAGAGGGAGTATTGCCTGGTGACATTTCTTTCTGATCCTTCTTGAAATGCTGCAGCTTTTCAGAGAAGTTTCTAGGCATGGTTTCCTCTGATGAGTGCTAATATGATACGGCAGTCCTTCAAAGGAGCAGAATGCACAGGGCTGAAGCTTTGGGGCTTATCTATGCAATCAGCAAATATGAATATTCCAGCACCACCACCACCCCCACCCCAGCTAAATAGCTCAACATACAAATAGTAAACTTAAGGGCACAGTCCTTTCCACCCTGCCCTCCCAGTTTGTAGCCTTTTTTAGGCTGGCAGACCTACTCCCTGAAGCTGTGGTTCTGCCAGTTTGCTGCTTGGAGGTCAGGTGAGTAATGTCAGGAAAGAGTCTGTTGTGTGTTGTCTCTTCCAGAACCTAAAACTGCAAGTGCTGTAGCATGTGTCAGTGTTTGCTGGTCAGCTCTACTAATGAGCTGATGCAATAGGAGTGTTATGGCAGGGGGTTAATACCTATACCATGGTGCAAATAATTAAGGAAGAAGCATGCTAAAACCTTTAAAGCTACTTGCATGATGGAGTTGCAAAATTCTCTGCCTGTGCTTCGAAGAGAGGTAGGTGGCAGTTTTAGCTTTGAGATTGACTCCCTGCTAACCTTCTTCAGATCAGCAAAGCTGTCTACCTTTTCTTTATCTTTTGTTCCAAGATTAACTTAATGGTTTAACACAGCAGGTAAATGCGTAGTGCCCAGGGATGGAATCCACTGTCTCTACTTTGAGGGCTGAATTAAGGGCCCTGATACATTTAGGATGGGAAATTAAGGTGAATTAATTTGTCCCTGCCTGTGTACCTTCAACGGACATTGCCACGGCTAAAACGGCTGTCTGGTCCACTCATGAATCAGTACCTGAGCTGCCAGTCCTGGCTTGTTCTTGGGTTGAGCCGCTGAACTCAAGGGTAATTACTATCATAATTAAGCATAGGTCTGAGCACATTTGGGCTTTGGGAAGATTTAGGCAGAGCTCAGGTGGGATGACTGCTTAAACCTGGACCGTGATAAGGTACTTGGTGATGTGGTTTTTTTTTGGTCGTGTGTATGGGATTAGATTTAAGTGCCCAAGGATTCTCAGGCTCTGCCTGGAGGTGCCTAATGAATCTAACTATCTAGAAATTTGGGCAAATTGCTTCACCTTGATCCCCTCAACACACACTAAGGGTTTGTGATGAAAATATCAGTTTATTTTAAAACAACATTCAGCTTTACAAAACAATCTTAAAATCAGTCAGGATAAATCACTGCAGTGGTTTGTCTGAACTGGGAGGCAGGCATCCTCATACCCCTGAGCCAAAAAAAAACGTGTCAGAGCCCCAAAACTGGGGGCTGAGCTACATGATGAACATGGCCAGAGTCCTCATGTTTCCATTCTCTTCACAATGCTTCCTCCAGTCGTTTACACTCTCAGAAGCAGTCACCATGTAGTCCCACAGCATTGCCTGTTTGGTGTGGGGCTGGATCTCACCTCACCACAACCACCATGAGTTCAGACCAGACACTGCCTACCCCCGGCGATCTCGTTTGTACCACCAGTATCAAGGCTGTGTTTACAATGTCACATTCTCTTAATCCAGCTCTACATGTTTCTAACCCATACATTTATTGTGAAAATTAATGCTTTTTTGGAAGAAGAAAGCAATATTATGTCTACAACATTTATTTATAGTAGTTGCCAAATGGTACTTTGGGGATTCTCCTTTTTTTAAATCAGCTAACGAGGGAGCAAATCCTCTATCAAAACTGTGAAACGGCCTCATGGTTCTTCTATAAACATTTTGGTGGCACTAAAACTCTTGCTTTACCCCTTTCTTCCTAAGCCAGCCCCGTTTCTTTCTTTTTTTATTAAGACTTGCATTGCAAAGAGGCAACAGTAGCAGGGGAAGATTTCTGGCTATATACTTTTGAGACAGGAACTGCTTTCAGCCTGGCATTTGATGCCCACCTCCTGGAAAAGGGACTACTTCAGACCTTCACATTCTGCAGTGTCTCCTGCTCCTGGCCTGAGGTGGCTTGTTCCTGGGGCTGCTGCCTCTCGTGAATCACTGTGTGCTGGCATTTGGCTGTTCCACCTAAGCCATTGACTATGGTGGTCAATGGTGTTGATAGGGGCTTTTGTCCCCCTTTTCCCCAAAAGAGAAGTTATCTGCCAGATCAGCTTGCTGAGCTAACTTGTCTTGCTACCATGGGACGTCTAGATCTGATGCAATGGTGGGAGAAGGGAAGAAAAGGGGCCAGGGCAAGTGTATAAGCAGGGCTGCCCTTTCATCAGAGTAAAGGGAGGTTACCTCTGAAAAGGCAACACCAGACTGTCCCCTGTGGCATTTGATTTCCTCTGCTTGCAGTCCAGGGATTTAGACAGAGGACCCTGGGTCCTCCTGCAGCTATCCTTGCAGTGGTATCCAGCCTGTGGGATAGATGTCTCGGCTGTGCCGCAGCTGCTGAGCCACCCTGGCATCCCAGGGAAGGCTAGCGCCAGGGCTGGTTTTCCTCCACACACCCCGCTGCTGTTTGCAGTGGTCCAGCAGCTGCTCTGGGAGCAGCCCAGCCTTCTGGTTAGCCATGATGGCGCAGAGAGCTGTGTCTGGTAAACCCCGCACCTGCCTAGGGTGCTGGCTGCTGGTGGGTGGGTGAGCTGTAGCCCCCTGTTCCCCGGGGTGCAGCCCTATGGCGCTGGGATCCCCTTGCAGTGTCGCTTGGCACTGCTGGTGTACAGATGCAATGGGAGATGGTAGGAAAGATGATGGTCTACCAGTGTGCTACTCAATCCAGGCTTGCAGATGCCTGGAGCAGCGTTTTGGTGAGAGAGCGTATCTGCAGGAAAAAGTCGCGGGGCTATTAAATTCAATAAATGCGTCACTGAGAGCCTTAGAACAGATTCAGATCTATAAAGCTACTTCAAGGAGTTCATATCCTGAATAAATATTGTGCAGTTAGCTTCTCCCTCATGTACTAAAGTATGACAGTGTGATGCCGTGTTGACAGGGAATGTAGCACAGGAGGGTGAAGCAGATTTTAAACCAAAACAGAAAGAGCACCCCGTTTTCGCTCAAGTTGGTTATCTGGGTATTTTCAGATTCTTCTGTCCATGGGTGAAAAACCTCCTGTGAAGGAGGTGTATGTTGTTTTCTGGGCATCTTAAATGTCAAAATGAATTTTAGTTTGAAGTGTTTCATATCAAAAATAAATGCCTGTTCTCTCAGCAGAAGTATATCATATTTTAGTGCCCGTTGCTCTCAGGTTTTCAATTAGAACTTTGAATCACATTCCTGATTAGTAACAAGCAATCAATCATAATTAATTAGTTAAAATGTTCAACCGTTAAAATCATTACCATTAATTAAAATAATTATCTCTATTTTGGCTGCACTTCATTGCCATTTCAGGGAAATGTGTTGCTTAACTCTACCTCTTGCACTCAGTATGGGATTGTGGTGACTAAAATGCGTATGAGTGGTGGGGGCATGACTTTCAAAAAGCTGGCTTTTGTAGTACTGTTTCAGTTAGCTTTAAATAGATGTAAGTATATCATTTACTTACATTTTTAGTAAAGTTTTTTCTTCTTAGCTTAAGAGTATATCTAATAGCTGAAAAGATACAGTGTCCAGAGAGTTATTTTCTGAGGAATTTATTCTTTATAAATATATACTTCATAAGTCTCTCCATAAATAAAATACAGCATTGAAGTTTTTGTGGTATTATGCTGGATATCCTCATTCACAGATAGAGATCACTTTTGTCAAGCTGTACGCTGATGAAAGTAAACTTTGATCAGACACTGCAGAAAAGGAAAGGTTCTGCTTCTACTGGTATGTTTGAGTCAGGAAGGAAATTGTAGGGAGACATTTAACAAAATGGCTTAACCTTCAGAAGAGGGGCATAGACTCCCTGGGCATGAAATCCCGAATTGTCATTACTGCACTTGTCCTCTCGTTGGGTCAAATATCTCAAGCCCTGTCATGTTTCCCAGAAAGCCGGTAAACCTTGTGTTTTGTACCAGTCAAGAGATAAGGGAGAGGCAGGAATTTAAGCCATGCATGTACTTGTGCCAGATAGGCATCTTAATGTGCAGGCTGACATAAAATTCAAGGATCATTACAGTGACCACTAACTGCTTTGTCGCTACAGAAGTTCCCCAGTTTCATGCCCCTAGAGGAGTGAACTGATGCTGCCTCTCAGAAAGGACTAGACATGTTTTGAAAAATAGTCTGAATCTGCCTAGGTCCCTGGGAGGATGTAAAAAGGACTTAGAAGGCTGGCAATAAAAGGAATGTATGCCACTAAGAAAGTTCTTTTCTGAAATATGCAATCAGAGAAGTAAGGTATGCAGGTCTTTCACAGTTTGTAAAAGGGAAAGACAAACATTTCCAGTTCAAGTGTAGGGAGATTAAATATAAGGTATTTCCCTGACTCCATTTTACCTCCAATCTCTTAAATGAATATTTGAAAAAGAGCTGTCTATTTTGAATGTTATGAAAAATGGTTGAGTAAAGAGTTATTTTGCTGTAGCTGGATATGAGCAACATTCGTTGCTCCGGGTATAGTGGATCTCTCAACTACAGCACTCCAGTACCTCTGCACGGCCCCAGCTCCCCAGCGGTCACTGCAGTGTCACGGGTAATGGTGTGAGACCTGGAGGAGCAGCAAGAGGTGGATGGGGAGCTTGGAGGTCAGCAGAGGACGAAGCATCTTCTTTACAACTACTTCTCGTGGTTGCAAACTGATTGCAAAGCTTTCTGCTATTGCACAGTGTGCTTCAGTTCTGAGCAGCCCAAGAGGATTTCTTCTGTCTTAGGTACCATTGAATTCTTTGAGCATAAGGTTAGTTCTGGAGGCTGGCTAGTCCAATCACCTTGCACAAGGATGGTCAGCCAAAGCAGGTTATCCAGGACTGTGTCCAGCTGGGTTTTGAATGTCTCCAGTGATGGAGACTCCAGAGCCTCTCTGGGCAACCTGTGCCAGTGTTTGACCTTCCTTACAGTAAAAAAGTCTTTTCTTGTGTTTAAATACAGTTTATTGCATTTCAGTTTGTGTTCATTGCTTCTTGTCTGTCACAGGAAATCTCTGAGAAGTGTCTGGCTATGTCTTCTTTACCTCCTCCCACTAGGTTATTATTCCTCCTGTTATTCCTCCTCTTATTTCTCCATACTTCGGTTGGTGAAGATTTTCTGTACTTATAAAAATGGTCAGCACACACTTGGATCACTTTGGTCTGAAATATGACCTTAATTTCCTGAAACCGTAATTCAGATAGCTGTTCATTGTGAGGCCTGTCTGTGCCCACTTGGGACCTTCTGCTGTCTAGCTATTTTTCTTATCTGTGTAGTATCACCTTACAGGTTTGACACTCTGCTATGAGGATGACAGCCACAAATGTGCCCTTTGAAATATGTTTTTTATATGGAAGGTGGACGATGTCTACCTAAGACACATGAATTGGAATAAGGACACTTGACTTCTGCTCTCTGTCACAAATTTTTCGTATGACCTGAGACGTCTCATTAACAACTGACCAAAAGCCTGCTGGGAGTCTTTTCATTTCCCTTAATGGGCTTTGAATTAGGTGCTTAACTTTCTCAGACTCACTGACCAATTTATATAAAGGAGATGGTGTTATTTGCCTATCTCATTGGGCTGTCACAAAGTGAAATACGCTACTACAAAGGATTTTGGGATCACTGAGAAGAAAGTGCTATTCAAGTGCAAAGCATTATATAAACCTTTAGACGCAGTAATAAAAGTGCTAGCATTTCCTTGAAGAACTATGATTTCTTTTCACCTGTGTAGTTCTAGAAAGACTTGTTGTTTCACGTTTCTCCAAGGAATACTGCATCTTCTGAAGTGTGCAGGGTCCAGCCTAGAGTCATATCTCAATGGTCTATCCTATAAGACAGTGTGTAGGAAGAGGCTTTGTGAATTTAAACTTTTGGACACTAGGGTAGCAGGGGTCTCTCATAGTGTGTTACGGGAAGGTGACGTGGTGTTACAAAGGGAATAAGGAAAACTTTTGTACTTCTTCTGTGTTGTTTTATAGAAGTGATCTAATAAACAGGAGCTTCTGAATATTTACTGAGCTAAGTGGATACAAAGCTTCCCCTTTCAGATGATCAGGGGAAAAAAATGGAATGGTTCAGTTTGTTCTGCTAGGTACGATATAGAAAATATAAACATTAACACACCATTGTAAATAAAGTTGTAAATGCAATGGATTTCACCCACATGCTTCTGTCTTTCTTTTTTTTCTTCATGTGTTTGTAGTAGGGTAACTTGGTTAAAAAAAGTCATAATCATCTTTTGTGTATTTGCTTCTACTTTTGTCTGGGGCTAGATGCGGTTATAAAATGAAACAGGATAATTTTGTGTATATCCAATCTGACGCATACCAAGTGTACCTCCTTTAGGCACAAGTCTGATGGCATTTTTAATCACCAAAAACATGTTGGTCTATATTCTGGTATTTACACTTATTAAAAAAATCAAGTAAATCTGAAGCAAAACTCTAAACTGTGATAAGGTCAGCCATTGCCACGTGCTGTCCATTCCGGGAACAGTGCTTCCAAGCTTCAGAATGGAGAAGAGAGCCCAAGAAGGTTGTGGGACCTGTTGGATCAGGTCCAGAGGAGGGCAAAACAAAAATGATAAGAAGGATGGAACACCTTTCATATGACAACAGGCTGAGAGAGTTGGGGTTGTTCAGCCTGGAGAAGAGAAGGCTGTGGGGAGAGCTTGTAAGTCTTTCAGTACCTAAAGGGGGCCCATAGGAAAGACCAGGAGGGACACTTTATGAGGGATTGTACTTATAGACAAGGGGTAGCGATTTTAAACAGAAAAAGGATAGATTTAGGTTAGATATATGAAGGAAATTCTTCACTCTGAGGGTGGTGAGTCACTGGAACAGGATGCCCAGAGAAGCTGCGGCTGTCCCCTCCCTGGCAGTGTTCAAGGCCAGGCTAGACGGGGCTTTGAGCAACCTGGTCTAGTGGAGGTTTCTCTGCCCATGGCAGTGGACTTGGAACTAGATGATCTTTAAGGTCCCTTCCAACCCAAACCATTCTATGATTCTATGTTAAGTGTCTGGAAA
>Ga0181612_127620_pt1 | contig 15864 bp, 11 predicted proteins | sample HoacroProtozoa21_FD_119630 | JGI IMG/M metagenome (GOLD analysis project Ga0181612, IMG submission 119630) | Hoatzin crop microbial communities from Cojedes, Venezuel. Combined Assembly of Gp0051906, Gp0051904, Gp0051908
AAGAACATCTATACTAATAAAAACTAAACATTAATACTTCAATGATGAATAAATTGAAGAGTAAATGCTCAATGAAAATCCTCATATTCCATCACTTCTGTGATATATCTCCTACCTCCCATTTTCCTCCCATTTTCACATATCTGTGCTATAGCTTAATTTTGACTAGTGGTTTTACAGTATAACTTAGCTATCTCCCTGGCACAGGGGCTGAGAACTGAACAACTGGAGAGTCACTTAGGGCAGGATCCATTTCCTCTAACTTCAGACATGTACTGCATACCTGTCCTAAATTAAGAAGTTCAGGGACAGAAAGCTTCTGGTTGCAATTCATCTTATCCTAACTGCATGTCTAATCAGGGTGGGATACATCATATTATATGTGTCTATTTCTTTCTGTGGACTACAAACTGAACATGCAGTGATTTCAGACTTAGCCAACTTGACTGTCAATATCTAAATCTTGGGGATGTGAATCTGACCATCTATGCCACCTCCTACATGTAACCTGAAGACTAGACTCGCCCATCTCTAATACCACAACCTTCTGCATGCAGCCTTAGTCACTTCCAGAGCTGATGGACACACTGCCATAAAAACAGTCATGTTCACAAAAGCTATCTGGGTTGTGAAGGGCACCCTGTTAACAGCATCTCCAGAGGGTGCTCTTTCAGGGTTTTATGGCAATAGTGTTTATCCCAGACGAATGGAGTCTATGGCTGTGCTTGTGCTTTCCTTCATTTTGTTTTTCCACCAGGTAGGTTATTGACAGTACTTCCAAAGCTGTTCACTATTAGGGCTCTGAAAGGAGGTGCTTTTTTAAAAAGATAGTAAATCTAGGAGCAAAAAGCAACATCAGAGAAGAAGGCACTATGAGAAAGAGCACCACAGAGTACTGTGCAAGCAGAGACACTATGCTATTTTCTGCCCCCTTACATGCATAATATGGAATGAGTCTTCCAAATTGGAACAAGGAAAAGATACAATGCAGATTAGATGACAAAAGTGATTTGGAGTAAAGTTCTTCCAGTGTCTCCTATTAGAAACCATTGAAATTTTTTGTGAAATAATGAACTGTTACTTTAGCTGGAGAAATAAAGCACGTGAGGGAGCATTATTGTATTCCTTGATAGCTACAGAATACTTTACTATTCTGCGAAAAAACAGAGCTGTTTCTCTTGCACCCAAGCAGTCTGTGTCATCAGTCTATGTCATCAAGTGCTGAAGGAACTGGTGAAGGAACTGGTCAAGACACTCTCCATCATCTATCAGCAGTCCTGATTAACAGGGGGGGTCCCAGATGACTGGAGGGTCACCAGTGTAACACCCATCTACAGGAACAACCAGAAGGAGGATCCTGGGAACTACAGGCCTGTCAGCCTGACCTCGGTGCCAGGGAAGATTATTATCTTGAGTACGCTTACTGGGTATGTGAAAGACAACCAGGGGATCAGGCCCAGCCAGCATGGGTTCATGAAAGGCAAAAAAAATGATTATCATAGCAGTGAAGTCCAAATGAAGAGGAGCTGGTGGAAAAGACTGGGATTTTCTTGGCATACTTCTCTAAGCAGCCTGTGGCTATGTGCATATGGACCAGCTGATTGGATCATATATTTCATATGGTGCAAAAGACAACAGAGACATACAGTAGAGATATTTTCAATCCACTATGCTTATACCTGCATTTATTTTTTATTTTCCTGGAACCTGACTGAGTCTGAATCAAGAATATGACTGATTCATTACAAAACAGGGAACTCTTTCAGATACAAAGCTCCCCAAAGTGTGATGGTCCCATGGATCCAAGACCCTGGCTCAGATCCCTGTGTGATGACATATGACTCCTAAAGCTCAAAGGTGCTCAGAGCTGGCCTGGGTACTCTAATTAGGACACAAAAGAATACTTATCTCCATTTTCCTTATTTCCCCTAAAAGTAACATAAATGTTACATTGCTATGAAAATGTCAACAGTATTCACCATTTAGAAACCATCTGTTCAAGTTCAAATGCACTGACAGTCCGAGTTCAGAAACAGTTAATACCAAAGAAATGTCCTTTTTTTTTCTTTACTGATGAAGGTTATACAATACCGTTCTGACTGTGTCCTGCTGGTCTTCCAAAGATTCAGTAAATGACACATATGAATTATTCTACTGCTAAGAAGAGTAGATAAGGAATGTATTTTTATAACCTGATAACTTGCTCTTGCTCCTGCTGAAAACCAGCATTACATGCTCTACCTGGATTCCTTGCTGGTATATGGAAAGATGCATTTTATTCAAAGCAGGAATTTCCAAATATTTCTGGAGTAGCTGAAGATACATATGTGAGGAGACAGACAAAGAAGAAAAAGAAAAAAAGCCAGGAGAAAATAACAAGTGTATAAAAAGCTGGGAAAATTAGTTCTTGATTTATTAGCTGTAATTGTATTTAGACACACATTATTAGTACACACTGTTTCTGTTCCAAAGAAAAAACTAATAGATAAATTAACACTTTGTGTATCTTCCAAAAATGTATTAAACAGATAAACAAGGTACTTACTAAAGCAACAAAGCTAATCAAAACTGTTCTCCAGATTATCTTTACAAAGCCTAATGGTATAATTTTTCTTTTGCATGGTGCTTCACACTCGCGTCATTGCAGAGCACTCTGCAAAGCTGCACTCGTGCAGGAGCCATCCATAAGATCACAGAATAATTCCAGCTGGGAAAAATCTCAGGGGGTTTCTATTTTGTAGTCCAATCTCCTGTTGAAAGTAGGGCCACCTATAAGGTCAGGTGAGATTGCTCAGGGCTTTCTCCATTTGGGTCTTGAAACCCTCCAAGAATGGACACTGTACAACCTCTCTGAGTAGCATCTTCCAACATCTGACTGTCCTTGGGGGAAAAAGTTTTTCCTCGAATGCAGTCTGAACAAGTCTTTTTTCAATTAATATCTTTTGTCGCTCATACTCCCACTGTGCACCACAGTGAAGAACCTGGCTTGGTCTTTTCACATATCCCGTAGATATAGGGAACTGTTATTAGGTCCCTCCAACGCCATCCCTTCTTGAGGCTGGACAAGCCCCATCCCACACCAGGCACCAGACAAGTGCTCCAGCCCTGACCATGTGGATGATCTCTTCTGAACTTGCTCTATTTGATCACTGTCTTGTATTGAGAGTCCCAAATCTGGATGTACTATCTAGATAAAATCTAATAAGTGTCAAGTAGAAGGAAATAATCACTTCCCTCAATCTCTTGGCTGTGCTCCTGTTCACACAGCCCAGGATACCTTCTTTGCTGCCAGGGCATATTGGTTGTTCATGCTCACCTCACTTTCCACTGTCACCCCAGGGTCTTTCCCTAGAGCTGCTCCACAGCCAATCAGCGACAGCATGTTCTGTTGCAAAGCATTAATCCTTCACAGGCACAGGACTTTGCATTTGTTCTTGTTGAATTTTGGCAGATTGCAGTCAGCCCATTCCTCTAGCATGTACAGGTCCCTGTGGATGGCAGCCCCATCCGTGAGTGTACGAACTGGTCCTCCCCTAGTTTGGAGTCATTTGGAGTCCATCAACACAATGATGTCATTGACAAAGATGTTAAACAGGACAGGTTTCAGGACAGTCCCCTGCAGAACTCTGCTTGTTACAGGTCTCCGGGTAGAGTTCGACCCATTAACCATCTGAGTTCAACCATCCAACCAGTTTTTACCCATCAAGTTGTCTACCTATCCAGACTGTAACATCCTAACTTGGATACTGAAATATTGTATCCAAGAAAGCTTTTCTACAGTTCAGGGAAATTACTTCCACTGCTCTCCTCTCACTGCCAAACTGAGTTATTTTATCATAGTAGGCAATCAAGTTGGTCAGGCATGATTTACCCTTGGTAAATCCATGCTAACTGTTACCAATCACCTGCAAAGTGCCAATCCCTGAAGTGGAATATAAAAGTGTTTACCACCCCTTCTCCCCTTGAAATGAAACACGACAGTTTTACAACACATACAGCAGCAAATGCTTCTTTATAGCAGCACTAAGATATCTAGAATATGAGATCTGCAGATCTTTGGCTTTGCCTATGCAATTACCCAAATTGTGTCAAATAAGGCATGCACATTTTTTGCTTATCTCTCTCATCCCACAGTTTCTAAACGCAAATAGTTTGTTGCCAGCTGTTAATACTTTTTTGTTTAGAAACAAACTTTAGTTTAATACTGAGTAGGAGGTTTTTTCTTTGTTTGCACAGGAGAAAGTTCAGATGCCTGTTGCATGCAATTGTTTAATCCACAGTTATAGTCAGTGGGATATGAATAAAAGCCCATCACAACCAAGCCACAACTCTGAGTTCACAGTTCAAAAGAGGTCATAGAAAGACAACAAAGGGAATAATCAATGTAAATCCCACCCTGCACTTGAAGACTCACTTTCGTCAGAAGGCTATGAGAAGTCAGGTGGGAAACAGAGTTAAAAGGAGAGTTCCATGAAAATCAATGTAAAGCAACTGAAGAACAGCTCTTAAAACTGGATTGATCTCTCTTCTCTTTCTCCCATTGAGAAACTATGGTACCAACTTAAACCAAGGCTTCAAAAGCTATTTAGGTACCAAGTGAAGAAAATTGAGCATTGAGAAATGTAGGACAGGTACAGGGAACACAATCCAAACCACAGATATATAATACCCAAAAAAGTGTCTATGTCTTTGAAATCTGTGACAGCACAGCTTCAGGACAAGGTATTCATAGTGTTTTCTTAGCAAGGTATTGGCTAAGAAGCAGAGGGGAACAACCTGCATCTGGGTAGTTAGCCCCTCAGGCAGGAAGCAAGAGGAAAAAGAGCAAGGTTTGAATTTTGGAGCTCAGTTCAGATGTCTAGGGGTCTAGGGCCATTTGAAAGGCTCTAAGGCATCCCACCTGGCCTCCAACTGCTGATCCAGAAAGGCAGAATTCTGACGTAGGTCCAGTATCTCATCTGACACAGCATATAAGTTTGGATATCTTGAAACCACTAAAATGTCTCAAATGGCATTAACACTTCTGTTTAGGAACTGAACTGATCTTCAGTCTACCTTGTTCTGGACTGCTGTAATACTGACGAGACACAGGGATTATCATTAGAGGCCACTGTCTTTTTTGATGTCCCCAGTTTTCCAAATAAGCTAGGAAAAAAACCCCAAAACCCAACCGCATATCTGAAAAAACAACAACCAAAGAATCCCACAGAAGTACAGGAAAGAAAGACAAAGGCTGAACATCAAGTGGAAGCCCAGGACAAGGACCAAATGGCCACATCAGTGCCAGGAAACTAGCTGGTACCCCAACACTGCTCTTCAATTGTTGAGAGAATTAAATTGTTAGAGTAGTCGCAGCACAGTTTTGGTTTGGGCAAACTAACACTGTCCCAGACAGCTCCTGAGCAAAGTCAATATTTTAATATAGATCATTGACCACTGCAAACGGGAATACATGTTGCAGCCACTCTGCTTGCAGCCATCTGAGCAGGACACTTGCTCAACCTCAAAGGATAGCTTTGGGGCTAGAGAACAGTTCCTGCCCTACATCATTTACCAATAGAGGTGTAACCGAGAAATCTGCTGTTTATCTCCTGATGTTTACAGATTCCTTACACAACCGCTGATGTCCCATTAGCTGTCTGTAAACCAGAGTTGTGTATACTCCTTCCTTCCTCTTTGAGCATCTACTCTATTTAAGCTGTGAATTCTCTCAGAGGGAGATCTTCTTTTGCAATATATCTACCATGATGAGTTCTAGCTTTGGTTCAGAGGGACTAACATGTAATGTTATTTAGGAAATCGAAAGAAATGTAGCATTTCTTGTATTCTGTATAATGAGGACAGCATATAAGCCCTGTTGTTTCTCAGGCTCCTCAAAGGTCCATAGCTCCTATGAGTTGCAAAAATGTCATTCTACATCAAAATTGTAGGAACCTTTCCATGGATTGTCACCCCAGCAAGCCTCAGAGATACAATATCTAAGCAAATTCATCTTGCAAGCCCCCAAAATCTGAGAAAATACCTACACAAAACAATCTCATTCTCACTGTAGTGATTCTCCATTCTGCTCCAACAAAAATCAACATTTTATCTTTGCTTCTTGTCCCTAAGATATTAGAAGTCTCTGGAAATGCTATGATGGCATTGAGGACCTTACATTTACATATAACACAAGGGATCACAACATCCCTTCAGAGACAGGTAAATTGAGGCATTTAACTGACCCATGAGGACTTGTAAGTTACTGACAGACCATGCGTATTCCAGGCTCCTTGTCTAATGTCCTATATATCGACCTTTTTTTATTATCAGCCCTTGTCTTTGTAGAAAGAGTTGGTGATTTCAGCTGATCTCTAAACTGACATGTACCAACTTGAACTCTACAAAAAAATGTTTCCAACAGCAGCCAGACCTCTCTTTTTGGCTTGAACCCAACTGGCTAAAACCCAGCCCTGAAGCTTTTGGCTATGGCAGGATGTATTTATTTTGTGTTTAAGAAATAAAGCTAATTAATTTTTAGATCTTGCTGAATACGAGAATCTTCCCCTTATTGCCGTCAGTATTTACAATGGATCTTTTAATGCTTTTTACACTGACCAGAAAAAAAAAAAATCACAGCTTTAGCTGAATAAGGCATTTTCTAATGGTGGCACAGGACCTGGAAGCATTACAGCTAATTGAGCTTACTGTTCATAGAGTAGACACACAAAGGTCAGGTTGTCTTAACAACTTATATCCTGTCAAGCTATACTTGTTCTTGAATACACACATCAGTCCTTTCCACCCCTAGCAGTAATGACTGAAGTGTACCAAGCTCCAAGAATTCTACTTAAGAGCCAATTCCTTTCTTATCCTCTAGTAAAGCCAGGCAGCAAATACCAAGTACACCTCAATCACCACGTAAGATCTGTGTTTGCCCAAAGAGAATTCGACACACTGTTTTGCGTTACTTTTCTAAGATTAAAAAAAAAGGGGGTTTTGCCATGTGTTCCCATAGATTGGCGGATGAGAAGGGACAATTAGGTCATCTTTATTAATCTAGGCTGTCTGTCTTTGCATCACAGGTTTCCTGTGCATCAGGTATAAAACACTTCCTTAGAGAAAGCTATCATTGAGTAAGGCAACCACCCTGGATTGGAATACATCAGAAGATGAAAAACCTACTGCTCCTTTAGTAATTTCCACCAGTTTTTCATTACCCTTACTGTTAGAAATAATGAAGTAAATGTCTTCCCTCCACGCAGAAAGTGTCTGGCTCCAGCTTCTAGGCATTCATTCTTGTTATGTTTTTTCTCTGTTACATTTGAGAACCCTGAATGCTCAGTATTTTCTTGCAAGGACAGTACAAGTACAGTGTAATAAAGTTTCCTCTAAGTCTTCATTCTGATAATCTATATACGCTTCTATTTTTTTCATATATGATTTTATTTCCAACTTGGAATTTTTCCATATCCATTTTAAAATGTAGCCGAAAGAGATGTCTGTTCTTGACCGTTCCAATGTAGAATTACAATCCCCTCCTGCATCCTAAGGAGGACTCACCAGTCCTAAATTTATGCTAGGTGGAAGTCTTCTTCAGAATCAGTCAACCTTCTACTAGATGGAAGTGTTCTTCAGAACCAGTCAATCTAGGCTTGTTTTTTGGTCAGTGGGAAGAGACAGGCACTAGTAGGATAAGATTGTTGTGGCCACTCTCAGTCAAGGGCAAATGTTGCAAATAGATGGGACAAACTGTGTCCTAAAAGTGCCTGGTTCTGTGCATTGACTATAAGGAAAGCATTGAGGATAAGTGTGAATATAGGTATTTGTAAAGAAGACATCTGATGTCAGTGAGATAAATTGCACCCACTTGACAGCAGTCAAGGGACTGCATCCAAACATGCAGGTGTTGAGTTACAGTAATATAATGACAGGTAAACAATGGCAAGAAAACGCCATAGTAATGAGATTCAATAAAAAAGTTAGGCACTCTTGGGAAAACTGCTTCTTCTCTTTTGCTATAGCACTGATGTGGAGACCCTTGTCCACTGAACTATCTCACTAAACGAGATGCTTCAGCTGAGACGTAATTAATCCTCACAGATGTAACAATCGGGATCAGGACAAATCACTGGCAACTAACAGCATTTATTCCACGCATATTTAAGCCATGGTTTCTTTGGGGGTCTCTTCTAAGTCCAAAGCCCACAGTCGCTTCTCAGCCCTTCTGAATCCTTAACCCAGACTGATCTTGTAACAGTCTTTGCACTTCTGACTGCTAAGTTGATTATCTTCCCTCACAGGGCTAGAAAGGCATTATTTAGCTATCTCCAAACTTTAACTCGCTCAAATTGTGTGAGAAGCTGCCCCTTTCTTGAGCTATTTCTGTTCCAGTCTGACAGGAACAGTAACTAAAGTGCAGGTCTATTGATTAAATAACCTTATTTTTTTCCTCTGTAACAGCCTAAGGCATTTAATCAATATGGCAATGCCCCATACCATGGACCAAAGGCACAATATCCAGTGATCATAAACTTCCTCAAAGAAGTGGTGTAAAGTGATTTTATGACCTGACACCTGCTGAAATGTCCATTCGTTGTGGAATAGATACATACATTTTCTTCTGTAAGCCAGTTACATAAAAAGAACTAAACATTGCAGGGAGCAGATGTATAGTTTCAGCTTGACAGAAAAGACCCCTATCATATTATGATTTCACATACATCAAAAGGACACAGGTTTTGCAAAAGGACATGTATACAACATGCCATATATTTCTGGAAGGTGATGCACAAACACATCCCAAGAGGAGAAGATGATGGCAATCTATCTAACATACTTCTATGGATCCTGCTCCTAAAACACCTGAACTGCTCAAGAGTTTATTATTTTTTAAATAGAATTCTCCTCACAATCTTTTTTTTGGGGGGACCAGAGAGTATATTTATCAATAGGAAGGTACACCTGATCTGTGTTGAAATAGTTTTTCAGTAAAAATAATGCCACTTAGGGTCATTGTTCTTGGGGCTATGTAGATACCGGTGAATGCCTAACTGCAGATACACCTGTATTCAAACAAACAAATAAAATTACAGCACTAATTACTTCACTTGGGAAACCACTAGGTACTGAAAGTACATGGTCTGTGGCTATGAGTTACATTTCATCACAAAAATTTTACAAGTATAGATGCCTGTTCCTCCACACATTCATTTTCCTACCTTCAAACAAATATAAACATACACCAGAATCTTTATTGACAAATCTTTCCCAATGAGATATGCCTCCTGACCCTAAGGTCAAAGAGTCTGTAGCACAGAAATTACTTGAATTAAATCCCCCATACTTACCATGGAATCATTTATCTGTTTCCCCCTATTTGCCATTTCAAAGAAAATCTCTTTGGTCTCTGTAGATTATATTATAAAGCTAGACAAATAATGAAAATAGAATAGTGGCAACAATTACAAGTGAAGGGACCTATAAACAAAAAAATATTTTAAATTTTTTTTTCACTCAGCACATGGTAAAAAAATAGACATTCCTAGTGCCAGTGTTTAAGACCGTGGTCCACGTGACAAGAATTTTAAGTGGTCAGAGGACATAGTCTCTTTTCAATGTCCTAATTGCTTGGTGGGAGTTTGGCTACTGAGACTGCTAATTAGGAAAAACTCAGTTGTCGTCAGCAAAATTTGATATTCGTCAGCTCAAAGTTCTTGAAAATTAAAGCACCCATCAATATCTATAGATATTGTAGGACAAAAGCCAGAGCTATTCATCCGATATAAAACCCATGAAAGACTGGGACCCAAATGGTACTCTTGTCATCACTACTAAAATCTAAATTTTCCTAAAGTTTGTCAGTCATTTTATCAGCAAAGCTATGAAAAATAAATTCAGTAATTCTCAGTCCTGACCATAATCATGATCCTGTTCTGAAAGAGGAAAATTTTAAAAAAACTTCTGAACTTAGTTCCATTGGGCTATAAGGAAAGGTGTATATTTACAACACTCCTTCGCTTCCCTCTATAATCCTATTTCAGGACAAAAAGCTCAAAGATCAAGCTGCATTTGTTTGGTCATAGCACGGACTGTCTACTGAGGTGATATCTGGACGATAAAGGAGAAGAACAATTCTCATCACTAAGATATTTCTTTGGAAGAGCAAGAGGCAATTGTCATCTTGCAGGTCTCTTGTGAGAGATCCTTGGAAAGTCATCTCAGAAAATCCAAGGTAGCAGTCACAGAGCAAGCGTATCCCATATTTCAGCGCTATGCAGAGATACCAGTTAGATTCAGAAGGCAGGACAGCTGTCAGAGACATAACAAGGTATCTTGTCAAGCATTTCAGAAAGGCCTAGTAGCTTGGGCTCAACTAGTTGCACTGATCTTACTACTCGGCCTCCAGTCCAAAGAGGAGTATGAGCGTCTGCACACTGATTTGTGTTACGCAGTGCAATTTGGGGTATGGCAAGTAAAAAGGTTCATTGTGTAAGATTCAACTCATTTGACTTCAGAAGTCTAAAAACCAGGTGATTAACCAAAGTAATTGTCCTCAAGAGGGCAACTCATTGAATCCCAATGTGGATCTTTAAAATGGAGGTGGATGACTCACCCTCTAAAGGTACTGATCTTTCGCAAGCAATTATGAAGCAAGGCTTGACAATTGGTTTAGCATAGGTTCAGAGTGAGATACATCTAGCCAATCTCAGCTCTCTTTACAGTCAGGAAAAGAAAATAGGTTTTCTAAGACAGCCATTCACCTGATAAATTTTAGGTGTCTGCTGTAGGATGAGACGAATTTGTGGAGCTCTGTAACAGAAATATTAAGAGTTGTTTGAAAGATATATAAATGGAAATTTCTGTGTGCAAAACTACTAGAGCAAACATTAGAGGGAGGATTACAGAAATAGCACACATTGATAACCAAGGACACATGGAAAATAATTAAAGTGATAAAGACCAGTGAATGTGTCTTTATACCAAAAAAAGACTGTCTGTACATTGCTTTGTAGAGGAACACGAGACATAGCAAGGACTTGATGTAGTGCTATTTGTCTTGTCCCATGCAAGTCATCCTGGCCAGACAACCTGATGCATACATCTAGGTGATTATGGTATTACGGTTATATGGATTATCATATGTGGGTGTGTGACTGTGAGTAAAATCTATGAGACAGTGAGTATGAGTGAGAGTGCATCACTGAGATCAATTTTGTTTAAAATAAACATCACTCCCATGTTTTGTTGCACTGATTTCCTACAAAGTGTGCTGTGAACACACCTATTTCTGTTCCCTGATTACAAAACAAGGATAGGTAACCATTTCAGATGGAGGCACCTGTCTCAGTATGTCTGGTTTTGACCAGGTTAGTTCCATTCTTCCTCTACAAAAAAATAAGCTTAGGTAAACCACACATTTGTATGCCAGTTTCCAGACTCTGTGATGGGACAAAGAGTATTTTCTTTTCTCCTGTTCTCAGAATGAAAGCCGTCAATATATCAGTGTGCTCCAGTACTTTGTTATGTGGCCCATCACAGTGTCTGGAACAAAAGAGTATATCTCTCTCCTTACAACTGTTCATGGGCTTAAAAAACATCATCGGTGCTGGATAAAGAGGGGCTTTTGATACCCAGTTACAGGATGAATGAGAAACAAATTTACAAAGAGACAGTGACTTCTTTCAGATTATTTCATACTTACAAAGTTATAAGGAGTGTTCAAAGAAATATATCCATACCTATATACATAATTACCAAGCTGGTGTGATATCAAGTTGAAAAATTACATATGATACATGTACATTTTACTTGGAATGCTCTCTTTTTCCTTTAAACATTTCACAAAAGCTCAAACACTCCCTTTCCACCCTATCTTATAATTATTCTGAAATAACATACTAGTTCAGATTTTTGTTCAAGCTCATTTTCCTATTTTGCATTAATGTTAGCATATAATAGAAATACCCAACTACTGTATGTGAGTGTCAAGGGGGGGGGGAGGCGGAATGGACAAAGGCACATGGATTTAAAGAGACTTGACAGAAAACCAGCACTATGCTTTTAAAGGGGAAAAAATCAGCGATTAAATTTACACTTCTCAGAACCACAGCAGGGATGGTACATAATGCCACAAAAGTACAAATTTATAAGAATCTGATCAACTGAATGACATTTGCAAGAATGCTGCCCTCAGGGTATTTCTGAGTTGTTAAGGCCCATTGTAGCCTTTAATGAAATACAGTGCCTTATAATTTAATCTGATGCACCTGAAAATTAAAAGTGTAAGCATTTTTGGAGAGTGGTTGCTGCTAGTCACAATGGGTGAAGTTCTGCTTTCACTGCCCTGAAGATACATTTGGAGTGCGTAATGACTTCATCACTCGGTCCAGTTTTGCAGGGGAGGGAGTTCAAGTCAAATTTGTTACAGTGAAACAGTAACTTAAACCTCCTCCTCTTTCTTCAGTTGCCCTTTTCTCCAAAAACCCACTATCAAAAAAAGAAAAAAAAAAGGGGAGGAAGTAAACCAAAGCAAAAAGTAACAAAGTATCCTTTCTACTTGGGTTTAGTCCAGACTGAAACGGGGAAATCTGAGACCAAAATTTATCCTTGTTCAGCTCTAAATGTAACTACAGAAACTGTGTGTAGTTTGGCTCCGTCCTACATCTGGACACAAACCAGTAACCACCTCTTCAAATAAAGCAAAGAAAATCCTTTAGAAGTTTGCCTTTTCTGGACCATACTTTGGAGGTGTGCTCAGCTGGAAGCAGTCAGACTTTGTTTTTCAGATATGACTGTAAGTACAAATATGCACAAGCAGATCTAAATACGGAATTTGTGCAAGGAAAGAAAGGAGCTGCTGGACAAACGAAAAAGAAGCAACTTTTAAAATCCTGTTAAGAGCCTGATTAATGCAATTAAAGAAACTTATATTTCAATTAGATTATGTTTCCAGCTGCTTTACTCAAACGCACTTCTCCCTGCAGTAACACCATTTAGCATACGAGATATGACACCGAGCTTTGCACTGGTAATACAATCTTTCTGTCCCACTTAATCCAGCAGCGCTTAGGTTCATTCATAATTTTAGTAATTTGGGCCTAAACGATATAGAAATGAAGAACAGGGGTATAAGTAGGTCAGATTTTTTCATTTAGGGAAAAGCACCCAACATCAGTGTTCTGTTTGGAGGCTGCAAAGCAAGCAGAGGAAGAACTTTCAGGGAATGCCAAAATCAGCTTGTGTTTGGTCTGCCAAAAAGCACCACAAAATTTCTGTTTTCCTGTTTGTGAAAAGAAGGGTTGTGTGTCCCTCTTCCCAGAAAGAGGAAGGAGGATTTGCTGAGGCTCAAAAACCAGCCTTGATAAGCCAAAATCACGCCAACGAATCACGGCCATGACAAGGATTGGTGCTGGTGGGCTGAAGGGGCAGCAGGCACCTGGCTTAAAGAAGACAACGCGTCTGCCTTTTTTTCTCAGTGAAACGTTCAGGAAGGTGTCAGGGGAAAACATAAATTATTGAGTTGCATTATTTGCAAAGCTCATTGCCAAATTTTGGACTATGAAAAAATGAGGCAACTGCGCAAGGAGAGGGAGTAATTTAGCCTGGATTAATCCTTTGTTCACTAAGACCAAGAAGACACCCAACATCCACAGAAAACACCTCTTCCATTTCTAGGTCAGTTTGGCACTCTGGACATTGCCTGGTAAAGGGTATCCTTAATTTTTCCTGACTGTATGGAGGACTGGAAGTGCCTGAATTGCACTTTCCTGTCAAATTACAAATGAGATTTCAAAAGTGAAACATGTTGGCTTTCACATTAACACTCCCAAACTCTCCCTGAATATGGGGTAAACATCTGAAGAACTTCATGAAAGAAAGAACAGGAGATGTTGATTACGAATGTGAGAAAAAGAAAGCTTCAGTGATGAAAATATATCAAGGAACTTCTTTCTTCCTAAGTGCTTCAAAAAGACACATTTTGCCATTGATTCATCATGTTCTTTCCTCAGTTTGAGGTAGATTTGAGAGTAAAAGCACAAGAGGAAGGCAGCTTTTCTACCTGAAAAGCGATTTTCTGTTTGGCTGAGAAAAATAAATAAAAAAAAAAGAAAGAAAGGAAATAGTGAAAAACAAAGTTATGTACAAGTTAAGCCCAAGAGACCTCACAGACGTGGGAATGAAAAATTTTAAATGAATCACTGATACGGTCTGATGGAGAATGTTATGGAAGTGACAAAAATAAAGCAAACAAACAGGGGTGAGCTTCAATGGAAGAGATTGGCTTGTTGCCAAGAGCAGCATCTGCTGCAATGCAAGCAGAACAAGAATTACAAGGGCTACCTCATACTCAGTGCTTCTGGGTACTGGATACTCACCAGCTGAGGTCACGGAGACATCTTCCCCACAGGGCATCCTCTAGTCATGGATGTGTACATGTGAGTCTCACTGGATTTTCATGTATTTGTCCAGAAGAGAGCATTCCATAAAGGAATTGAATATATTTGTTCATTTTAGGCAACCTAAAAATGTTGACAGCTGAGCAGAGGCAAATGTTTGCTCAAATAAAGGAAGAGCTGCTAGTGTCAGTCATCCCCTCCTCCCCTGACCTGGAGGTGATAGGGATGGCTAAACCTTTCAGGAAACAGCTCTTGTCTTACCACAGTAATGGCAATGCAAACAATACAACATAATTCAATATTTGTGTGGTGCAGTGATTTTGGATTTCGGTAAGATTATCTGCCACACTGCTTTAAACTGCCCATACCTGTACCTCAACAACCAATCCTGTTTCACGTGGTGTAAATGGCAGCAGAGTGTCCCATGCCACGATATGTTTTTTTCTGCCCCTGCTGCCTTCATACTGGCACAATGGGCTTGCTTCTTTCTTCTGCTTTCTTTGCATCAAAGGGTCACAAGATGTCTTGGTTTGTATGTTTGGAGGGGACCACCCACACTTATAGAAAGGTTTGGTAAACGAGATCTACTACAGATGGAAGGCTTAGGAAAAGACTGGAAGAAAATATGGCCTAGGGAGACATGTTAATTTCTTATAAATAAAAAAAGGGTGCATAAAAAAAAAGATATTTGTTTTATTAGTTACTGAAGTCAAACCAAGTAGTAGACTAATATCATGGCAGGGAATATTTAATGCTTCACAAAAAAACACTCTCAAAAAGCCATTCAAGCAATTGATCAGGCTGTCAGAGAAGAATGAAGAACAATTTTCATGGGGAGTATAGAAAATTCTCATCTTTTTCTCTGAAACATGGACACAATCAAATCAAACTAGCTAAAATGGAAAGAGAATAATACCAACTAATATACTTGGGTACTGCTGAACCATTCCAAGCCCGAGTTGACCAACAGTTTTCCCAGATGTTGGTGGAATAGATGATGGAATTTGTAACACAGTCCTCCTCAATTGCGTGCAGAACAAACAGAGTGTACATGCATATTTATGAGATCTGACTAATGCCTTTACCTTTGTTGAATCCAAAGCATATAAGGTTGCCCAATACTTCTTCTGAGCTTTAGTCCTAAGTGACAGATATGTTAAGAAAACAGCAGCAGTATGAACTTCCCACCATCTGCCTGCCGCCTTTGGGGCATAGACATCCATCTATCCATTTCCTCCCGCAGACTCTGCTCTGCCAGCAGACAGTGCCAGCAGGGACATCTACACTGGGAACAGTAATGTATTATGCTGCCATAGCTAGACTCAGCAGAGTTTATGGATTTGCAGCTTTTACCAGGCTGATGGTGCTTTCAAATACTAGTACACTGGTACATTTTGTTAGCAAGGTGTCAAGCCAGAGCCAGCTCAGCTGCAGCAGGGTGCAACTTAACTGCAAGCAAATTTACTTATGGTGTTGGCAGACTTCA
>Ga0181612_178447_pt1 | contig 15864 bp, 11 predicted proteins | sample HoacroProtozoa21_FD_119630 | JGI IMG/M metagenome (GOLD analysis project Ga0181612, IMG submission 119630) | Hoatzin crop microbial communities from Cojedes, Venezuel. Combined Assembly of Gp0051906, Gp0051904, Gp0051908
ATTAGTTAGTTTGCATTAAATAAACAAAGTTGTAGGAGAAAAATGAAGGAAGATTAAAAAAAAGGACAGTTTATGAGTTCATATTGGAAGCATATGATATCACCAATGATAGCCATACGTTTTTAAGAAATTCAACAAACAAGTTTCTTTTTAGCAAACAGACTGACAGGCTCATCTCTGTCTCTCCCCTGTGGTGTACTTTGTTGCTGATCTCAGCATACTTGTGCCTCTTGGGCTGAATTTTATCAAGCTGTCCCTGCAGTCTGTGGCAAACCTTTTATCTTGTTTGTTTGTTTGTTTCTTGTGAGTCTCTTGCTAGCACTCCGTGTATGGAGGAAAAAGCCCTAATGAAATGAGATCCTATTGTCATCTCCAAATTTGAAACCCAGTGTACTTGTTCTGCATTTCTCAAGACTGTTCTCTGCAGCACTGCATGAACCTTTGCCCCCTCTTTCATCTGCTACTAGAAGAAAAACAGTATTAGCTTTGTTGAACCCGATCACGACACATTTAGGAATGGCTTGTTGCCTCAGTGTAACCGGCTTTGATTTCAGTGGCACATGTTACTACTATAAGTGGATAGCGCGTTGTAGGTCAGTGCAAGTTCTGTCACACAATGTTACTTCTTTTGCCATCTGACAACTTCTCCTTTTATGATAACTGACCCAGAAGTGCAGAAGTTGAAATAATACTAATAATCCAAGCACAGAAGAAAAAGCTACAGAAATGGAAATGTACTTAGGGTTGTGTATTTGATCCATCTGGTCGCACATTTAGATACTGTCATTCCTGCACTTGGGTGAATCTACTAGGTGCTAAAATAGTGTGACCCCAGATCAGCAGTGTATTTTGAAGAAGGGAGCTCCTCTTGTGACTCACGGGTGCTGTATGTTCAAATAAGACCTCCACTCCAGTTTAGCCTGCACCTAATTTTATTTGCCTTAATGGGCTGAGGGCTACCCTGTAGTGAAATTCAATTTGATGACTCAGCTGCAGGGAGGAGGGTTGGGATTGACTCTAGATTTCTGGTGCATTATTGGTAACCATTACAGTTCAGCGGCATGGTATAGGAAGAGAGTGAATCAAACTTGGTGCACAAAACAGCATGTAATACCTAAATTCTTAATATTCTCAATAGTGGGCATATATAAGTGAAGTTTTTATTTATTTAATCAGAAATTGAATATCAGGATATATTGGTGGCTCTGAGGTGCTACAGGGAAACCACCGAGTTGTTTGGGTTTAAGCAGGAGGACTAGCTAGTTGGAAGGACCAATAATGATACATAAAGCTTTCACTTTTAGGCAGATAGTTGAAATTCAGCTAAGCTAGGAGTGATTATGATGCTGCTTATTTAATGGCTTGGAAGAAATGTCTTGTTTTTCTCAGTGTAGCTTTTGATAAGGCTTCTGTGTCAATCAAGTAACATCACTAACTGGAACTGCTGTTGCCAGGCTGAAAGAGACACAGGGATTTTATCCCTTTTGAGTTGTTCTGTGTACAAAGATGAAACTGGAGGGACACAGAGAGAGATAAAGACCATCTAATCTAGGTCTCCAATCCTAGTTTTTCTTAACCTCTAGAAGATCATTTGCTTCCACCTACTTTTGTTTTCCACTGAAACTTAAAATTTATTAACATTTCACTGAAAGTATTAAGAATATATTTTTTTAAAAGCATAATAGACTTAGTTACTTAAACTATGTACTTATTTGCCATGTATCAGCTTATTCTTTATAATTCAGATGTGGTATTTCTGAATTTTATTTCCGTGTTTAAGGATTTAAAGTCTATTTGCACAGTTGTCTAAAATTCTGATCCCTCTTGAATCCTATTGAAGAAGAAACTAATATGGATTGTAATACCGTCAGAGGAGATGCTTATTTGGTCATGGTAACTCTGTCCTTGCAGACAAACACTCCTGAAGCTTATAATGTGTTACAGAGATTACTGAAGGGCAACATTCTTCAATTTCCACCTCCATTACAAAGCTGAGCACATTTTAGTTCATTCTGTAGCTCCAGCCCTTCCAAAGTGTTTTGGTAATGTGAGTTGGGGCTCATCAGAAGACTGTTTGAAAGGAAAAGAAACTAGTGCCTGCTGTCTTTGTAAGAAAAATAACAATTAGGCAAGCTTTGTAAATGTTCTGTGAAAGATGAAAGAGAGATCATTTGACAAACTTACTCTCAAAATTTTTCCTTTTGCTGTTATGGTTTTGCTGCCATCGGGATGAGGAAAGGTAGAGAAGGGTTCCCTGATTCAAAAGGTTGATGTATTGAAGACAGGAGAGGACGACGTCAAGAGAATGGATAATGAGACTAATGAAATCTGAAGAGCAGGCACCCGATTGAGCCCGAGGGATTTTAAAACAAAGCTGCTGTAAAACAAGATAGAGAGGACAAAAAGTAGAATAGACTGACGTATGGTTAGATTTAGGCTAAAACAGCTGTAATACGTAGAAGTTGGTATCACACATGACAAGTGTGATTGCATAAAAAGTATTTGTTTTTTATGACAGATTCATTTGCAAGCTGTGTCTTAAAACATATGCAACCTGACTATGCGGTATCCCCGGGTAGAATCTAAAGCTGTGCAGAAAATTATTGTAACTGCTTTTATTTGTCAGAGCTGGCTGTTCAGCAGGTCTAAGCAGACAAATGCAGACCTTGCATGTGTGCCTCAGCAAAGGCATTGCTGGGAAGGTGTATGTTACTCTCTCAGCTAAGACGACTTCTGATAGAGAAGGCAGCATGATGGCATTGGGTGTTGACCATGGTCAAGTACAAGGCACTGTTATAATCACTGTTACCACCCTACCAGCCTCCTCAAAATACACAGTTGTCATGGCCTAATGACCTGTAGGCCTGACTGGCTAGACATCTGAGTGCCTTAGATAACTGCAGAAGGACATGGTTTGAAAACCAAGATATGTGGTCTCTGCCTGACCTGCAGCAAAGCCTCAGCTGTGTATTCCCAGTCTGAGTGCTGCGTAGCTGCAACTTCACTTAAACAATGGAATTTCAGTAGTTGTGATGGGCGGAAGGCATAGAAGAGAAAACATCAAAGTGTGTTTTGGTTTAGGTGTGTTTATGCATATAATATTTTCCATGTAACTTCATGCAAATGTGGAAACTCATTCTGAAGAATACCTTCATTGTATGTTTTCTAGCTCGCCACTGCAGGCACGTGTACATGCTTCATTGCAAAGCTTTTTCTTTATTTTCCTCAACATAGTTTGCCTTGATTTGTTAAGATGTTCAGTCATTAATTCTGTAACTTTTGATATTGTATGAACAATAGGAACTCTGTTTCTAAAAGTTCATCTATAAGTCTTACTATGAACGTAATGGATTTGAAAAATCTTAAGGCACTTGGTAGAAGCACAGACTTTAGTAACGTTCTGCCCTGGGATTGTTATTGCAGATTCTGAACTCGCCTTGATGTACAATGACTCATCAGTACTGGAGAATCATCACTTAGCTGTGGGCTTCAAGCTGCTGCAGGAAGAAAATTGTGACATTTTCCAGAATTTGACCAAAAAACAGAGGCAATCATTGAGGAAAATGGTCATTGACATTGTGAGTTCTGCTTGAGACTCCGTCTTCCATGGTGCTAGCAAATTGAATAGTAAAGCACAGAAGCATTTTATGGTAGATTACATGTCATTAGACCCATAACCAGTGAAGTGAAAGTTTGAGGCTTCATTGTGTCTTATTGAACATGAATAGTGGATTCTTTTCAGTTTCAATAACCATCTATACCTTTTTAGAAGGTATACAATCCTGCTTCAAGCTGTTTTTCATACTGACGTGTACACCATTTCACCATCACAGATAGAAATTTGCTACTGAACTGATGATGAATTTAGGCTGATAAGATCAGTCTGAACAATTCCAAATGATCATTTTGTCATCTTCTTAAAATAACCAAAATGGAAACTTACTGTTTTTGACACTAATGACATACAGGACTCAGACTTTTGTAATAAGTGTTCAGACAGAGGAGGTATGGGTTCCCCCAGAACTGTTTGTTTGTGTTCAAATATTTTTTTTTTTAAATCAGTAGAATAATTTCATTTATGTAAAAGTAATTTATTTGTTTGTTTCTTTCAAGGTACTTGCAACAGACATGTCTAAGCATATGAATCTGTTGGCTGATTTAAAAACTATGGTTGAAACCAAAAAAGTGACCAGTTCTGGTGTCCTGCTTCTTGATAACTATTCAGACAGGATTCAGGTAGGAAAATTCATCTGCAAATGGTCGCTTGTATTAATTTACATCGTTAATAACATTGACCTGCCCATTCTCCAGCATGGGTTAGATCAACTGTCCATTCTCACACCATGACTCAGCATCTTCCCTCTACTCCCTCTTACGTGTCCTACCTGTGACATGCTCTGTTAGGTACTGAGTGACTCTGAGAGAGGAATGAGGTGCCACAGTACTTCTGGACTAAATGAGGCTTTGGCCTTCCCTTCAAGTTATCAGCACCTGATTGGTCTTTCTCTCAAAGAGTTTCTGTCTCTTACACAGGAAGAAGCAGCAGAAGTGAGGTAATTCATGGCTATTACTGCAACTGTGAAAAACACCCAAGCACATAAGTTTTTGCCATTTAGAATATGTCTCGCAGTACATGTATTTTCAGGATTCTGTTTCGCAGCTACAAGAAGTGTAAATGGAAAAGGAGCTGGTTTTGTACAGTGTAACAACACCGTAGGTGTTCAATCTATTTTAGGTTCTTCAGAATATGGTGCACTGTGCAGATCTAAGCAATCCAACCAAGCCACTCCATCTCTACCGCCAATGGACAGACAGAATAATGGAGGAATTTTTCCGTCAGGGAGATCGGGAAAGAGAGAGAGGAATGGAGATAAGTCCCATGTGTGATAAGCACAATGCATCTGTAGAAAAATCACAGGTAATTGATTTGAGTAAGCAGTTGCGTAACACAGTATGACATTTTAACAGAAAAGGATGGTCCATAGCAGTGTTTTGATTAATTTCTGAATGCGCTATTTCCTTTCTTTGCTCCTAATTAATTAATTCAGCTCCTGAGTAGTAAGCAAGGGGAGCTGAGATTTTTACTGTGAAAACATAGTGCATGGCAGTGTGTTTGCTGAAGGGATTCCATCGCTGTCGTGATCTGCAATGAAGCATACGCATTAAAAGAGTTGTACAGCTGCTCATTAAGGTTTCCTTCAAAAGCAGAATTAAATATAAAGCAGCTGTTTGGCTCACTAGATGCAGTGGAGTTGTCTGGAATGAACAGTTCATTTGAAAAAAATCCTTTTGAAGTACTTATCCAATGTCCCGAATCCGACTTTCGAAATGCAAAAGAGATCATATTTGCTACATAAAACAGCATGGTTAACTTTCAGCCACCTTTAGGGGTCGTGCACCTAATGTCTCTTATTAGCGTTACATTTCTCATACTTTGCATGGCTTACAGGCGTAGTTGTTTCTTTGTGAATCAGAGCTCATCCGAATTTTGTATTCCTTGCAACAGGTGGGCTTTATAGACTACATTGTTCATCCTCTGTGGGAGACGTGGGCGGATCTTGTTCACCCGGATGCCCAGGATATCTTAGATACGCTGGAGGACAATCGAGAATGGTACCAGAGCACAATCCCTCAAAGTCCCTCTCCTGCACCTGATGACCCGGAAGAGGGTAGGCAGGGCCAAACTGAAAAATTCCAGTTTGAACTAACACTGGAGGAAGATGGTGAGTCAGACACCGAAAAGGACAGTGGAAGTCAAGTAGAAGAAGACACCAGCTGCAGTGATTCCAAGACTCTTTGCACCCAGGATTCAGAATCCACTGAAATTCCTCTTGATGAGCAAGTAGGGGAAGTAGAAGAGGAGGAGAACCAGGCAGAACCTTGTGTGGTAGAAGACCGTTCGCCTGACACGTAACAGTGAAAACGCAGTCTCTTTCTCTCTTGCCCTCTCCCTTTCTTTTCCTCTTTCTCTCTGTTTTTGGTTTTGTTTTTTTTTTTGTTTGTTTTTATTACTTAATGGTTTCCAAAGTGTATGTCATATGCTACAACCGTGGTCACAACTCGCTGTCATCTGCCAGGATATTTGTTGATCAAAACTGACCTTGATGACTCAGTTTGGCACTCAGGAATATTGTAACCAGAATTTTCACCTCCATGGCATCAGAAAGCAGGGGGGAGAACATCCATAAACTACCTTTTAATAAGCTCTCCATCTGGCAGATCTGATTAAATAAAGGAAGTGTTTTCAGAGGAGTATTGCCTGCCAACTGAATGCTGGTATGCTGTGATAGTTTTTGAATTCATTGTATTTCACAAGCAAAGCATTGGATAATGTTCATCATGAGAGCAAACAGACAGAAAATAAACTGAGGTTCCTACTGGAAAACAAATGCACATAAATGATGGGACAAAACATGATTCTGTTACCAATGGGAAGATGAGCTGTGGAAATTGTGTAGTTTTCTAATTTCAAGTCTTCCTGATATGTGACTGAAAAAAGTGTGACCCAGTGGGTTGCACTAACCTCTGCATTTTGTATAATATGTAAGAGAGAGATCTTTTGTAGAGCTTACTTTTATTATTAAGTGTACCAAGGTATTATATTTAAAGAAAAACACTTTCAGACTTCATCTGCCACTGGTTATTTTTTTTCCAAAGAGTAACTTGCAAGTTTTCAGCACAAATTTGTGCTACACTGGATAATACTTCGAGGTTTTTTTCCTTTCCTTTTTTTTTTTTGCACCTTAGAGTCTCATGGTAATATTGAGCTGTAAAAGTGTATTATTTTATGTATTAGTGAGTTCCATTAGTATCTTTTATGTTACATAAAACTCCTTCAGTGTAATGGCTTTTTTGTTTGTTTTTCATCACAGTTTTCCCAAATGTATTAGAGGAACTTAGATTGTGCTTTTGCCCTCATAGTGGCCTGATCCTGCCAATTCTGTCTTACTAGAAGAAGTGGTCCCAGTGAAACCAACTGGGGCCACTAAGATGAGGATTTGCAGGTGTAGAGCACATAAGAAAGGTAATGTCATCTTAATACAAAAGCGGCTCTTCTGCTATACTGATAAAATTCATCCCTCTGAAAAGTGCTTTCCAGACCATTTTTGGCTGGGAGCTGTCGATTCCTGAATGAGAACCGGACAATGCAATGTATGGAATATTCGTTCCGCTGAAAAAAGCGTTGTTATAATATTTACAATTTTGACTCAATATTTTTTTATCTGTGCTAGCTGTGTAGTTAAACCATTTGCTAATCTGCCATGCATACAACAAAAACAATGATTAGCGTTATTTTTTCGTGTCTTTATGGCAAGAAGAGCCAGGTCAGTCTTCTTATGTTTTTGAGTAAATGAGCAATGCATCGTGAGAGTTGTAGTTTACTCCACATTATTTCAATCTCAGATCTTTTCATCCTTTATCCAGATTGTGCTGAGGAAATCCTGCTTTTCAGTTTGATTGGTACCAAAATCTTCTGTGATGTGCATAGTTAAATGGAGGGAGGAGTTCGTATTTGTAATTTTCGAGTCCTGTTGTTTGGTCACATGAAAGAAGAATGAATTATATTTCCTCCACTTTACTCTTCATTAAAATTGTAGTTTTCAGTGTAGAGGATGAGAAATAGTTGCCTAGGGAAGCTGGCAGACTCCCACTCTGTAAAATTCTGGTAAAATGACAATACCAGCATGATTTCTTAACAAAAGAAGGTAGCAACAGCTGTTATTTCCCCTTTGGATTAATTTTCTAGAAGATTTTCAGATAATGAATACAGGGATTTTTTTAGGTGTCTGGTGTCTGGAATAAAAAACTGTTTAAAAATGATTGGCTAATAATTCAGCTTTTAAATACATTTTGCATTCTTCTGTATCCAGGTCTTAGTTTTTTCTACCTTTAGCCCTCACAGGGCCTTAGCATAGAAGATGTGAAGGACGAAAAAGAATGAAGAGAACTTGGGAGTACTTCCATTTTTTAACTTTTTTTTGTTCTTCATCATTTTCTCCTGAACCTGATCCATCTAAAAACCCTTTCAGTCCCCAAGAGTGCCTGGAACCTTAATAACGGAAAAAGCAATATAAATTCCAAAATAACCAGTAGGGACCTGAAAATGTTTTGTATCTGCACTAAGTGAAAGTAGATGAAAAGAATAATACCATATTGTGAGATACACACTGATACATGTGGACAATCAAGTAACAGAAAATTATATCATTTCTTAGAGCCAGGGATATAATGCACTGTACAATCTTTTTTTTCCTATTTTGCCAAAGTGTGTTTTAGCATTGCACACTGTTTTAAAACAATACAATTTACAAGTGGCTTTATGTGTTCTAAATATTTTTGCCATAAGCAAATGTAGTGAGTGGATATTGGGGAAAAAATAAAGTTCACTTTGCTTGTAACAGTACACTTTAGCTTGCAAGTTACTGTACTCAGTAATGTTGTATTTGAATTCTTAAATTTTTTGTTTCAATGTTAAAAAATGATAAAGAATATAGATAGAACAAATAGCATTCAGAAGTTTAAAAAACTTGAATGACACAGATTTTACAGAAAGCTTTGCAGTTCTTTTCGAATGCATTATTTATTTTATTTGTGCCATGCATTTTTCTCACCAAATGACCTTACCTGTAATACAGTCTTGTTTGTCTCTGTTTACAACCATGTATTTATTGTAATGTACATACTGTAATGTTAATTGTAAATTATCAGTTCTTATTATAACATCATCCTTGTCAGGATGGTGTTGTTGTATTTGGAAACTCTTGGTGAGAGAATGATTATTGTGTATACATACTCCTTGTACATTTTTTTCTCCTGTAATATATTCTGTGTCACCTTAGAGCTTGTTTATGGAAGATTCAAGAAAAGTATAAAATACGTGAAGATGTATCAATAAAAAAAGCTGCAGGTCTTTGGTCCCAGGGCTGTGCCTTAACTTTAAACAATATTTTCTTCTGTTTTGCTGCATTTGAAAGTAAGGTAGCTGTGGGGATAGGGCTGGGCATTTCTACCATATTTTTGGTTACTAGCTGATGGGGTTACTTGTATGAGCTAATGTGCGTGAGACTGCAGTGAGCTTTCATTCGTGACCCCACTGGAAGTTCAAGCTTTTCCAAGCTTCTGGCGCTATAGTTGTATTGCCTGTCTGATGATCTTTTTACAGGCTATCATCAGGGATTATTGCAGCCATTTTTTGCTCCTAAAAAAAAATAAATTGATGCTGTATTTCAGTACTGAATTGCACTGAAACACCTTTGGAAAGCATCTCTAATAAGTATTTTATTTTAATGCATACTGGGAAATTGAGTAATTGGAATTAAAAGGGTATAACACATACCCTTTTACAATTGTCTGTAATATCCCTTGTCTATTTAGTAGCAGAAATTATCACTGTATAAACAGAATCCATGAAGTAGAACAAACGACAGCTTTAATCTCGGAAATGCTTTCCAACACCAATGTTAGTGTTGTAAGCAGCCAAAGTTTTATTTTATGGAGATATATCTAAGATTTTCTACAGGTGTGTATAGCATAATGCACTAGATCTACAGGAGAATGGTAAACCTTTAGATCTTTTACTAACACTAGTATTAGGTTTGCAAGTTGGACTGAGCATCTCTTGCCGTTTGAATTGTCATGTTGCTCCAGACTACTTGGACTGATACCAGTGGATTTGCCAGAGCGAGGTAAATACCTCTCCTCCATTCCAGCGATGCCCAGCCCTTGTAGCATATGACTTCTTTGTGAAAGGAGAGATTCTTTTTCAAGGAAAAACAGAGCCTCGTTTTTGACACAAACTGTAGATTTTAGCAGCCCTGGCCCAAAGGAAATTGATTGCTTTTGCTTTAAACGGTGTAAAAGGGACACTATAACAACAGAAATCCTGAACAAGTATTTTGTTTTTGTTTTAATTTGATTTTTCCGTTGGTTATGTCTTGAGAGTGGCAACTTGTGTGAACATTGCACATGACTATTCTTTCACTGGTTTCTTAGCCTCTCTTACAGCCTAGGGGATAGTATTGTACATCAATACCTTCATATGAAATTTTATATGCAATGGAAATAAAAGCATGGGTTGATTCTGCCTAGTTACTGTATTTGATTTTCTTTTGCAAGTTAATTTTTTTTTACATACATCCCATAGTTGTGACACCTGAAGAGAAAGCGTATTTCCAGAATAATTTGATTATCGTATTTTTCTCATCATACTGTTTTACATAGGTAATACAAAATAAATGTGAGGGCAAATCGGAAAAGTCAATCAAATGTGGTATTTCATAAAGAAGACTAATCCACAAAAGTGCTATACAGCTATATATGAAGGTGTTCAGTCTCAGTTTTCAGGAAATTTTACCATGGGCTTCAGTGGCGGAAGCAGCTTGTCTTGAGAAAATAAAACTTCAGCTTTCAAGCAAGTAGAACACTACAGATTGCCTAGAGGAGCAATTTGCTGGGATACCACAAAGAAAAAAGCAGGAGAGTACCATAGTTAAATATTGACCAGACAATCCCAGCTCTAAGTGGATGATAAAAAGAAACTGTTTATTAAAACAAAATTCATGAATGGCAGCTGTTGTCTTGAAGAAGAAATACAGTCTTAACGCAGGTCCAGCTCTTGAAGTGGCTTTCGTGCACCTCTCTCTGATTAGTGAGGATTTTGTTGGGGGGGGGTGTTTGCTTAACTGAAAATAGTTTCCAATTGAATACAAAAAAAATCTGTCTCGATTTTTTCCTTAAGTCTCTTAGATCCTTTTTTGCATTTGGGGTTAGTTCGCAAGGTGTACCAATCCTTAGGACTCCTTTTTAATCACACCCCGGTGGCAGAAGAGGCTAGTAAGTGCTGTGCTGGGAAGATGAAGGATGCTGCACTGGGCACAGCGGGGTGGATAAACCAGGGGTTGTTGGCATCTTTCTCTCAGCAGTCTCATCCTCACATGCTCCCAGTGGCCCTCATGGGAAAATGGTTTGCATACACCATGGCTATTGTGAAGGGCAGCAGGGACCCCAAATTCTGGTTGGCACTACTGAAACCTTTTCAGTAAGGAGCACAGCTACTACATCTGAGCACGTGGCGAGCCTGAAGCTGGCAGGATCAGCCTGCTGCTTCCTGCATGCTCTGGCAGCACTTTGTCAGTCTCTGTGCACAGCAACAATGCGTCAGAACAGGCAAACTTCAGAGCAAAACCAAAATGGATCCCCTGTTTCACTGCAGCCAGCTGCTGCTATAGGAGTTGAACATCTCTCCGAATGAAAGACTCTTGTATTTCCTAATGAGACAAATAGTCTGAGTAGCTGCAGCTTTATTTGCTTGATCTCTCTGCTGCACTGAAAGCAGAAGTCACAGCTGCTAGCACGCAGAGTGTTTACTGGGATGACCAGCCCAGTTTCTCTTCCAGCTGTGAATAACTTTTACTGGATTTTCCAGGGGGCAGGAAAAAAGAAATAGTGCACAAGTCTGCAGCCGTAAAAGCCTTTAATTAGTTCAATTTATTTAAGCCCACAGGATAAAGAAAATCTCCAGCTTTCTTCTATCAAACTTGTTGAGATGTCTGCAAAAGTAGTAAGGGGGGATAGGAAGTCCACCCAGAAAATGGAGTGACAAGTTGGGAGCAAAACCTGGGCTGGGAGAAACATCTTCCAAATAAAATAATCTCATCTCATTAAAGACAGTCCCATGGTTTGGATATGGACATAAGGAGAACTGAGTTTGAGTTTGATTCCGTCTCAGTTCCCCAGACAGAAAGCTGTATTTTTTTTCCTCTCACAAATCAAGTTTTTTCAAGTCCTTGGAGTTACTGTGGTAGTAAGAACTACGTGTGTATTGAAGATGGACATGTAGAAAGTAGAAAATTGATAAATGCAGAGTTTAGCACAGCTTTAAAGACAAAAAATGTGCGATGACTATCTGCTAAACAAGTCCTTAGCATGGGAGGAGGAGGATGACTACGACATCATACCTGCGTAAGCAGCCCTGAGGGAGAGGGAGAAGATACAGGATGTGTGGCCCCATCAACTGTCTAGTGCTGATGAGCTGTGCAGACAGCAAACGCAGATAAGAAACTCGGTGGTCACGTTGCATGGTCACCTCCAAATGCTGAACCTCTCACCCCCAGCAGCCCTCACCCTGTCCTCTTCCAGGATCCCTGGAGTTCAGATGCTTACACTATCAGCACCTCTAATATGCAGCAGAGACCATTGTTTATCTGAAGAAGGCTGGAAAAAAAAACAGAGGTTATGCAGCACGTAGCAAAGTATGGTTGGCATGTGTGTTGTACATGTGTGTTGTACATGTGCAGGACTTGGCCTACAGCAGATGCCTATGAGCCATCATTACCTGGGGCTAGACAGAGACAGTTGAATATAGCTTGAAAATCTCAGTACCTTCTCATAGCTGAAACTCTCCAGAAAACTGATATTCCAGATTGCTTACTAAGTTTTCAAAGCCTCAACTGATTGCAGTTGACCAAACGAAGAGCTGTGCACAGCCCGTTGCACTCTCAGATGGTGGTTAGCAGCTCACATTGACAGTCGTGACTGCAGCCAGGAGCAGACCTCCTAAACTGTGGTGTTGGTTGAAGCCTGATACAAAGCCTACTTAGTACAAGGGATCATTTGCGTACAGAGACGCTGAGCAGTGCCCCAACTCTGATAAAAAGCGCAGCCCCACCTCGTGTAGAGCTGCCTTTATAATCCAGCTGGCTGTGGACCTCTGCCAGCACCTGGGTTTGTTTTAAGGCCCCACATAAAACAGGTCTTGGTTTTAGGATCTTTGCCATGATGTGGAAAGAGAACAGAAGTGCTCTGTCGAGTTTTAAAATGGTATGCTATGTGTTTATTTATTGCCTGTACCACAAAGACAGAGATTGCAGCGAACCAAGAAGCAGCCCTAGCCCTGCTTTGAAGCAGTCTTGCTCTCTGGCTTGCTCTCTCTCTGATTCCCTCCCATATGCTGGGGTTCTGTGTCTCTAATAACCACATGCATCTGGGGATAAAGAAAGTAGGACACGTTTGTCAGGTGAGAGAGTATCGAGGAATCAGTGATACGGCATGTGTGTGATGATGCTGTGCTGATGGCAGCTGCAGATAAATGTCCCTTACAAAGCTATGCCTGTAAAAGGGCTAAAAAAATCCTTGAAGAGCAGTAAATGGGAGACTGTTTAAACAACCTTTAGTACTGCTAGGGATGTTATGGGAATCACGGTGTTCAGGTTTGGTAGTGATATTGGAGATGCAGTTTCAGGGGGAAAAAAAATGGAATGGAAAAAATAAGTTAACAACCTGGAATCTTGCTGTCTAGTGGGATTTAAGGAATATGACCAATTTATCTTACCTGAGAGAAGGTTAAGATAAGGTTTGATCATGTGGGGACAGAAATGTGATAGCTTCTCAGTCCGCAGGTCTGTCTAGCAGGCAGGAACCTGCAAGCACAAAGAGTGAATGAAAGCAGCTGCCAGCAAGGGAGCCAAATCACTGGAAGCTGACATGACGAATTCAGGCTGGTTTCATTCACTCTTTGTGCTTGCAGGTTCCTCGCTGGGGACCAGGACCTGGGGAAACATCACCATTACAGGTGAGTGATGTGCTGTGTGTGCTGGGAGCCGCACACACTGCTTAGTGCCACAGGTCCTACCCTTGAAGGCGTTTAATGATACGTGCAGTTCACTGGTTTAGCTTTTCCTAAGAATGGGCCATTCCTTTGTGTAAATGATGGGATGGGGGTCTGAGGTGAAGCAGAGGGAAGTGCTCTTTGGAAGGGCTTTTTCTATTACAGTAATTTTCAAATCATAAAGCAGTAGGGCTATTTATTGCAAAATAGCAAAAAATGTTCTTTGCAGGCAAAAAGCTTTCTGTCTCCATTTCTAGTAACAGCCTCCAGTATGAGCTGATCTTGTTTGACGTTCTGCATTGTTCGGCTCCTTCCCCACATTCTTGCAGGGGGGAATAGGACACCGCTGGACTTAGGGTTGCTGGCACAATGTCCCTGGTAATGCCAGTGTGGGGTCCTGGGCTGGTGAGCCACGCGTGGAGGGGAGATGGGGCTGCAGCACTCCGACCGTCGCCTTGTGCTGTTCAGCGGCAGCTGTTGTGTGTCACCATGCGTTAGCAGCACGGCGTTGGCGCTCTTTTCCTCAGCTGAACTGAGACAGCGGGGTGCAACTGCATATGTGCCTCCCCCCATTTTGTTAATGAGCACAGCCCTCATCAACCAGGCTGCCGGTGAGGCGAGAGCCTCCAAAAGACCAGGCTGGTCTGCCTCTTTCTCTTACCCAAATACATGTCAGGTTTTCAGTTGCCTTCTCCTCCCATCATCAGGTAGCTGAGTTTGACAGGGTTGGTTCACTGTGTCGGTCAACGTGGCTGTGTCCAGCCAGGGAAGAAGACACCTCTGTTGCAGGAAGGGACGGGTGCAGTTCATGGAAGCAGGGTCCTGCTTTCTGCTCTTGCGATATGACTACACCCTGTGCAGAGGGGCGTGTGTGCCGTTTCAGGTGTGTCTTTCATTTCCACATACACCAAGTAACTTTGCGCTTGGATGGCCTCACCAGCTTCTGGAGCTTGTGCTTCATGTACCACTCTTCCCCCATCCCTCAGGAAGGCAGTGACATCCCTCATCCAGGAGCTGCGAAGCCTCCCTCATGCACTTAGTGGTTAGACACTCCCCACAACCAACAACCGTGGGACAGCCAGGCCCCTTCCTCAGTTTCTTGCTCTCTGGGTGACACCATGACAAAATCCCTGCAGGAGGGAGCACTGAGCCGCCAGCGCTGGAAGAAACTGTCCCTGGCTGGCAGGACAGGGAAGCTCTGCAGTTTGTCCAGAGTTGTGCCAGGGCGCTGCGCTGGGCTGCGTGATGATGCATCCCACCTCGCACCCTCCCAGGGGCTCCTTCTCAGTGGGAGGTGAACACCCACTGCAAGACAACCAGGCGTTGCTGCCACTCGCAGAGCTTACCAGGAGGGTTTTCTTCTGCTCTGGTGTTTTTTCTGGAGTCGTGTGCTCTTGGCTGAGCCTACCCCTGCATGGGCAGACACATGTGTGGGATTTTTCTCCTAAAGCAGGCTGTTTATTTTCATGAAACTACTAGAAATGTGGGCCCTTAAATATGGTGAAATTTGGTTATGGGTTCAAAAGTTAGAGGACAGCTATGGGGGCAGCTGGTGCTGGTGCATGGGCTGTGTTTCCTGGCAGCGGGAGGGGACAGGGACTCCACTCCTTACAATCAGCAGCCATCTCCTGGACCCCAGAGAAGAGACCTGTTTTGCCAGAGGCATCTCTTCCCTGGCAAGCACTGTCCATTAAAGAAGCACAAAGGTTCCTGGTGCATCCCAAATGTGAAAGGAGTGCCCCAGGAGGACATCTGCCTCCCACCCCTCAGGACCAGGTGGCTGCAGGAAGGGGCAAGGTGCTGCACGGAGTGGGGAGAGGCGCAGGGCAGACCCTTCCATTCAGTTACACGAGCCAGTGACTGTACGTAGGAGCATGCTCAGGATAAGGTAGGTGTCAGCTAGCGTGTTTTTTCAGGGCTATCTCTGTAACACCTCCAGTTTTGCTGAAGGTTGCTCATATAAGCTATACTTAGATACGATTAGCTAAAGAGATCTCACTGAAACCTATCAAAAATGGTCTGTCTGCAATTGCCTTGAAATTGAGTATGAAACCCTCAGGGAAACATCATATGTGAGGAAAGGGAAAGGGGAAATGTTTCAAGGAAATTTAGAGAAAGATGGGAAAAAATTACAAAAATAAGATTATTGCCATCTGGCCCAGGGTTTTGACACTTCTTAGCAGAGATACAACCTCCTGCTATGTCCTCTGATCTCTGCAGTCCCCTGGTGCTGTAGGCACCTGGGCCTTCATGCTGAA
>Ga0181612_138026_pt1 | contig 15863 bp, 7 predicted proteins | sample HoacroProtozoa21_FD_119630 | JGI IMG/M metagenome (GOLD analysis project Ga0181612, IMG submission 119630) | Hoatzin crop microbial communities from Cojedes, Venezuel. Combined Assembly of Gp0051906, Gp0051904, Gp0051908
CCCGCCGCCGCCCCGCCTGGGGTGCCCGGGCCGGGGGACACCGTGGGAGTGGGAGACCCCCCCCTCTCCCCGCCCAGTCCCGGCGAGAGGTAGGGCGGCGCGGTTCCCTCCCGAAAAGCGAAGCTGGGTTAACCCTCTGGTTCTCCGGGCCCTCTGCAAAGACACCGTCAGAACGAGGAGCAGCCCCCCGGGGATGCCGACGCGCGGGCTCAGGAGCGAGCTTCCACCCGAAGCTGTGGACGCCTCAGCTCTGTCCCTGCAGTAACGGGGTAAATGTGTTCCTTGCGTCCGACCTCTTTGCCACGTTGCACTTCCCTGGCTGAAAGGGCGCACAGTAAACCAAAGCCACCATCCCGGGGAATGGCCTGGATGTCTTCAGACTGCAAAATGGAGCTCTCTGACATACCCGTGTCGCTGCTTTAAACAAGGTTGTTGAAGTTCCTCATAGGAGAGGCCGTTTCGTTTTGGCCCATAAAAGCAATGGGATAACTGGAGCTAGCTCCAAGCGGCTCCTCCTAGAGCCCCTCGACTAAGGGCCCGATGGGCACGACACTGAGGGTTTCTGCAAGGCTGATGCCACGTGGATGGACCCTGAACAGGGCCTGGCCGCTGCAGTTTGTGGCAGGGCTTCCACTGACTTCTGTGGCTTTAGAGCCTCAAAAAAATCTCCAAAACACCACAGTGTCCAAAACAAAGACATTTCTCCTGTGCTCTCATTTTGGATAAATCCTTAGTCAGATCATGGCATTTGTTCAACGCTGACTAAGCTGTCTTTCTGTTGCACAGGTAAGATGTAAGAAATGAAGAGACCTCCAGATTTCTCTCCCGGTGACCTGGCAGTAAGTGCAGTATCAGATCTTGGCCAAACTGCTCACACACGATTACTGTCAAAGGCCTGAGTTAGATCAGCTCTTTATTTCTGTTACGGTGGTAGGACAAGCTAAAGGGCAAGGCCCTGAGAACTGCCTTCACTTACAGTCACATAAACAAACAAAATTATCTAATTCTCCCCTTGAAAAAACTCCAATCTATAGCTCGTCTGTGCTATCCATATGGCAAACGCAGGGTCTTCGTGAAAAGGGGACGGTTTATCTTAAGCAAAAAAGTAACTTTTCTGACAGTAGCTTAGCCCCACCACACTCTGTTTTCATGCTGTATAAACAAAGATCCACAGTTTAGCTTAATTTTCTAGCAAAGCCAAATGCTTCACATATATTCAAAGCTCACGAAGGACCATTAGATCAGGTTAGCAGAGCTGCTGTATGAAACAGATAGCAGAACATATTCAGTTCTTCCATTATGTCTACTGATATGAGTATATGCTGGTATTCCTAATCCACCAAGTACAGCATACAGAGAGATAGAGGAACTCCAGTATTGATTTAGTAAATAAAAGTCATTTAACCTCCTACTAACAACAGAATACAGCAGGATGTTTCCAAGGAAGAGACCCTGTAGTTTACCTACTGCATGAAAATATGTCTCCTGAGGTCTTCTAACAAAATACACATAGGTTAAACACACTAAAACACACTAAACCCACGCATAACAAACATAGACTGGTTTTGGTTTGTGTGGTCACCAATTTATGTAATTCATTTGGTATCACTGATTCTCCCTTTATCTCTTGGGAAGTCCTGGGAAATGGCTTTCTATCCAGTGCTTACAAGTGTCTTTTCTGGAGACTCCATGCTTTTAAAAGGCAATTTATTCCAGCGCCTTACTACTGTAACTACAAAAAGGGTATTTCTAAGCTCCATTACTGCAAAGTTAAACTCACTATTTCTTCTGCTGTTCACCACGATCAAGGAAAAGGTCTCCTTCATCCCACATTGCAACTACATTTATGTACATAAAATTAATTATACCTCTTCTCTGTCTCTTCCCTTTCTAGATTAAAAACTTATCTGAGCCTTTACTCTTCTATCACTTTTTCAAGAATGGTTTGTCACACACTGACCTCTGCATCATAAGAGTACAGAAAACTCAGTGTGAAATTACATGTGTATAGGGATGCACATTGATGCATGCAAAAGTAAAAGGTACCAAAGAGACACTGTCTGGATTAGCAACAGGGAAACAAGGGAGGGACTGCTTCATCTAGCTGTGATAATAAGGTTAAACAGCATTTCAATATCCCTTTTTTCTTTTCTGAATGAAATGGGGTGACAGAAAGGAGGAGATTAAATACAGCTAGGTTGTGAGTGTCTGTCAATCAGTGTCATCTTCTTCCAATCTGAGGAAGATGATGATCCAACCTAAGGGCATAAGGGAAAAAAGACTGCTTTTTCCTTTGAATCTGTATAATGATTTATAAAATACTAAATAGAAGAGGGAAGCTAGCACAAGATCTCTGGTAGATAGTACACGAAAAATATAAAAATAGATAAAGATTAGGAGGGGAGTAAGTGGTTGGGAGTGATGAAAGGCTCGAAAACGTATGAGGATTTAGACTAAGGAGCAAAGACAGGTGGAGAGATTTCCCAAATTCTTACAAAGAAATTATTAAGTCTATGTGAACGTATTTCACCATACACATAGTAAAGAAATATTTGTTTCAACATGATAAACTGTAGTTGTTTTATCTTTTTCATTTTTACCCCCTTCACATTCATGCCGGTGCCTGTTTTTATGCTCACAAGCACAATCTTTAAAAAATGTGACAACAAATTATTAATATTTTAATGTGCCTTGTTTTGTACTCTATTTTTACAAGGAGGAATACCAAACAGTGTTGAAGCTCTCTGTATTGGATTAAATACCATAAAAAGTGCTAGGGAAGGGCAGTTGAAGGGCAAAGCAATAAAACAAAACAACCGTAGAAAGGAAGCAAGTCAACAACTGGTGATTTCAAAATGCAAGCAAAGTGCTCGGCGTGTAAGAAGGAGCCATCAGATTATTGCAAGAAATTGTAGTAGAGGTAGGTTTAGAGATATCAACATTTGTACAATCTTATTTATTTTTTTTGGAAAATACAAAGCTGCTTAGATAAAATTCAGCCTCTTACAGAAAGCAAGTACAGCATCCTTCTTTCACGTACACGAGGCTTGAATTTAATCTCATATAAATGCTTTTTATTGTGCATTGAAAAGGCTAACTAATGCACGTGTTTCTGCTTCTATTCCATTTTCTATTTATCTTTTCTCTTCCCACCTTTCTATCCATTCAATAGTAGCATTATTGTCTTCGAGAAAACGAGTGTCCTGTGAGCCTAAGGACCAGAGCAAGCTAGGACCCAGTCAGCCCTCCTGCCCCATGGGAATGGTGCCCCACCAAAACCAAATTGGTTAGTGTAGCCAAATCAGCCAGGCAGCATCCCTCCAGGTTCTAGCCCTGCAGCCAGACAGGGCCCATGCTACAAGACCTTGGGCATCAAAATAACAGGGAGGCGCAACGAGCTGTGGCAACTGGTTGGGCACCAGCCCATTTCAGATCTTAGACTGCCTCCTCTGTGTTGCTGAGACCTGATAACAAGAGACAGTCACCACCAAGACAAAAGGGAAGAAGAAAGACCCTTCTGTCGATATGTTCTAGTCTAGGGTGAAGGAAAGGACTCAACGAAAGGATGGTATTTGAAGAAAGCAAGTGAGGTCTGCAGCAAGCGTGAAGTGGTGGCCCAGGCCAGGGAAACGGTGCCTCTGGCTGGCTGGGTGTGGATGCCTGTGCTGCAGGGAAGGAGGACAGTGAGGGCGAACGCGCTTCTTACTGGGCTGGGCAATTACTGTCCACTACCTAGCCTGAAGCAGAGCAGAGGCCCCTGGGGACTGGGAAGATGTGGGCACAGGCTGTCAGGCTTTAAGAGGCTGAAGCAGAAAAACCTCCCAGGAATCTCCCTGCAAGTGTCAGGAGCAGGGAGGACCAGGGAGCTGGAAGCAGGGGTGTGCCAGCATTGCTCCTTGGGTGCTCAGACCGCCTCAGCAGCCACCGTCACCAGGAGACTCCTTCACACAGGGCAGCGCCAAGGGCTGCCCACGCCGGCTCTGAATTGAGTGACAGGAGAAACCTCCTCCCCAGTCCACCCAGCTGCCTGTCACAGTATGGCATAGCCACTAGCAGCAAGTGGAACACCTTGTGTACCAAAACTTTAGTCTTCATCCCATTTGTTGTTAAATGCCTGACAGAGACCAACAGTATTCCTTGCACGCTGCACCTTTTCTGGTAGCTGCCATCTGAGAAATGATTTCTTTTTTTTTAAAGCAGTATTTTTTGTAAAGGATAGAGTAATTTAGCATAAATACAAAGATATGCACAGATCATGCAAATTATTTAAAGTATTAAATAAATGGTAAAATTCAATTATGAACCAAAGTTTAATTAAAAACCTGTGAAAATAATCTGCAAAGAAGTTTTCTGGGTATGTTTCTCATTTTGACCTTTCAATATCCTGTGTCTTAGTTACTATTCAGCCGATTGCAGCACAAACAACTGAATTGATTTCTTGCCTTTGTAGTTTAAATGCCATAATACATGCATGAGAGTCTGAGCTTCAGCGAGTGCATTTCTAGATCATCATCAGCAACTAGTTGGAAGATGTAACTGTAAGAAAAAGAGCTTCATTCAAAAAAAATATCCAAAAGCATGACAGAGGACATACACATAGTTCCATCTATCTACAGTATACTTAGCATCCCTAAAAACTATTTCCAACATACTTTAAATATAATATTACTGTAATAATTATTTTCAATACTGTATATGTTAACTGGTCTCATTCTATTCTAGTTTCCATCAGTGCAAATCAGACTAGGATATCATAGCTGTCAAAAACTTGCAACAGTAAGAAAATAGTGCAACCAATGGTAAGTAAAGCCAGTAAAATGCAAAACATTTTAGATCTGTTGTTCTCTTTCAATAAATGCTGCTTTACTACAGCTTAGTCACTGACTAAGGAATGATAAAAGGTTATAGTTTGTGGTTATTAATTTTTGGGCTTGCTCACACTTTCACAAGTTAGTCTGAAATAAATTTTAACAGATCTGATTCAAAGTTCATTTATAGAAAAATGAAACCGCCTACATTCACTGATTTTAATGAAATCATCTTTAATTTACATCAGTGAAGCTAGTAACAATAGATACACTGTAATAACTGTCCACTGCAGAGTTAGCTTTAGTTTAAATTTGCTGTGTACCGGTACTGTAGCACTGCTTCCCTTACATCACCCTAACACTAAAACTAGCATTTCAATATAGCTGTATCAAAAAGGTATGCACAAAAACGTGACTACCTGGCTAGTAGCACAGCCTTATTCACTGCAGAAAATACATATGCTAAGTATCTTTTTTCTGTAGAAAAAGAAAACCTGTTCTGAAATGGACTGCTTAGCACACAAATGGAACATAAAGGAACAATCTCAACTAATTTTAGGAAAGGCTATCTTAACGTAAAAGGGCATTTTGTACAAGCAAGGTGCAGTGGCAGTTGCATTTTTTTGGGGGTCACCTATACCGAACACAAGCTGCATGCCAAAACGAGCAGTCTGATCCTACTCCTCTGACCTAGGTAGAAAAACGCTCCCTGATTTCTATGGGAAGACTGTTCTTGGCAGACTACCAGAGTCTCAGGTAAAAACTGTTTAGCCTGTTGCACCCAGCGGAGACAGACTTGCACCTCTAATGCTGCTTAAATAAACTAGTTCCCTGTGTACATAAACCACTCTGGAAGACAGGTACCATTTTCTGAGAGGCGGTGAAGTGTTTGCAGTGTCTGTGTTCAAACCAGAATCTCATTAGGAAAACAGTAATCTTGCTGTACAGCTATGTAGTAAGATAGGACACGCAACGCATGAATTCATTGAATCCCACGGGTGATCATCTGCCTGAAATCTTTTTCTAGATAAGCATGTTCACACACGGTAAAAAAAGCTCTCAAGCAGCAACAGTTATTACTGCTGAATAAATATTCACATTATTTCTCATATTTCTCAACAGGCAATATACCCACTGGGCAAAAAAATAATAGTATGCTAATGAAGGATTAGACAGGCAGTGGCTAAATTAGTCCTACTACAGTTTTGTTAAGCTTTTGGGTGTGTATTACATGACATTACTATTTAATACCATAGAACAAAAATGTCTTTCTCCCTCGCCTCCTCTCCTTTTTTTTTTCCTTCCCCCCCTCCCTTTTTTTTTTTTTTTTCTTAAATACTAGAGGTGGAGATTTCCTTCCTTGGGTTAACTTCCAAGCATTAAATAACATAACCTGAATACTCATGTGATTCACAGCTAGAGCTCTTAATTACTGCACTACACACAGGACACTGCTAGAATGAATACTGCACAGTGGCCTAAATAGTCCTAAACATTATTAAATACTCTAAAGTGCAGAGTATGAGTGTTGGCGTGATACTGCACAGTACTTGAATAAATGCACTTTGAGGAATTTAACAGAAGCCAGATTTAAGTAACCGCTGGCATTTCTATTCCGAATACTGTCGTTCTCCAGAATCCCAGTATTTTGCCTGGTAAAGCACTTCACAGCATGCCTGTTTATTCTTTGCGTCACAGAAGATTCATCAGCCAGTTTGGTTCAGTTTTCCATTTGCCACTAGCAGAGGTATCTTTGTAAGAAGCTTTCTAGTGAAAGTCACTGGGAACTGTTCAGGAAGTCCCTGAAGTTCGACAAAGAACGCCTCTCAGCTGGGGGGAAAGCAAACGCCATCAGCCATCCTCTGCCAGTCTCTTTTAAATCCTTCCTAAGTAATTACTCACTCCATTGACTAATATTTTGGAAACTTTATATAAGGTACAGGTATTCAGAAGGACTCCTCAGAGACAAAATATAAAGGCAAAATATATAAATATAAATCCAGAAGCTATTCTGTGGTATCTCTTTCTAAAACAAAACAAACCAACAAACAAAAAAACCAAACCCCAACAAAAAACCCCAAGGCTTATCCTTGGTACTGGTCTCTGTTTCGTTAATTAATCACAGTGTTTGCACATCTTGAATGCTTTAACGTCTCTCTCCCTTTTGTGGATTGATCTGCTGTGAGATTTTAATGAGAGCCATTTTTCATGTTTTTATGCAGAATTATTGTATGGAGAAGGAAGTGATAATAACTCAGTCTTCTGTTAATTACACATCTAATTATTCTTAGAAGTTTATTTATAATTATGTCTGCCAGCAGGCTTTGTTTCAATTATCATAGCCAGATTGGAAATGGAGCTTAAATTAATTGCTTTCTGTAATCAACCATATTTTAAAACAAAAAATAAGTATGAATATTTATATTTGAGCCAAAAATATTATCTTCTCTGATAGTTATTCTTGGAAACAAAAATCTTAGAGAACCACGTAAAATCTTTGCCCTTCAGTAATAATAATACTTCAAGCTGGCAAATGTTCTCTGAGGACAACAAAAAAACTTCGTTAAGACAAAAACTATTTATAGTCAAAGGGTCTTCTTTTTTTCTAAATGGTAATCAGGGCTTTTATGTTAAAGGTCTGCAAATAGGAAGCCTCACCTCTAGAGGCACAGCAGTGCCATTACTCAAAGAGAATAAGTGTTCTTTCAAGGGTGAAAGGGAAAGAAATATCTATTTTTGATGCTCTTAGATTCCCACTTGCGAGCTGGGAAACCCCTTGTTTACCACAGTATTTCTACAATGATGCAGAACTCATCTGAAACATAAGCTGCCCAAAGATATCAGTTCAGGAAATCATGTTTTCAGGAAAAAACTGTTCAACAAAAATCACCTTTTGAAAGTACAATCCTATACATATTATTGCATTTATCATACAGAATAGCATTGTTTTAACCAGAGTTATCGATCTAGAAGTAAATATAGGATGACAGAAAGAGATTTAGACACAGATATTTCACTACGTACAGATCACTGACATACAGATCCTCTTCCAAGAGTATATAAATGTGTACAAGTTGCATATGTTAGTGACTAATTTAGAATGAGATTCGGGTCTTGGCTATGGAAAGAATATTTCACAGAAATATTTCAGCTTTTAGGCAGTGGATTTGTAACCTCTCAAAGTACAATACTGCATGCTTAAAATTTAAGATACACAGTTTTCCTTCATATCAAACACATTTCCCTTAGACACCAGTCTCCTGCAAGCCCCTGCTCCCTTACTAAAATGAACACTGGAAGAGAAGCCCATGAGACTTACCTGTTTGCCTTACAGGAGATGAAGAAGTTTAAAACCTCAAAATTTTCATGACAATCAGCCACTAGTGTTTAGCTTACATGGAATAATTATATTCTTCCATCTTTTAGCTTTCTCAGTAAGTGCAAGCTGGTGATGGATGCCAGCAGCCTTGTTAAAATACCACTGTAATCCGTTCAAGCTCTGGAGATTGCTTAGAAAACCAAGTCATAAACATGCAGTGCCTATAGCTTCTCGAGCAGAGCAGCATTTTCCAAGCATGTACACATCTTCCTTTTCCAATACTGTACGTTACTTCACTCTACCTATCTAGATTTGAGTAGAAAGAATACAATCGTTGAAAGTAAATTCTACGGGAACAGAAGTGATTGACATGTTTAAGCTTTCTTACATCAAATAGTTATGATTTTAGGAAATGAGGGAGCCTTTAGGTTTTCTGGCTGCTGCTTTTTCTTCTTAAAAAAAAAAGCTTCAAATAGAGAAGCAAGAAGCAAAGAAGAGGATACAGCAGTTCAAGAAGCAGGCAAGGATGGGCGTCTTGTGATTGCTTTGAGTTAATACTCCTCAGGGGGAGATGAAAAAAGCACAAATACAGCAAAATCTGTCTTACAGAGTAAAAATCTGTTGTATAAGCCAGTCTCCGGCAAAGTAAAACAGCATGTGCATTTTTTCTAGCATGCCAGAGTGCAAAGGAAATTAAAAGCTTTCTGTTTATTAGGGGCAAATAGGTAGAAAGAGGGAAAGAAAATTCAGTATATGTAACTACCGTAATTCTTTCTGCTCCCCTGAGAAATGTTATGAGATAGCTCTAAAATCTATCGGACATGTGTGTGTGAAAGCAGCATTTATCGGTACCACAGAACATTTTATTATTACCATTACTGTCTGGAGCATATGTGGAGAATGAACATTTAATAATGCTGCATCCCCTAGATACAAATAAACACATTTGTGACTGCTCTTGCTATAGCGTAAACACACCAGGTCTTTGGACTCTGGAAAATATGACGATGAAAGCAGTTACAAGAATCGTAAGTGCTGAACATTTTGGAATAAGTGTCCCAATTACTGGCACCAAGCAGTGGGAACTTCAGCCTAAAAATCCTAATTCAAATCCCACTGAAGCCCATGAAAATAGATTTTGAGAGGCTGTGGATAAGAATCTTTGCCAGCTGTGTCTGTGGGCATCACTGCACAGCCAGACCACAAAGTCACTAAAACATCGTGGAAGGAGCTGGTTGAAACCCTGCTCTGACCTGAAGCTCTCCTGGACGTAATAGTGCAATGCTGGGTCTGAATTTGCTGAGATATTATGCAGCACAAACACATGCCTGTTCCCTTCAGGGCCAAAATGAAAACATTCCATTTATTTGTATGATGACTCCAGTCACAGACCAAAATGCCACTGAGCCAAATGCTATTCAAGCATAAACCAAGGAAACTCCCCAGCTGCCTGAATTTACAGTCCAGCTGTCACCTTTCATACTTTCCACACACACTGCCCACCTGCAGTGCTACCAAATCTTGCAGAATACAGGGTTCTTGAATTTAAAGCTCTCTAATTATTAACACTGCCATAATTTGGGTTGTTTTTTCCCCATAGCAGAGCTTGATCTGGCCCTTCCCAATCAGTGAAAACGTCACATTTTAAAAAAATAAAATTAAAATTAACCCCTATTTCTATTACCTCAGTTGTCAGAGAGGCTGGAGTCAACGTGCATCTGTGTGATACACTCAAAATATGAAAAATGGGGGGGGCGAGGGGAAATGGCCATGTTTCATACTCGAGCTTCAAAGAACTGAACGTGCCAGATACAGCAAATCCCACATCCTTGGCACAGAAGAAAGCATTGATAGCTCAGGGCTTTGCCTGAAAATACTGTAGCACTAAGTTTAGTCTGCATATTCCTTTCTTTGCCATATTCACAATTCTGTGTTTTGCTGCAGTCCAAGTATCCTAAGCTGATATGTGCATGGAAAACTCCATGGCCTTTGATAATGCTCTGGGTGGCTGATCCTCTTGTAGAGGAAGCATTTGCTCGTATGTCTCTAAGCATTAATTATGTTGGCATCTCCCTTTCTACATCTGACGCCCAGATGGAAGGCAAATACTCTTTCCAGATGCTCAGCAACCCCACTGCCTCTGGAAAAGCCTCAGACAGGAAGGTGAGAACACAGATTTTTTAGCATTGCAGAGGAAATCCCAGCCTACTAACTCAGCCCAGCATCTTTCAATGACATCTTGGGTAGCATCAACTCCACTCAGACCCTTCCGGGTCCCTAAGAAAACTTCCCTCTGTCCTTGCCAACTCTGCAATTTGGCTGGGTGTTTGCTCCTTTCAGGAGTCTTCCCACTAGCGTAGGGCTGCTCTCCAGCCAAGCCTTTGACAGAGCACCACATGCAGTACTCCTGCAATAAAAAGCAGTAAAACAATTGCATCATCTATCACAGCATAAGCAGCACTTCCAACCCAAAAAGAAACCGCCACTGCCACTGATGCAGCATGCAGTCCTTTCTGCACACTAACATGTATTTCCCAGTGTGGTAGACTGATACCGCAGATGAAGGGTTACCCCCAGCAGTGTCATTGCAACAAAGTCTCTGGTGTTACATGGCAGAAATCGCAATGTTCATCCTGTTTTCAACTAACACTTGACTTATAGAGATGCTTATCATGCATTCTATCTTTTCAGCATGCCCACGCACTTTGGGTTACCAGCCTGACAAATCTTTGAAGACGTCTGACGTTGAATGGACTTTTGAAAGACTGGACCATTTTAACATTGGGCAGTAGGAGAAAACAATGATAAAGAAAGATACAAATATCAGTAGCTTCCTTCAGAAACAGTGGCCAATGGCCGTGAAATTTGTCACTATCTTGTTAAACATCAAGAACTTCAGTGTTTTCACACTACAAAGTACACCTGCCTCAATAAATTATTTTGAATGTCTGAATGACCACTCTTCCATCAGGTCCAATAATCCTTGTATAAAAATGCTTGCCTCATATTTTGTGCAAAATATGTCCAGTACTCAAAGATACATTTTAGGAATAGAGGTCAGTGTGTGTATGTCCCAAAGCTAGGCTATTAATAACACTAGAGGATCTATAGTTTTCCACGAGACATGGCATTTCAGCTACTGACTGTAAAAAACTGAATTTGTTCCAAGAGCATAGGAAGGTGACACTACCCTTTACAGAGGGCTTATGGGTATCCCGCTCTCACCCTGGAAGAGTCTGAGTGTCCCAGGAAGGACTCTGAGCATCTTCAACACCCTTTGAAAGTCATCAGGAACTAAATGAGGTTGCACAGCCCCTCAAGGAGCCAGTAGTCTATCAAGCATGATATAATACTGTATTGTGTCATCTGGATTTTCCCACATACTATTCTAGCATGAAAAAAGCCTTGGACAGACTGAGATCAATTCATTTTAGATAATACATTCATCTCCTGGAGCACCAAAGACCTCCAAATATAATTTTTCCTTGTATCCTGCTCAGAGAGTCCTTGCCAAAGCAATTCTCTCTATCCATCTTGGCAAGTTATTTTCACTAAATAATATATCCTGCAAAATTTCCTTGGCAAAATGTAATCAAATGGCAAAATAGTCCCAAGACCTAAAAGAAACTGCTAAAAAAACACAACTACTACTAAATGTTAGCACGGTCCAGGGTGCGTAGTCTTGTAAGAAGAAACAATAATAAACAGAGGTGGAAACTGGTGTCTTTAATGATTATGTTACATATATTTCTAACCAGAAACATAAATCATGATGCACTCTGTGCATATCCATATTCATATCCAGAATAAATTTATTTGTGCTTAAAGAAGATGTCCCTATACATAAAAATGAGGAAGTTGAGTCAGCATGTTTAAGATTCAGTTTTGGCTAAAGTTCAGCCATATTTTAAAATAAAAGTTTGTGATCACTTCTACTTGCAGCAACAGCAGCAAGAAATTAAAGAACTGTGTTTAGTTTTGATTAAGCTCAAACATTCTTCTATGTCAGATACAAAATTAGTTCTAACACTGCAGAGCTGGACAGGCTGCCATTGGGCTATCTTCCCTAGAGACCAAAGTATATTATGTTCCCTGCAAAAGAGTAGAAGGTGTATGTAAACATATCTAAACCATGCCAATGCATGTGTCAACATGAATTTAAACTGACAACTTTTTATTTATCATCCTATGCTCAGTGTTCAGGTGCCCAAATATCCAAACCAAGCTTGAGAAAAAGGCAGCATTTTTTCATGGTCCAGAAAAGACAGAAACTCCTTCACCAAAGCAAAATGGCTCTGATCTTTCAGCCGCTTTAAGAGAAGGTCGCAACACATTTGTTGCAGACAGTATGCATGTGATGAATGGGAGGATGCTGTAATAAGCTGTCAGGATACATGGGTATAAGGCCTTTTTTTTCCTCAGACTTCTATGAGCTATATAGGGTCCAAGAGTGCATCACACTCTGAAGTGAGCTAGGTCCATTAGCTCTTGAAAAAAAACTTGATCACCCCTCAACCTCCTACAGATAAAAGATAAATTACAAAATGAAGGTGGAGCAGAAAGAAGAAAGATGGTTGAAGGCCAACTTAAGGATAAAAGTAGTGGTGGAAAGGCTTAGGGCAAAGAAGAAATAGAAATGTCAGGGGGAAAAAAAAGCTGAAGGAAGAGAGTTAGACAGAACAGAGGCATAGGTTGAGGAGAGCAATCTGATAGCATTGAAACACATGCCAAAGGACAAAGGTGTGAAGCAAACAGCCTGGAATCCTGCCAGAAACTATCTGGAATCAGGTAAGGAGGAAGAAGATTCCCCAAACTGCAATTTGATCATGTCATGGAATTAACTACCCAGATCAAATTATCTTCTGATTTAATCTCCAGGAAACAATCACAGACAATAATTGAAAAAAGAAGGTGAACATTATCCTAATTTGGTCATTCCTCTTTTTAAACAGTTCTAGGCAACCTTTCAGAACTAAGATTTTACTGAAGAGTTTTATCTGAAAGCATTGCTTTCATTTCCTTAGTGTTTGCTACATGACACACAGGTGCCTGGGTTCTGGATACCTAGAAGCAATTTATGTTCCCAGAGGACCCAGGCATGTTCTTGCAAACTTAGCTGGAGCAATTTCAGAAAATACTGCCCCACCCTTTCAACACCATCCGTAAATTGACTCACCACCACAAAGCTGCCAAAGGAACTGTTTGAACTATGAAGTTTTGCATTGCATCTGTATGGATTAGGTATGCTTTTATGGATGGTTATTGTGTCTCAGCTGACCAGAATGGCAATTTCCAGCTCATAGCTGTTAAGCGAAGTTGAGACTAGTAGATTTTTAACTTCTTTTTATGCACAAAACATACTAATTTCTATTTTTCCTTGCTTCAGTTTTAATAACACACATTGTTTTCCACCAGGTGCTGATTATTCAAGGCATAGTGAGTGTCAGTGCTGCCCAGCTAGCATCCCAAGGGGATCACAACCCTGGATGTGATGGGAACAAGTACAGGACAAAAAGAGTGCTTTAAAAAACATAATCCTATAGGATAATTCGGGTTGGAAGGGACCATAGGAGGTTATCTAGTCAACCTTTGACTCAGTTTTGCCTGCTTGCCAGAAGCACCCACCTTTCTCTCAAGCACAGCTGTAGGAACAGGCTTTTATTGGTGTGCATATCTTGAACCGGTATGACGGATTTTGTTGTTTCTTTTAGAATTTTCTGTAATTTCATACCTTCAAGAACTGACAGTACTTAAATATTATGAATGTATTATAATCGTTCTCACCATGTGTTAGTCTGTATGCTTGATAAATTACAGGAAAATAAACTGCAGATATTTTATATCAGTTGCTGTTTTGATACATGCATAGCATGAGAAAGATTTTTGGGTTTGTGAAGAAAAGATGACATCTGAAAGATTCATCGCAGTCATCCGTTCATGACAACATTCACATTACAGAGAGCCTGCGACCACAGTCCTTTCCTGAGCACTTTGAACATTACCTGCAGTAACATTTTTTAAACTCGGTTTGAACAAAAAAGCAAGTATGTTTCCATCTCATGTGACTCCTTAGCTCAACAGAACCATCATATATCAATCAAGCTACATGTAGAGCAGAGTACAATATCACAATGAGTCTGTAGTTCTGTTTCTAGTTAACGTGGCTTAGCCAGACACAATGAGCAGTCTCACTGTGTAAGCACACTCCTGTGACTGTCATATAAAAATTAATCTGGAAAAGTTAAAAGGATTTCAGTCCAAAAACCTTGTTATTTTTTTCATCACAGCTCAGTTTCATTTCAACTTGCAGCTTTTGAAGGGAGCAGTTGAGAGCACTATTTGAAGACCTAAAGCTAGTATGCACATTTGTCCTACTGAATATCAAAGAGCCTCCCCATTTTATGAAGTCATTAGGAAGCAAAATTTCAATTTTGGAATTGCTAGTATCATTCACATTACAAAACAGCTTTTTGCAACCCTAGCTCTTCATTCCTTAACTAATAATCCCCACTGAAGAGTAACATTGCTCGACTTTAGTCTACTAGTTTTCTTGTATAGTTATTCTAATTTTTTAAGAATATCTCTTTCATTTATTGAAGAAAAATAAAATACAGAAAATTAAGACAGGCAAGGAATAAATAAATAGTATTGTTACCCATATCTATACTGTATTGGCCCTTTGTCAAAAGAAACCTTCCTGAATCTTCTGTCCTGAGGCACTAAAGCAAAGGTCACAATAACTTGTGGTCATGAAAGATCCTGTGGCTTTTCCTATAAGCTTCAGGTGACAACTGCAGAACTTTGGACAAAATCCAACCCAGGAAATTGCCTTCTAACTGCATCAAATAATTTCTACAGATTTCACTGAGTAATGAATTTTTCTCCACTGTCCATCTTAAGTGCCTGTTGCTGGGCAGCCTTCAGTAACATGAAAATTTTACCCAAGAGTTGTTTTGAACTCCAAACACTCTTAAACAGTTAAATTTCACAAAGTATTTTAGCAACCGGGTTCAAAGGAGCCATAAAAGCTCAAGCTTTTCTATTTGCCATCTCATGTTAAAGAAATAACTTCTTGTGCTATCACAGTATTTTTCTAAACACTGTATCTAATGTCACAATTGGTAATTTCTTATTCCTTTTTATTTATTTTTTCCTTCAAATGATAAAAAATAATTTCTTCTTTAAGCTATCTTGTTACAGTCTGATTGTGAATTCTTATCATGAAGAAAGAAAAGAACTGTTTCTTTGTTTTTAACACAGCAGACCTAATAGACAATATGTTTTTAGTTGATTACTGTAAACTTAGATTATTTAGAGAAAGACAACCATCAAAAGCTAGATACTTTCAGGTGCTCAAAAATGCAAGCAGAGCTCCTGAATTAGCTTGTAATGCCATTACAAGCCTGAAATTTATGGGGAACATTCAGGCCAAGGTTTTGTGAATATTATGGCTGAAGGTTTTGGAAAAACTTAACTCAGCAAAGCCACGAGAGAGCACTATCCAGATCTGCTGTCCCACAGCAATTTCATAGCTGAACATTATCTGCCTCTCTCCATCAGCAGCCCTTGGGCAGTGATCCATTCTGAGGAGGCCCCTTGACTCGGCCAGCTCCATTCCAGTAGCTTGAACAGGGTGAGGCTTATTGTCAATGAAGGGGGGGGGGGGGGGGGGGGGCTGTTTGGGGGCAAAGGAAGTGACACATAAACCATTTTTATAAATTTTTTTTTTTTAGGAC
>Ga0181612_165028_pt1 | contig 15863 bp, 9 predicted proteins | sample HoacroProtozoa21_FD_119630 | JGI IMG/M metagenome (GOLD analysis project Ga0181612, IMG submission 119630) | Hoatzin crop microbial communities from Cojedes, Venezuel. Combined Assembly of Gp0051906, Gp0051904, Gp0051908
AAAGTTTAAAGAAATTTGATGGAAACATATTTTATTTTTTATCAGAGTGTAACAGCCAATACTGGACCACTCTGTAGCTGTACTGCAGAAAGACATGCCCTGTCCAAAGCAGCCATATCCAGAAAAATCGCCGGAACCAAATTGTACCATTGGCTTTTTAGAGGTGGGCCTGAGGCCCAAACACAGTAATACCCTTAGAAATACAAAACCTTTATCAAAGACCTCAGCTGAAGGCAAACCTCTCTGTTTTGGTCATTAACCATACTATCACTGTTTGTTCTTTCTTGTTTTTGTCTTAGAGCCTGTTGTGCAGCTTTTATTTATTTATTTACTTTTAAAGCAAAACAAACAGAAACAGGCTATAAAAAGCATTGCTACTCCTCCAAAAAAATACTGAATTCAATTTTGTTAACAAGATCAACTTACAGAGAAACTGTCCTGTACACTATACCTTATTGTAATTCATAATTGCCTGTATAAATCTGTTTTCTCTATCTTCACTGCACCAAAAAACTTCACTGCCATTAAGAACATCATTTCTGTATTACATACAAAATCGTCAGTTCTAATCATTGTCTAGCTGTCTAGGGAATATAAACTGTTCATATTCATACTGAATATTAAGCTTTTTACACAGGCCAAACAATTTATTGTAATGAATGTTTCAATATGTCTGTGATATTGGTTTTCAGTGGTATTAAATTATTCAAATTCATTGTAGTCAATATGACCTTAATTTATTACATTGCATTATTATAATATAATTGCATTCCACATATTCGGTATACATTTTGGTTGCTGATTAAGTTCTGTGAGTTTCTCATGGTGCATGGCATTCAGCTCAGGCAGTAAATGCAAGTGTGAATGCAGTATTCTAGACAGTGCAGGTGTCAGTGAGTGGTGGATGAAGAATAAAGATCAAGTAAAACTTCTTTTCCAGGACTTAGGACAGCATAGAGGTTTTTTAATTCCTTCTACCTAGTGCCTTTTCCACAGCATGAAAACGGACCCGGTTAAGGCTCAGGCACAACTTTTCTTCACTTGGGATTATGACAACATACTGTACCGTATTTCTCAGATGTATAAAACAGGACAAGAGTTGACCTTCAAGTGTCAGGTACTCAAAAGAAACTTCCCATTATATCATTTGTTAGAAATCTGATAACATGACTTACTCTGAACTGAATCTAAATTAAATTATTTAGGGCTTGGATTATGCCACTCAACCCTTGTGGTGTGCTTGAACTTTATCTTATAGCAGTGCCATGTCATCTAATTGTGACAAAACTGTACTTCCCACTGATATCTCCTCTGCTGGTAAAAGAGCAGAACTGGACAGACTTAGACCAGCTCACCCCAGGTAATTTATTAGACCAGATATCATACTATTCTGCAAACAAATGCTATTCTGATCCTGTTAAGTTTGCTGTAAAAAACAGAGCAATTGATAGTTACGTAAACAAAACGTTAGGCTTCCTGTACACTACAAGTTTTCTGAAACGTCACTAAAATTCGAACTTACATGCATATGGCTATATTTTAGAGTTATAAAAATCAAGTCAGACAGTTAAACTCATATTTTGATTGAAGACAACAGAGCTGTTCAGTTTCATCTGTGCTAAGAACTTGATCATTAAGATCATTTTGTCATGGCCATATAAACACATTTTGCTACATATCTTGTCTTCTGTCAGTTTACTTTTACTTAAGAAGTAACACACCTTTGCTTGCTACCAGCTATTCCTTGTACCATAAACCCTGGCAATCGCACAAAAGGGAATACACTCTGAAAGATAAAGACCGCCCCACCACTCCCAAATGCCACACACAGAGACAAAAAAAAACCCGGGTAGTGAATATATTGGTATTTTCCCAACATTCTTCCATTGCTATATTGTATAACTTAAAACTGAGGTAATTATTTCCTAGGACTCCAGCTATGCAATTGTATTTATCTCTGCTTACCCTGTCTAAGGAAATTATCAAGCACATAGGGCTTGTAGCTGCAAGTCACAGACCTTGATAATTTGTATTGACTTTACAGAAAACTGCATTAATTGTGGTTTGTTACAAAAAAGCTCCTTTCTTGGTGTTCGATTGTGATTTTAAAAACTATAAGCCAAAACTACCTGTGTGGAACTTCTGAAGTTAGAATGAATGTGAATGTTTAAAAAACAGACTGCAGACTTTGTTTCCCTGAAGATGGGCTTAGGTTATCATTTATGGCTTCTAATAGTGTCCGTACCTTTATCTGAAAGACGGCTGTTTCTTCCAAAGTACCTTCAGTTCCTGTGCATATTGTTATGAATGTCATTTATTAGTTCTTAAATTCCATTTCCACTGTGGGTCTGCTTTGGGGACTTTGTTCTTTATCTGATTTACCTCAAATTCTGACCCCCAGGTTATTGGCAGGAAACCGATTACCCTTTATCTCCTTTACTATTAATTGCATAGTTAGAACTGAAGGAATAAAAAGTCATCATGAAATGAAATTGCACAAAGGTCAACTGTAATGATGGCTTTTATCTTCCCACGGTATTTGTTCCAAGTTAACTTTGATTAAACCAGAAGGTGATCTGAAGACACCAGTAGACCTTGCCAGTGTATACAGGCACAGATAATGTCATATTGTCTATATTCTTGATACTATGGACTTCAGCAATGTTGAGAGTAACAGTGGATATCAAAAATGCTTGATTTGTTTGTTGTTGTTGTTTTCAATCATTCATTTAAGGAGAGAACTTCTAATAAAAGTTATCATGGATTAATCATTTTTCTGTTATTCAAAAAAACCTGAGTAAACCACTCCATAAGTAAAATCATTATCCCATGATGCCAGCAATGAACACAACTAGTTATTTTTTATAACAAGCAGTTTACTAATAAAGAGGAAAAGATATTTGTTAAAAATTAATCTAAGAAATGTGAGTACTTTAGAGGAAACTGAAAAGGCTTATGTATGTAAGATCTGTAAATAGAAAGTGGGAATAATGCTTAATGAATCTTGCTTGCTATAAAGTATGCAACAATTTGTAAATTAATGGCATTTAAAGTTGTCATCTATCTGTTAATTGGTCAGATGGCAACTGAAAAAGTACCTAAAACTGCTTTCCACCCCTTTCTTCTTAGAATGTGAATGTTCTTTACAAAAAAAAGCACTTGCTGTTATAAGCACAACATATATGATAAAGATGACTCGCTGGAATCAGCTGAGCTCTGTTGATTCCAATCTATTCTGCTATGCATGCCTGTAGCATACTTACAGACAGAGAAATGCTGCAAGAAGGAAAGCTTAAATATGTTTGTACTACAGATAATAGCCTTGCTCTTGCTATACTATGTTTTTAAAGCTGTCAGTGATGTCCTAAAAAACCCAAATTCAAAATAAAAAAATTCTACAATAACAAAAGAAAGTCGAAGTGCTCTCCTAGACACAACAGCGTGCTTCGAAAATGCTTTAAGGATAACTTAATTGCTACAGTCATATTTTATTGTTAAACCTAAATGTGAATAGACTCCATAGAGCTAGGCAGGAAATTATTTTCTCATCCTACGCAACTGAATTTCCCAGTCACCTCAGTCTGAACATTGTATACACAGTATGACAATATTTAGTCTTGATTTACATTTCTGTCAGCATGGCATCCATCATGTGGGAATTTTGGGCTGAAGAAGCTGCAAGGACAGAACTACCCACTCACTGACAAAAAAAATCTATGATTATTTACTAAGCAAGACCAGTATAGGAGGTCATAGCAATAAAGGCCTCCAGTCACATTTAACCAGTACTACAAACTCAGGAGAGCAAGAAACCACTCCAGACAGTTGAAGCATCAGAGTCCTGGCTGGCAGCCTGGGTTTTACACATAGCAGTTCCACCTTGGGTGCAGCCTTCTGCACTGTGTTGGATGTCCATGGACATATTTTTCTCAAGGGCTGTTGTTTTCACTATTTATTGCTTTTAATGTTGATGATTGGCATAAGCCACCAATGGCCTTATTGGTCATATGACTCCAGGCAAATCTCTTTCATTTTCTTTGTACCTGGATGCTCTCCAGTACCTCCATGTCTCTTGCACTGTTGAGCCCAGAACTAGACAAAGTACTCCAGGCATGGTCCCACCAGTGTTGAGTAGAGGAGAAGGAACACCTCCCTCAACCTGCTGGCAGCACTCCTCCTAACGCAGTCCAGGATAGTTAGTCTTTTTTTTTGCAAGGACCCATGGCTGGCTCATTTTCAACTTGTCCACTGGGACTTCCGCATCCTTCTCTGCAAAGGTGCTCTCCAGGTGCTCAGCCCCCAGCATGTACTGGTGGCAAGGGCTTATTTCCTCCACAGGTGGAGAACGCTTCCTCTTGTTGACTTGTGTAAAGTTCTTCCAACACATGCTTAGATGCCCTCATAGCATACCCCACAGCATTTAACACAACCTTGGGATCATGCCATAAACAGACCCTGTACTGCAGTACAGTCCTCATTATTTCAGGGACTTTAAACTGCAAACACATGATAAAAGCAACTGCCTTGGTATGGTCTAGATCTCGAGGATGCTAAAAAGCCAAGTGCATGCAGCCTAGAAGAAACCAACACTGAACAGCGAAGATAATCACAGAATCACAGAATGCTTTGGGTTGGAAGGGCCATTTAGAGGTCACCTAGCCCAACCTCCCTGCAGTAAGCAGGGACATCTTTAACTAGATCAGGTTGCTCAGAGCCACATCCAACCTGACCTTGAATATTTAAGACAAGACACGACCCAGTTTTGTGCTACAAGGCTTGAGAGCTAGGAATTGATCCCTGGGCTTTCATGCTTTTGGTATTTAGAGGTAGCCCACATGCTCCCATATCTTAGACTTTCAAAAAAAGCTAAGAAAGTTAACATCTTAGAGATCACCGTGAAGACTACTCTTCAAGTAAACTCCAGGACTAGCTTAATCCACAGGTTCATTTACTGCATAAATGCAGTCCCTGTAGCATATCCCTCCATGCAGACCAGCCACCTGCCTTCATTCAGAATCTGAGTAGATATCCAGATAGGAGGCATTAAGCTCCCTCATCCAGAATTAAGTGTTGCTGTATTTCACTACCGATCTTAAACCCAGATTGGATACTCATTGCACTTGGTGGATATGTAGGTCTTTAAATGTCACCCATCTGAAAATGTAGATTTTATTATAGATAATTCATTCCTATGAATCTGAAAAATGGAAGCCCAGATTCTCAAACATACTTCAACATCTCACTGCCAACATTTGAGGCTCTTGGTAAGGGAGCAGAATTTCACAGCATACAGGCCCAACTTTGATATCCTAAGATTAACCAATTCCACATCACTTTTGCTTCTTTATTGGTGAGGGATTTTTTTTTTTTAATGTGTGTCTGAATGTCTGTAGTTTTGCATCTTATTAATTTCTTACAAATACAAAGAGTTTGCTTGGAAGAATTTTACAGGAACCCCACTGTCACAGTTTAGAGCAGGGTATCAATAAACTAAGTGACAGACGCTCTCTGTTAACACCCACCCTCCCACCAGAGGAAGGGAAAAGAAGGAAAAGGGAAAGAGACTTACATATTGAATATAAAAGTTTTACTAATAACACTGAAAATAACACACAAAAGATGTCAGACACAGGCTTCAATGAAAACAATCTGAAGCTCTTAGTTATGAGCTTACAGCTGGAGGATTTTTATTATTAATTGTTTCTAAGCCAATATTTACAACTGCTTAAGTCTAGGCATAACTTAGCCTGAGGAGAATGAAACGTTCCTTGTGCTACCTCCACTTAAAATCTATACTCCTGCGGAATTATAAAGTACTTAGGGTTTTTGAACAGTTAATATGGAAACAGCACAAAAGCAAGCATGCTAAATAACAGTCCACAAATTCCTGTTTTCCGTGTCTTCTCTCATTTACACCTGATGCGTTTTTCTGCAGCAGATGGAAAATTTAGACTAAGCTTGTTTTCACAGGCTGATAACTGGAACGTTGAAGTATTCAGAGTAGAACTCCAGCACAGTTTTGCATCTCCTGTTGCCAAAACCACTTAAAAGACATTATGCTGAACATGAAAGGTTTTGTTCTTGATTTAGAAAAAAAAGAAAAATGGCCAACGCCAGGTTGGGTTTCTTTTTATTGTTAAAAGATTAAAACGTGACATTTCACCAAATACAAGAAATATAGGGGTTTTCTGACATTAAAACATGTGAATCATTGAGAGAAAGTGTTGAGCTATACACAGTCTGATGTTAATCCATCAATTTAACGTATGTTAGTACATGCTTAAAACATGGCCAAAACACAGAATCACAAAATAATTAACTTGATGCTTCTAAATCTGAGACAAGTAAGTCAGAGAATTGAGAGCAGTAAGTTTCCAACAAATGACTGTAGACTCAATTACAACCTCAGGGAACAATTATTCCAGAAGGATTGGTAGTTTCACATGCCTGGCTCATTCACATTCGATTTGGTGAGAATTTTAATTTTGAGAATTTGATAAAAACATTTTGAAAAATACAACATTTCACAAATGTGAAAAAACAAGTTCAGTCTTCACAGAAATATATGGATTGCTTGCCACTCCAGTCCTTAATTACCTGTATGTTTACAAATCTTTACAAAACTAATTTGTATCCATTTGGGTTTCAAAAACATAGTACATCTGAAAAATAAAATATGACTCTACTGATGGGTAATACAAAGACATGAACACGGATTTAAAATTACTTTCGGAAGTAAATCATTTAGTAATACAGCTATAAGACAAGTTAAACATAGTACAATAAACCATGCATCTTCTGACTTGTCAGATCAGCTAAACTACTCAGGTAACATACTGTAACACTTTTGAACACTTCCGCAAATTTCGCTTTTCTAGCTCAAGGAAAAAAACAGATTAAATTTGTTCTTCAAGTGGTTCAAGGCTGTCCAAGTGTTTTTTAGGTATATCATCACTATGACGGCTTTGGCAATGGGTTAAGTGTTTCTTAAAGCCTCGGGGAAAATTTGATTCAAAATTACAACGTGGACACTTCAACAAACTTTGACCATGAGCAGCAACATGGTTTTTGAGAAGAGACTCCAAGAGAAAAGCTTTGCCACATATTTTACATTTGTATGGACTTTGAACATTATGCTTGTTAACTAAATGGTGCAAGACGGCACCCTTTTTCATTGCGCGACAGCAACAAATTTTGCAATAATACTTTCCCTTGCCACGCTTCATATATTTTGCTATTTCTTCCTCAGAGATGAAAGCTTCTTTCTCTTCGGTAAACTGCAGCACACACTGTGGCTGCATGGGGGTAGCTGCATCTATTTTGCTCTCTTTGCCGTAATCAGATGACTCCATATCATATTGCTCTTGGTCACTGTTGGATTCTTGCTCCTTTATCTCCATCGAGTCCATCTCTGTTTTTCCACACTCGCTGCTATTTAGTTCAGAATCTGAGTTCTCCTGGTTCTCCTTCCTGGGCTTCTTTTTTGGGCAAGAATATAACATGTCTTCCGGTGATTCTTTGGCTAATATTGACGGTTCATCCTGTGAGAATAAATCATCCAGTGGTTTCTGATCATCCAAACTGTGAGAAAGAAAGTCACTCTCACCAGACTCACTAGGTGTCTGGGGCTCTGAAGAAAAGCCTGGAGCAGACTTGTGAGGCTCGGAAAACAGGATGCTCTTCTGGATTTCAGAAGATACAGTAGTTTCAGCGTGTCTCTGGACATCAGAGGATAAAGCAGCAGCAGGTTTCTGCATCTCAGAAAATACAGCATGCTTTTGGACATCAGAGGAAACAGCAGATCTCTGGGAGTCAGTAAAAAGAGCTGGCTTGGGGGTCTCAGGAGAAACAGGAGGAGTAGGTTTCTGGGACTCAGTAAAGAGGCCAGGTTTCTGAATTTCAGGAGAAGCAGATTTCTGAGACTCTGGAAAGGAAGTAGGCTCCTGAACTTCAGAGCAAATTGGAGCGAGTTTCTGGGCTTCAGAAAATAGGGCATGCTTCTGGACTTCACAAGAAACATGAGCTAATTTCTGGGCTTCAGAAGACAGGGCATGTTTTTGGCTTTCAGTAGAAACAGCAGAAGTAGACACCTGATTCTGGGGCTCAGGAAAGACACCACGTTTCTGGACATCAGCAGAAACAGTAGGATTAGATTTACGAGACTCCGGAAACAGAGCTCTTTTCCGAGGTTCAGAGAAATGAGCCCGTTTCTGAACCTCAGAAGAAGCAGCAGCGGTGGATTTCTGAGTTTCAGAAAAAAACATAGATTTCCGGGACTCAGAGAGTTTCCAAGATTCAGGAGATACCGAAGCACCAGGCTTACGGACCTCAGGAAAGAAAGAAGGCTTCCACGAGTCAGAGGAAACGGTGTGACTAGACTTCCGAAGCTCAGGAGAAACAGGGGGAGAATGCTTCCACGTGTCAGGGGACAGAACAGGTTTCCAGCCTTCAGGGTAAACAGATGAGATGGGTTTCCATGGCTCAGAAGAAACAAGAGTAGACTTCTGGGATTCAGAAAAGGATGTAGATTTCCACGAGTCAGAAACGAGCCTCCTGGGCTCTGGCGACACGACGGAGCCAGGCCTTCGGGACTCAGGGGCAGACCTCCGGGATTCTGCGGACACCGACATGGCAGACTTTGGACCCCAGGGAGAAACTGCGGAAGACTTCTGCACCTCGTGAGGTGTAGATCTCCAGGGCTCAGGGGAAACAGTCGGACCAGGTCTCCACGACTCCGGCGAAACGGCAGGAGCAGGCCTCCGGGTTTCAGGAGAAGAAGCAGAAGCAGGCCTACGCATCTGAGAAGGATGCCTCCGGGGCTCAGGAGACCCAGCCGGGGCATACCTTCGCGGTTCAGGCGATACTGCCGGAGGAGGTTTCTTTGGCTCTGGTGACACGGCTGGGGTGTATCTGCGGGGCTCTGGAGACACAGCGGGGGAATGGCGACGGGGCTCTGGTGATACAGCGGGGGAATGGCGACGGGGCTCTGGAGACACAGCTGGGGAATGCCGACGGGGCTCTGGAGACGCAGCTGCAGCTGGCTTCTGCGGGTCGGGGGACACAGCAGGGGACGGCTTCTGTGGGTCGGGTGATACAGCGGGGGATGGCTTCTGTGGGTCGGGGGACACAGCAGGAGACGGAGTCTCTGAGCCTGGGGATACAGCTGAGGCTACCTCCTCTGGATCTGGAGATGTGGCCTGGGATGACTTTTCTGGATCTGGGGACGTGGCCTGGGCTGACTTCTCTGGCTCTGAAGAAGTCGCCGGGGCCGACTTCTGGGGCTCTGGAGACACTGCAGATTTCTGAAGATTGGGGGAAACAACAGGTTCAGATTTGGGGAGTTCAGGAGAAAGGGCAGGTTTGCGCGACTCGGGGGAAAGGGTAGGTTTCTGTGGCTCTAATGCAACACTTTTTCTGGAGGAATCTGAATCTCTTTCTACCTGTTCTTTCCGCTCCTCGTTCCACTTCTCAGGTGCTGCATGTTGTGCTGTGATGTGATAGTATACATTGCAATACATCTTGCTGGTAAAGAAACATTTGTGGCAGTGAAACAGTTTTGCACTTTTTTGATAAAATATAAGTTTACCCAAACCAGCAGCATCCATTTCATCACAATACTCTGGGTGTATGGTACCCATATGAATTTGTATGTTTTCATAGTCCGTTCCTCTGAAGCTGCAGTGATCGCACTCTAAGTGCTCTGTGGTTTTACGTAGTATCTGCAACATGTCCATTTTCCTATGGTCAGTAACAGTTTTCACAGCACTGCACCTTCTAAAGAGCAAACTTCAGTTCCTGCAATAAAGGAAAAAAATTTCTATAGTTAGCTGTCAGTGTTAATTTCCACTCCTTGTCATTCCTAAATAACAACATGTGCTTTTCCCCACTCCATTTTAGAAAGCATGTCTTCTGCATAGGTACTCATTCATAAAGAAATCCAAACATAGGTCTCTCCAACATCTGCAAATCATTTTACATCAGTAGAACTTGAGAAACAAAGCTTATATTTAACAACAGGTCTTCCTATCTATGGTAAAAAAATCTGCAACCAAATGATAAAAAAAGAAGCCAACTGATAAAGAGCTAAGTTTATGTTTGCTTTGATAAATGTGACTTGCTTTCTCAGTTGTCTTTTCTTCCCAGGTTTGAAGTAGTTTTTTTTACATAAGTAAACTGAAAACAGAACATACTTTGAAACAGTGCTACTGAGATAAAGCCATTTTAAAACTACATCTTCATTATAAAACCTCAAAACAAATTAGCTGATGACAAAGACAAAAAAAAATTCAAGAAGAAAACAGAAGCCTAGGCTCTGTTTTCACCTGTTAAACACTGTTTTCCTTCCACTAATTACATGAAAAACAAAAGCTGCTGCTCATAAAGAATTTATCCATTATGAAAAGAATTTTTTCCATTCCATTATTTCATCTTCTGCCCTAATAGCAACAAAAATACTACTTTAAAAAACCAGCAGTGACTTCTTTTTCCAGCTGGTATAGCAGACAGCCCTCTGTATTCAAAACATTGTTTGCCTCACCTCAAACAGAAAGATTGAAATTTCTCAAAAATGCGGGTTTTGTAAGACCTTAAAAACGAAACAAAACAAACAAAATCCAAAACCAAACAACTGCCCCCCCGAAATGCACCATCTGAAATGCAAATAATTTTTAATGATTTGGCTAGATTCCACCATTTCCAACAGAATTTACTCAGATTAGCTACTACAACAAGCAGAAAGCCAATTCTAACCATATTCTGTAAGTCATTTTCACGTAAATGTGGGAGGTATCTCTATAGTTCAAAGGAATATTTGGACATTTATGTGAAATGCACAGCATTTTTTCTTGTAGGTTCAAATTAAACAGATGTTACATGATTATCATGCTAAGCTACCAACTTGATTTTGGGGGTCTTGTAAGACACACTGTTTCAAAACACACACATTTTAACATTAATTTTCCTGTCTAAATACAAATTAGACTAACAACTAATCTAAAAACATGCATCCAAAGCAAGTTTTCCTGATTTATTCCTAAAGCATTTTTACCCTGGTTTCTCATGGAAATGAGGCTTACACAAACACATTGCCCTACAGTCAATGTCAATCAAATTGGACAAAGCAATCCAGTCTCATTTTAAATTTCTACAAGCTTCGGGAAAATCAGGAACTGAGTACAGAATGAAAGAAAAGCCTCCACTGAGGCTAAGGCTGAATATTTCACTTAACAGTTACTGGCTCTGTTCAGCCCGTAATCAGTGCACAAATGCTCAGTATGCAAATAGTCTTAAAACCTGCAGAACAAGCAGTGTCTGATTCAGCTTGTAATTAGGGGAAAAGAGAAGGAATTAAAAATACTACAGTGGTGAGCTGCTTTGGGTTTGGGGCAGGGACAGAATGAAAGTAAATTAGCAGTGCTGCTAAAGGATGACATGGATACAGAAAAAAAACCCCACACAATAAAACACAAAAAAACCAAACCAGGAAAGGGGGATTGGGTGAGGAGCAGAGGGCACAAATCCCTAAGAAAGAAAGGTTCACTAGCTCAGCTGCTCATGGAGCAACTTTGCACGCGCTATGCATACGCACTTCACATTAAGTCACAGGAATATCTACATTTCCAATCAGGAAGCACATCGGGACCACAGACAGAGCTTTAAGAGGGATCCTGCTTTACATCTCTGAGACAGATGAACAGCATCTGACCATGGGCTAGCTACACAGGAGAATTAATGGCACTGCTCTACAAATACTGAAGTGGAAGGACCTTTTGGATATAAATTGCAGTCTCCCAGCTTTATTAGCAGCCATACAAGACAACTCAAAACGTAGTCCACACTGCATTCGTTGACCACAAAATACTTCCCAACACCTTACAACAAACTTTATATCCCTGTAAAAGATCAAAACAGAAACGTAACAGCAGTGCTCAGTGGTCTGTATCTCTGCAACAGCAAACAACTTGTCAATTGAAAAAACCCAGAGAAAGTCATGTCTTAACACTCCAAATGACTTAAAAGTTTTTAGGAATTAGGGTTTATTTTTCGATTGTGGGATTTGGAGAGATGGGAAGAAAGGAAGATTTCAATTTCAAAGCAAAAAATTCCGAACTGATCATACGAGCTAAAGAAAAAATAAATTTTTTTTAACCAAATCACAGCAAAACACAATTAGGACAATAAGGACATACTGCACTAACCACATTTTCAGAACTGTAAAGGAATTTGTCACTTCAAAAATTGGTAGTAATCCTGAATTGTCAGTTTTCTTTTCTCTAGAAAACCAAAAGGTGCTTTTCCAAACTGAATTTATCATAGCTTACAACAAAGTTTACCAATCTCTTCTACCCTTTTCATAATTTCCCTCGTCTTTACGGATCACCTAACTGTTGCCCTTTCTGGAGTTTTCTGTTGCTCACTCCTCTGAACTACACTTCACCCCATCTTCCACCCTCTCATTTTATTCAGTCCTATCTTACTTTACGAAGGAAATTTCCATTTTTTTCTCCAAATGCAACACTGAGAAAAGGTCCCTGGCTCCTTTCCACAAATTGTCCAAGTTGCTGCTAAGTTTTTTTGTCCAGGACGTTATTCTGGAACTGAAGAAGTTACAAGCACTTCCTCATTTTCATCTCCAGACATTTAAAGGTTGACATTCAAGCCTTAGCCATAAGAAATAACATTGAAGAGGTGGCAGTACTTACTCTCACACTGCCATCACTCACCATTTTTAATTTTATAACTTCAGTACGCTGTAGCTGGCACTTAAGATAAGTGCCTCTTCTGCTGAACTCGCTACTTTATTGAGGCATACTACTGAGCAAGACAACTCTTTGGTATTGCAGCACCTCAGGCCATGACTCCATGGAATAGTTAGTCTAGTTTTAGAATTAGAGTGAGACTAGTAACAAACTTGAACAGTGCTGAACCACTATTAACTCATGTTGTCACTTCAAATTTGCTGAAACGCTTTGGAAGGAGTAGACTCTGAAATGTTGCTGACTTCCTCAGCACATGTCTGAATAGCTACTCCACAAGCTTTTCCTGCCCATCTCTCCGGACCCCTTCTCACTTTGAGCTCAGACGCCACTGTCTCTACACAGCTCTGATTACTGCCCTCTAAACCCAGGTTTGTCACACAGATAACTGCCTGCTTCTCATTTCTCCTTGCTGTCAGCTCCTTCATCAGAACTTGTTGTGTGCTGGATCCTGCCTTGCCTAGTTGGGTGAAAGTTCGAGGAACAGCACGTCACTGTTTTCTAAGCAGTCCCAAGCCAGCAGAGCCAGCCAGGCTAGAAACCTTATGCTCAATAACCAGGTCCCCACAGATCTAGACCTGCATGAACTGTGATGTAATCTGTGCTCAGCAGCATCTTTTTGGCAACACTAAAAATGATGGACCACGCTCCCTTTGTGTCAATGCTTGATTACAGATCAAAGTGACCTAGCTCTGCGCTGCTCCAACTCAGACCCACAAAAAGGGTAAGGAAAATGACTGGTGCTATCCAACTGGCAGGGTGCCCCGTGTGCACTGCAGAGAACTTGACCAAATACTAAACCCAAGCATCATTCTAGTCGTCTGAAGCCCTTCGAGGAAAAGTATGAATTTCAAGACGAAGATCGAGCTGTCATGAGAGACAGGTCCCCCATGAAACCCAGCGCCAGAGAGATGGCTGCTAGAGCATCTCTCCAGCCTGCCCGAAGACTCCTAGGAGAGACAAACCAGTGCAGATAACTGCTGCGCAGGCCCCAGGCCACTCTGTTTTGTTGAACACTCAGCCAGGCCCTACCTCGTCTGTGAAAGGGACACTTCAGCACTGCCCCTACTCAAACCCACAGTTACAGGACGTGCCATGCCACAGCAGCTACAGCTGAGGCTGTGCTGCAGGCCACTTCAAGATGACAAAGCGCACCGCATTCGTTAACCACTATTTCTGAATCCTCTCCTACTTGTCTCACTTTTCGTGACTGAAACACTGAGAAAACAGATACAGCCAAACAGAACTAATTAGCTATTCTGAGAACACATTACAATTGAAGCAGAAGCCTGAAGCACAGCATTTACACTTGTCTTGTGCCTGCATCCTGTCTCCACTTCAAGATGAAGTACTAAGATTCAACTAAGATTCTGGAGTTTGTAATACTAAACTTTAGCTTAGGGCAGCCAAGACTTGTTCAGAGTCTTCCTGAGACATAAAGATTGCCACTGAAATCTACCTGAACAGTTAAGTGCTTCTGTCTACAAGCTCACTATACCCACAGATATCAAGCACAGTAACAGCATCAGCACCAGCTCAACTCTTTGCTTGACTAAAGGTTTTTGCTGACCTGAAGTGACATACATCAATGTCCATCACTCAGGTTAAAAGCTGCATGAAGACAGGCAGAGATCTCAGCAGTGGGACCACCAGTCTCTACTGCTGCTCCATCAGCCACCTCTCCCATCCCCCTTCTTTCATGCATGTCTAGAACGTACACACAAAGGTTCCTACCACCAGCTCTCTCCTCTCTCCACAGAGATGCTGAAGATCCTTACACCAGTTCCTGTCCCCTACACTGCAGTTCTGGCCATAATCTCCTCCACCACATTCCTGTTCTTCCGAACAGAAAAACACCAGGGTAAAAGGATTGGTAATGAGGACCCGCATCTACCCAAGACAACCACCATCACTACTTCTCATGCTTGGTTCTCAGCATCCAAAGAGGCCAAAGTCATGATTTGGCAGAAAGAAAAAGTACCCAGGAAGTCAGAGGCAATGAGATAACTGAAAATTCTGAAGCTGGCTACGTATATTGCAGGGACAGACAGAGTGCATTCAAGCAGCATCAGCAATCTCCATCGAGCTCAAGTCAGACTGAGCCACAGGAGCGGCTGAAGCTAATGCACAGAGCAGACAGATCTCCTGGTATCTTCCTGGTCACTTCAGAGCCAGTTCCTGGATTCAGCACCCCATCATCCACAAGGATCGCACTGAAGATTAAGCCATATTTCTTACAGCTTCTCAAAAACCTCGCAGTAGTAGAAAATAAATGTGCAGCAGATACTGTGTATAAGAAAGAATCCACCCAGGGGATGGCACAACTCTGATTCTTGGCAGCTAACAACATGTCTCCACTTCTCAACCCCATTCCAATTCCATAGCTACACATCTACTAATCATTTCATGTTCTTTCTAATAAACACATTCTACATTAAGTGTTGCAACATTTAACATATCCCTGCATTTCTCCTCTACAGAGCATAAGTTGTGACTGTCATGAGGCAGTGCCACAGAGAAGCAACGAAGGGCTCAAAGCTACAGATCTAGACTGCCTGTGAGCACAGAAAATTACAGGTTGCTTTTAATACGACACGTGGAATTTCAGAACACGGCAACAAGTAGCCTGTCATAGCATTCTTCAAAATCAGACTGTCCTGGTTCTTGCTGGCAGCAGGATCTATACCTCTGTTCCTCTCCATAAAGAATCAATCCTCGTGAGACACAAGCAGATAATGAGGACATGCAACACACATCAACGATGCCAGCACAGTTGCAAAAGCCTTCAAGAACAAAAGTCCTCTATTTTCTGTGATTCCCTACATACAACATGAGCTAAGACTTAAAAATGGTGCTGCCATCCATGCAACCTTGAAATGACAGGCAATACACCAGCGGGAATCAGAGGTCTCCAGAGACCTCTTACTTAACTTCCAGACACCATTCCATCTATCATTATGTTAATCAAGCAAATGATGCAGTCAGCCCGTACTTCTGTGAATGCACACCTTCCTATGATAATCCTCCAACCTGTACAGAGCACCACACGTCACAACTCTACTCCGATAAGCACAGTCACTGCAGAGGAAGGACGGCTGTTCATTTTCA
>Ga0181612_179462_pt1 | contig 15863 bp, 22 predicted proteins | sample HoacroProtozoa21_FD_119630 | JGI IMG/M metagenome (GOLD analysis project Ga0181612, IMG submission 119630) | Hoatzin crop microbial communities from Cojedes, Venezuel. Combined Assembly of Gp0051906, Gp0051904, Gp0051908
AGGGCGGTTTGCAGGGGGCTGCCCCGCGCCCACTCCCGGGAGACGAGTAAATTCGAAACGAATAAAGGGGGGCGATGGAAGAAAACGCCATTTCTCTGGCACCGCAGCAAAAGGTCATTTGGGGTTGTTTTTCCCCCGCTTTACCAGGGAAGGGCATCTCCAGTTTCGATGGTGAAAGCTGTCGGGATTGCTCTTGTGCCTATCTGGATGGCTTTATTTATTTCTTTTGCGGGCTCCCGCCCTGCCAGCCCATCCATCTGTGGGACCAGAGTCCTTCCAGAGCCATCCCCAACCCCGCGGCGGAGGCCGCAGCCAAAGCAAACATCTCCGACGTCTCTGCTCCGAACTGAAAAGTGTTTTAATAATTGAAAGCTTTATGGGCCCTTTCAGTCCCCGCGGTAAATTATTCACCAGTTCCGCGATGACACCACCACCTGCACGCCCGCGGAGCAGGTGCACCGACGCGCTCTTTACAACCGCCCAGACGCTAAATCGTGTCCAAGAGAAGGGATGAAAGACGGCAGGAGGACGCCAGCCTCGGAAAGCACATCCTCCGCTGCTTCTCCCGGGGAGAGAAACGCTCCGGCAGAGCTTCACGGGGCACGCGATGATAGGAGACGTTTCTGTGGCACACAGGTGTGAAAAAGGGAGACGGGAGGGAGAATGAAGCCCGGTAACGCTTCACTCGGGCAGCGGCAAAGGCAGGTGCTTTTTTTCCCCCCAGCTGCACGGAGCTGAGAGGAGCAGACGGGAATTGCCGAGCAGCCGAGCCGGCTCCGATCCCAACTGGTATCTCACCCTGCAAGGTGAGAAAGCCTCCAGCAGCGAGTCAGCTCTGCTCTTCCCCCAGGCAGGTATCACACCCGCATCAGCCCGTCAAACCCCGGGGTGCGATGCCCGGCTTCTGCTGGCAGCCAGCGACGGGGCTGATTTAAGCAGCCAGATTCATTCGTGCCAGTCAAAGATGTATTTTTAGTTTTCCCCTAGAGAAAGCCAAAGCAGGAGATGGTCAGAGCACCTAAGAGATGTGTTTGTTCGCTGTCGGGAACGTGGAGAAGACGACCATCTCCTAAAAGAAGGTGTAGGTGACCCTGCTTTGGCAGGAGGGTTGGACTAGATGACCCACAGAGGTCCCTTCCAACCCCGACCATTCTGTGATTCTGTGATTCTGTGCTGCCTGATAAACCGAGGGCAAAACCTGGCCCCCTCAGCCCAGCCCAAACAAAACTGGAGCAGCGCAGCACACAGGGGAGCAATCCCGAACAACGGGGAAAATTAGAGAGATTATTATTATTAACTCCAAGATCAGCAATTACAACTTTGTAGCTTGCCTGGGGACCACCTCTGCACACCCATACACACATGCGTATTTGTAGTAACCACCTCCAGCGCTCCCGGTCCCTCCCACGGCACCGGCACCCTGTTCCCATACCCCATGGAATTCATTTCTTCTCCCCAAAGACCTGCTCCAAAGCCTGCAGCTCCCGGCGTGACTCCGAACCCCTCACGGTCTGCGGCTGCTCCGAACAGCGTACGCAGAAAAGGTGTTTCATCAACAACACTGGAACAACACTAATCCACCGATAAATCCAGGTGGGTTGGGCGGGGTTTTTTTTTCCTCCCCTTGACGCTGGTGAGGATTTACTGACAGCTTGCCAAAGGAGCTCTTCCACACCTTCTCCAGCATTTTCTTCCTCCTGAGCTCATGCCAGGTCATCTCATGGACTCTGTCCACAGGAGGACCTCTCCAAAAACCCACTAACAGGGACTCTGGGGGTGTGTTCTGGTGGCCACATCCCACCGGGAGAACCTTGGGACACCCTGGGCAGGGGAGCGGTGCCGACAGCTCAACACGGGAGCCCCGTGGGGCTGCTCCGACATCCCTGGGGGACCGTGCTGCTGCTGAGCATCGCCTCGCTCCCCACCCTTGCAGGGTTTGCCGTGGCTTTCTCCAGCTCTGCTGTGAGGACAGCAGAGGAGAGGCAATGCTCGTGGGCGAGGTGACGGCAGGCGGGATTTATCACCGGACACACTGGGGAGAAAAGCCAGTCCAAACTCAGCTGAGCACAGAGGTTTCGCCTCCGCCTGGGCCTGCGAGGGACGTGACCTTTCTGAAAACTCTGGTTATTTATTTTGATAATCCTTTTGTTGGGATAAACGCTTTGCTCTCGCCAGGGCCCCAAGGTCATCGGAGTTAATGAGGAGAGGAGAAAGGCCAAGTGAATGGGATTTGTCCTTTGCAACAGAATGCATTAGTGGAGGAGAGGTGAAATGAGGGAGCTGGACTCTTTCTCCTCTGCTTTTTACTTGAAAAAAGCCAATGACAGCAACACACTGCTGCAAACCAAGTCTCTCTATCCACTCCTTACACTTTTCTCTTACTCCTTGCTCTCCTTCAGAGTCCCCTAACTAACAACATCACCTCCACACTCCAACCTGTTGTGAATAACCCATGACCTGATGGGAAGAGGGAGAGCAGGCTCGTGTCCACGCACTGGATCCTCACGCCAAACACCCCCGAGGCAGCACCATCCTGCCCTGTCTGAGGGCCCCGCGCCCTTTTACAGACCCTAACGCCGAGGCTCACAACTGCCCTTCGAGCAGAGCAAAGGGGTGGAGGGGAAGCTGCCCACACCTCCCTGCTCGGATGCAGCCATTTTGGTGCAGAGATCTGCAAGAAGAATATTAAGCTTGGTCTGAATGCAGCAGCCTCGCTCAAGATTTATGAAGGATGAAGGAAGGAAGATTCTGAGGCAAAGCATCATCTCAAAAATAACTGCCGAGTCCTAGCGGGTATAAAAGATCTGCCCATAAACCAGTTTGTCATCACCAGTCAATAAAAACAGGAACATTTCAACGGATGGAGCAGTGGTCTGGGAGCTACCCAGCAGACTCAGGCAGGACCAGGGCATTTAGGGGAGAAGGATGGAGTTCCACCACAAAAACCAGCTACGGCGCGGGGTCGGCACCGAACCAGCGTGCTGGTACCTGCCAGACGTCCCGCAGGACCTTGGTTTTGGCTGGTGCCTACCAGCCGCCGGCAGCAGACAGGCAAGGATGCCCAAGGCGTGGGAAGAGCGTCTGATGAGGTGCACCAAGCCGAAGGCAGTTGGGAAGTAGGTCATTATGTCGCTGTGAGAAAGTCTGTCTTTAAAGGAGGCTGGTTGCCTTCCTTGCATTTCTGCGTGGGTTTTTTTTTAAGGCTGCTCAATACAAAGAAAAATACCCCGGCTGGTAAAAGATGAAGGGACCTTCTCTCGTCACCTTTCCTATCCCAGGCAGCCCAGAGACTCCCAGCTACTTCTACCTGCCAGCCCTGGGAACCCTTCACATTTGATCTCCCGGTACTGCACGTTCAAAGAGGGGACATCCCAGGGAGAGCGGGGAGGCGAGACCAGCCCAGCCGCCAAGGGCGGGCAGCGGCCGAGAGGGAAGCTCCAAAGCTGGAAAGGGCGGAATGGAGTGATCCAGGTTTGCACCCAGCCGGGGCAGGCCCGTTTCTTCGCTGTGTTCTCCAGCGCTCCATCAAGTCAAGATTCAAATAGCTCACATGATGGAGTGGTCTGTGTAGGCTTCAAGAGCTCTCCAACACGAGGATCTCTTCCCCTGCAAAATCAGTTTTTCCCTAACGGCGTATCTCATCTCAGCTTTTGCTCACTTCAGCCTCTCCTCACATTCCAACCCAGTGGACCACGCTCCTCTACCCCCCAGAGCACCCCTCGGCAAACACCTTTACCCCGCGAGGCACGGGGACCATCCCTGGTGCTACCAAGCCAGACTGAGCCAGGAGACCCAGGGGAGACAGGAGCAGCAGCGACGCGGGCAGACGAAACCCTTTCCTCCCAGTCCCCAGCCATAAGGCAAATTATTTGGGTACCTTCTCCGCTATAACCCGCCAACAGCAGCGAACGCTCCAAGGTATTGCTCAGGTTGATTTAGAGCCACCGGGACATGTGTCTGGCCAAGAACACTGCTTGCTTGCTCGTTCTCCCCGTCTCATTTTTTATTTTTTTTCTCCCCCTTAACCTTCTGCCTGAAACAAGCCTCGCCATCCCTTCTCATTACTAATCATTCCTATCAGCCTCCCAGGAAGCACTCTGGGGCCACTTGACTATTAACAGGGCACTAAATGCAAGGCAGAGGAGGATGTATTAATATCTAATAAGAGTGATAGATGATGCGAACCGCTCAGGCACTCCAACTCAGGTACTCATGTCAGGTACTGGAGCTAATTTAAAATAATAATAATAACAACAATAATAACAACAACAGCAGCTGCCTTCATTTTCCAAGTCAATTGATTCCTCAGCAGGAATGCCATCTTGACAGATTTATTTTGATCGAATTGTCTAATTGAATAGAGTTCTTGTTTCCCTTCACTTTCTGACCTTTCACGCCTGTGAAATAAATGCAATTTGGAGAATTATTCCTCAGCAGCAGTCTCGGCTCCCCCAGGGCTGGGTGGCTGCTTTGTCTCTCCAACTTGCCAACAAAACGCTATCAAGGGAGGCATCCAGTCCCGGGTGCTGCGCCAGCATTTCTTTTCCACTTCCACATTAAAAAAAAAACGTTAAATAAAGAAAAAAAGCACACCAAAACCAGCAGATTTGCAAGAAGCACAGTCAAATGTACTTGCTGTTGGGCAGATTTTGCCTTCTGCTTATTCAGGTCCTCAGTGTTTGCTGCACTGAGGCTTATTCCAGTTTAACAGCAGAGGTTTTGCTCCTGGTCCTGAGATGCTACAGGAGTAAGATCCACCATCTCCTTCCCTTCACCAAGCAGAGACAGGGGCTTCGACCACCACCTTCCTCCAGCTCCACTCCTTCCCAGGCTCCCGCCCGGGATGCTCTGGTGTGCCAGACACGAGGCGACGCTTCCCATAAATTTCACAAGAACGAGTCTCAAAGATTAAAAATAACGAAGCCGCGTCCCTCGCAGACAAACGCGCTGTCTGCGCGCCAAGAGAGGTCCTGGTGAGGAGAGCTGCAGCTGAATCTTTTATAATAATATCAATCAATATTAATAATGGATGGCCTGCTCAATTTTTAAAGCATCTTCAATTAATCTTTAAACACAACTATTTTGCTTAAACCAAAGGCTTTTGGTAGCCTGAGAATGGTATTTCCTTCTGTTCCCCCGGGTTCACGCAAGGTATCTAGATGAGGTCTGATAAGTCAGTAAATAATACACACCCAGCACAATTCCCCAGAACCGCAAAAGGGGGGGAAAGCAGAACTTGCTATTAAATTCATCATTGACTCAGCAGCAAAAACGTCTTTATCCACGCAGTATGATGTGCCCTATCCACAACATTAAAACGGCGAACACCGCTGGGTTTAGGCTGGACAACGAACACGGCTGCTGCCCCTCGAGGTTAGGGTGGCACAGAAGAGAGGGACGGGGGCAGAGGGCAGCTACGGGGCCGTAGCGAAGCCGGACGGAACCCATTTGGTCCTCCCCAACACACGCCCGTGTCTAAACCACCAGGGAAGGTCTGGGCGATTCCCCGCTCCGCGAGCTGCCCCAAGGCCGGCAGCATCGCGAGAGCTTCCCGGGAGGGGGAAACCCCGCTCCGCCAGGCAGCGAGCCTCCCGGTGACAGCGTCTCGAATAGATTCAGGGGAACGCGGCGTTGCCACGGCAAGACTTCTGCCTCGCTTGCCGTTTAATGTTAAGAGGCTTGTACAGTCAGCAGCGTTTAAAGAGTAATGACTGTTTTCATGGTAAATGCTCTGTTAAATAACCCAGGATTATTGTGTTGTGTTATTGCATATATAAAATGGCATTTCAAAAAAATAATAATTGTTTTAGAGCTAATTGATGTTTTTAACCGGCTCCGTGCATGGAATTTGTATTTGCTGGAGGGACGGGCTGCTGTCAGGAAGACAGCAGGAAAGGCAGGGAGGCTTCGACCCGGCAAATTCACTTGCAGGCTCTGCCTGGTTTTTCTCTGCTCAGGTGCTGCTTCTAGACGAGCAACGGGGAAAGTTCGAGCCACCAGCTCTAAAACGCAAGGAGGGAGCCCGGCCAGGGCAAAACCCCACCACAGCCGCTGGCAGGCACCTCCATACCCCAAAACCTGAGCATCCACCCACCGCTGCCCAGCACGGGAGCATCCCTCGGCCACGCACGGTCACCGAGACGCCGGGGAGCCATCGTGCCAGCAGCGCTCCCACCTCCGCCCTTGGCACCTGCTCTGCGAATTTCCCCCTCTCAGCCCCCCAGCTCTGGCCGGTTTTCCACGCGGTGGCACTTCAGAGCCACCGAAAACTCCCTGGGGGATGACAGGTCCCCCCTTCCCCTGTTCTTTCTGCAGACAGCGAAGGAGAACCGCCCCAGCGCTAGAAGCAGAGGGCTGATGAATCACCGGTGAGCAATCCTGCCGCGGGATTTTAACCGTGATCATCCCAGAAGGGATTTGGACGGCTCAGGTCCTTCCCCTCACCCACCTCCCGCGAGGCCACCCTCCTCGCCACGTCCCCGGCGACACAGACAGAGCCACCGCCATCACCTCCGGGAACCTCCTGCTCATCACGCGGCGCTTTTGGCTTCTACCAGCATCCCACCGCGCTCCGCGCAGAGCGAAGCTGGAGCACAAAAAATTCATGACCGCAAGGCTGCAAGAGCCCGGCCTCCCTGTTTACGCCCCTTGCAGTCTGCAGGCACTTCAGTCTGCCATCAAAGAGCCGAGAAAGTGCTCTTGGCTTTCAAACCGGGAGCCTTTGAGCTCCTCTGACAGCGGCCGCCTCGCTGACCCTTGGCTGGAGGCTTGCGGGGCACTCGAGCAGTCAGAAGCACTTGGCGGAGTCCTGAAGCTTTACAGAGGCAGTGACTTTCGGGATGTGAAGTTAATCACACGAGTGAACGTCTCGGAGTTGCCGGGAGGGAGAGCGGGGCCGTCGGAGACCGCAGTTGAAAGTCTCAACCGTCTCCTCAGATCTCCACGTCCAGGCACGAGCCCAGCGCCAGCGCGCTCAGATCACAGGGTGAGAGCAGGGGGCTGTCCCGCAGCTCCCAGAGGGGACCCCTGGGTCACCGGGTCTCATCCCTCGCAGGCAAGCAGCCGATTCATCCCAAAGGGTCCGCAGCATCTCCGGTCCGCGTAACCAGCGCACTGCAAACCACCTCACAACAGGATCTGACAAACCCGAGACCCGCAGCACAGAGGCCAAAAGCCACCAGCTCTGAAGAAAGGAGACGAGATGAAAGCTATCGCTGTGCCCCGGACCCTCGCAGCAGCAGGGAAGGGGTAAAAGGAAAACGCTGAAGTGAAGCGTGCGACGAGGTCTGCAGATGGGCGGGGAGGAAAGCTCCCTGCTCCTCCAGCACGGGAAAGATGGCACAAAAATAATTGGACTGTGAAATCTAAGGCACGACTGCTGGTCGAGGAGAGTTCACGACCACAGGTCTGCTGGTTTGAAGTCGCTCCTCACCCTCAGAAGTCGCTCCCGCGCCTGCCTTTGCCAAGACGACCGCCTTGCGTCATCACTCGGGGTGGACCCTGCGGTCTGTCCCAGGACAGCTTCAGAGCTGGCCAAGCTCACCCACTGCTGCCCTGACATCAGAGTTGCCACCTTCTCCTGCAGCCCTTCCCAGCCCCGAAAGACAAGTCTGAGCCTACAGTCGAGGAGACCCTGCCTGAGGATTCATGGAGGGGTGGTGAGTAGTGACCTTTCTTTGCATCACCCCACGCACCGCACGCATCCCGTGGTGCTGCAGCAGCTGCACAGCCTGCTGACCCAGGGCTAAATGCAGCTCTGTGCGCTCTAACAGTACAAGCAACGTCGCTGGCTGCACACACAGACGCTATAAAACAAGATACAGAAGTGAGATCCTGAGGTCAGAACCTCCTCGCCTTCGTTCTCTCCCAGCCTCACCCTCTGCAAAAGCCAGAACAACCTGTCCCCAGCTCCTCTCAAGGACAGCGCAGCTCTCCAGTTCACTCTTTTCCTCTTCTGCAGGAGCCTTTCCCAGGTACTGAGGCTCTGTCTCAACCCTCTCCCTTCCTCGGAGGCATCTGGACCACAGGAGGACACTGCCCTAATGGCTGACATCTCATTACTGCAACCGCAATGTCAAACCCCGTCTCTCTCTCTCTCTCTCTCTCTCTCCCTTCAGCATCTGTCTCTGTGGTATCCAAGTGCCTCAGATGACTGGAAAAGTCCCTTTGTGTGTTTTCCCAACCCCTGGCTGTACAAGTACCATTTAATCAGGCTCAGTAACGAAGCCAGAGCAGGATCAGCAGGATCAGCGCAGCCTTTGAACGAGAGGTGCTACCCGCAGGTGACAACGGGGACAGGAGCAGCAACAGGGCCGGGCGCCTCTGCGATGCTCCGAAAGGTCCGAGCAGCCTCAAAGCTCCAACCAGCCCACGGGCACTTCAGCCATAAGTACACGTGGCACACGCCAAAGCTACCCCCTACGCGTTCATGCCACGGGGTATTTATTTCTCCGAGGCTCCCGGGCTGTAGTTTGACCTTCAGTAAAAGCAGCACGCTCCACCTCGGGACCCCAAAAACGCATTTGGGGCATTTCTGAGTGTACCCCTGCCTAGCACTGCAAGCCCAGACGCTGCTGCCAGCTCCCAAACTCACTTCTGAATGCTGACACCTGCTCTCCGGGCTTGGGTTTCTCCCTCCCTCCAGCGTCTTCCTCACACGGATGTGGCTACAATGCGCTTCAACCCCCCAGTCTGGGCAGCTTCTCTTGCTTACAGCATATTTGATAGGACTACCACATTTTGTAAATCACGCATCAGGAGACATATCTCCCTTGCATGCCATCCTTGTCAGGGGTCTTGGTCCTCTGGGCATCCCTTGGGTGCTCCCAGGGGAGTCGCACAGCCCGATGGAAGGCGCTCGGGACACACAGCTAAGCTAAAATCAGCTCTTCTGGGCAGACCTCTCTCCGTGGCTGGTGTCATACCACCAGCTCCCACCCGCAGCACTAAACCAGTCGCGGCTTTTCCCTCTCCCCTCAAATCTGCAAGTCCTGCAAACGCACTCGTATGAAGATCTTGTCTTGTAAAGAGCTAACGTGAATGCGCACAGCTGCAGGAGCACCGTTAAAACCTCGCAGCCTTCGCCCGAGATCACCTTAGAAAAACCACAAAGCAAATTAAAAGGCACCTCGAATCCAAAACTGAAGTAAATCTAACCAAAAGACGTGAGTTTTGTTCACCACCTCACGGTCTGGGCCTGGACCCTCCTCACCTGAGCAGTTAACCATTACCATTACTAGCAGAGAATCACTATTTCCCGCTAATTAAAAGGAGGGTGAGACAGCTGCAGCCAAGCCGCTGCTTGCAGCCTGCGCTGCACTGGTGCAAAGGACTGCAAACGACCTTTATTTCTTGGAAAAGCATGCTGAGGAGCCTGCTGCGGAGACTCCAGACACAAAAAGCACTGTACGCTGTTCTGGGCAGGGACGGTCTCTTTGCTGTACATTTGCACTGTGCCTGTGCCAGCCCCCAGGCTCTACTACGGTATAAATAACGATAATCCCTCACTCAGCAATACAAGGAAACACTCACTTGGTACTAAAAGTTATTTAAAATTCATACCTACACTGGGAAATTATTCAGAAAACTCTAATTACTTATCAAAAGCAACGACGATATTTTTAAGGAAAGGGAGTGCCCATAAATACAGAGCCATAAATAAACTGCTACTCAGCAGCACGAATTAATTTGTATTTAATTGCTAGAAATTGCTATCAATTACTAGACATTCCTTGCAGAATAGGCGAATTCTTTTAAGAACAATTTCAATTGCTAATTGGAAGTCTTTTCCCCCGCCCCTCCTTCTTTCTCATCCCAGCTCCTGCCAAGTGCAGGAGACATCTCCCACTCTGCGGGGCCCTGCGCTTTGCAGGACCCGGGCTGGGGTAGAGAAAGACTTTGCCGGGACAGAAGAAAACCAGAAGGAACCAAGGAGCTGCTCAGGCTTCAAGAGGTTTCACCACCTTTGGTAAAACCCTGTAGGCGGCAGGAAAATTGGTGGTGTAAAACCTCCCCTGACGTAGCAAGGATAGCGATGCCTTGCAAAGGATTGGCAGGAGGGAGCTAGGAGCTGGAAGTTACACACCCATCGTGCATCCAGTGAGAGAAACACCTCCCAGGGACCATCCATCTCCCCAGCACGACGGACAAAGCTGCTCGGCTACAGCCAAGCCATGCCAGACGCTGCCGGGAGCCTCCCCGCCTCGTGCCGCTCCTCTCCGGAGCATGGACCCTGCCACGGTATCGCTTCCGACTCATTTTCTGGTGTTTCCTGCTCTGCTGTTGGCACAACGTCCCATCAGCACAGTTAATTACATCCACGCTGAGCGTGAAGGACAGGTGGATCCTCGCAAAGAGCCGGAGGCCGTGCAATCCATCCCGCTGCTCTCGCCAAACAGCTTCCACGCTTGCTGACAAAGCGCAGCAAGGCAGCGTCCCGCCGGCCCGAGGGAGCTCTGCCACGCACCGCCGGGCTTTGGGGCTCCTCTCACCCCCACGTCCCTCCAATCTTCACCCAGCATCCCTGCTGCGAGGTCAGACCGACGGCCGCAAACATCTCCCACATCCTCATTGCCCATATGGAGACTCCTCAAAAAATTCGCTGGGAGCACAAAACGCAGAAGAAACGCTTGCCCACGATGACCGGGCAGACCTCTGCTTGCACAGCAACCACCATGCTCCATCCCACCAGCCATCCTCCTGGTTGGAGGCCCAAGTATACGCGTGGGTGGGAGGGGATGGGATGCAGGGGAGGGTTCTGGGAAGAGCTGCTTGTGTCTCCAGCCTGAGCAGAGAGACACCTGGGGTCTCCAGGACCGTCAATCCAACACCGAGGTGTCACTCCATAACGGGTCCCCCCAGGACGGGGCCCACAGCCACAGGAGCCGTGTGCCAGCCACGACAAGCAAAGCAAACGACACGCACGTCCTCCCGCTTACAATAACAGCCCTTCCGTGTCTAATCCATCATATTTGATGCAGATCTCTTAGCCTGAAGTGTTGTCAATGAGGATTTAATTTAGTGCTAATTAGACAAATATTGCATGTTAAACACCCATTGATTATTAAGAGACAGTAAGCGCGCTTCGGCTCTGCAGTGTGCACAGACACGCTGTATTATATCTGGGATGAGGCTGGTAAATGTCTTGCTGTTTCTAATCATCAGCTAGTAATTAATGTCCAATAACTTGTAACTTGGTTTATCATTATAGATTTGGGAAGGCACTAATAGTACTGTATGCTAATTAAACATCAATTGATTCTTTAAGGCATATAAAGATTTAGCAGCTAGGTAACAGATATATACAGTTGTTAAACTTTAATAACCATCACATGGCATTCTCTTGCACCATTAAGTTAGCGTTCAACGAAAAAGAGTGTTGCTCCTGAAGGTAACTTTTGGACGGGATTCTCAGAAGTGCTCAGCAGCGTGCGAACCCCTACCCAAGGATCAGAGTCCTCTGACTGTAGAGAGAAGGAACAAAAGTTGGGAAATTCGGATCCCCTGCTTTTTAATTGAGGCACTCAAACCCCAAGCTAAGTGAGGTGCCCAAGGCCATAAGGAGAGGCAGTGGCAGAGCCCTAAGCACTCCTAAACTTCCCGTATCTGACATTTTGCGCCTCAGCTTCTCCCTCTTCCCATGCAAACCCCCGAAAAACAGAGCCAAATTGCCAATTCCCTGCCAGAAAAAAGCTTTCAAACCCTAGCCTGGCACCTGCTGGCATCCCCCCAGCTCGCAGGGCAGCCTCATCCACAAACACGATCAGAGAAGACGCGCGAGAAGCTGCAGTCTGGAGCAACCTCCCTCTAAATAATAACCGGCAAGGAATCGATAGATGTCAAGCAGCACCGCAGGGGCCCACCAAGCCCTGCCACCCCCTCGCTCACGGTGCCCACTCCTCCCCGTGCTCCTCAGATGGGGTCTGACCCCACGCCCAGCGCCAGTGATTCGGGAGGGATGGGAAGGCTGGACTCCTTCCCGCGTGGGAGGAAAAGAAAGATGAGAGGCAGAAGCCCAGTGTCTGAAAGTGAAAAGATAAATGGCTTCTGGAGCGAAATAACCTGCTGGCCTCCGTGGGTTTGGCAGCACCCCGCTAAGTGCAGCATCAGTCTTGAAAACCAGCTGCAAGCTCAGCAATCGCAGGGCAAAGCGTGGGTTCCGGAGAGCGAGGCCGAGCAGATCTCAGCGCTCCTTCCCCGAGGGAGCCCGTGGCCAGGACCACGCCGCCTTGGCTACCCTCAGCGGCTCCCGGCTTGGGGCGGTGGGCTAGGAGAGGGATGGAGAAGGGATCCAGCTGGGAGCCAGCACCGCGGACCCGGCCTCAGGGCATCACCAGGAGGGATGAGGCTGCAGTGTCAGCTCTGGGTCCAAAGGCCAGCGGCCAGCTGGAAAGCTGTCCATGGTGCCCCCCCACCGCGCGCCCTCCCAGCTCAGCCGCTCGTGCACAGCGCAGGATGCGGCCAGCGAGGAGAGCCAGCGCCTTCTCGCAACGGCAGCTGCTCCGCGCACCATCGGATGGAGCATGAGACAAGACGCCGGCGACTGCACGTCGCTACTTCAGAAACCTTCCAAGTCCCCAATGGCATCCCAGAACGCCAGTCCTGCAGCACCACGATGCGAGGAGCAGACGCACCCGCACACCGGGAATCCCGCACGAGGAGATTTAGGACGTAAAGATGGTCCCCCAAGCCCTCCGTGCAACCCAACAGGAGATCATCAGCCAGCTACAGCCTGGAGCTACTGCAAAGGTAGCTTTTGCTGACAGCTGGGCAGAGTTCGTACTGGGCTGGGCCCCAAAAGCAGGGAAGCACCTTGGAGCAGCCATCCCGTTTCCCTACAGCCTGCTCCAGATGGTGGATCCCAAGGTGGGATCCAAGGTCTCCCATCAGCTCGCAGGGCAGGAGCTACAGCCTGGCCTGGGTCGCAGTCTGCGGCATCTCCTGCTTCCCCCCTACCCACCAGGCTTGTTAACACGGTCATATGGGTGATATTAGATTACTCTGACACAATTTCTCCTTGACAAATCTCCGCTGGCTGTGGCACAGCTTCTGGTCCTTTCCCTAGCCCATCATCAAAATTTTGCTTGACTGTTTGCTCTGGAGCTTTCTCAGGAGGGAAGGTGAGCAATCTCCTAGGACCATTTCTCCTCCCTTTCCACAGCAGACGCTACCCTGGCCCTTCCCCAGTGGTCTGGAGCATCCCCTGCCCTCCGGGACGAGCAGCAGCGGTCCTGACATCGCTCCAGCCAGTTCCCTGCAGAGCCCAGCGCTGGTGATTTATACGGAACCCCGGCAAGAGCGTAGAGCAGACCAGAGAGAAAGAGAAACCCCTCCTTAAACAGTTTTGCAGCAGAGTTTACCCATGCTGCTGCAGGCAACAAAGAGAAACGTCAAGAGCAATGAGACAAGGCAGGGCAGGCATCGCAGCAGATAAAGGGTTCTTCAGGTATGAGACAAAAACCGGCTTTGGAAACCGCGCAGAAGTGAGTTTAAAGTCTCCAGAGGATATCAATTGAGAGTCTGTCACTTGGTGTCAGGATAACTTTCTGGACAGCTCTCGGAGCTTGTTAGCTCTCGCTCGGGCTGCATTTGCGCTCTGGTGGCAGTGCTGTCTGCCAGCACCAGAGATGAAGAAGACCCTGCCGAGTCCACGCAGCTCCTCCACTACCCCTCGAACGTCCCCCGCCGCGATGGGTTTGGGGAGCTCAGCTGGTGCTGCTTGAAGACACGCTCCCTCGGGGAGGGCTTTAATCAGGGGGAACACACCGAAACGGGGCTCCTCCTGCCCCAAAGCAGTGGCTGGGAGTTTGCGGGCGCAGGACGGGAACCGCGGGACGAGACGCGATGGGCTGCGTCGCGCGGGCGGCCAAACCAGACGGTCGTAACGGTGTCTCGGCATCGCGATCGCCGGCTCCGGGAAGGAACCCGCCGCTTCCCCCACAGCAATCATTTCATCAAAAGCCCTGCAGGACTCCTGCTGTCCCCTAACTGGATCCCTAACTTTAATTAAGTCTACACAGCCTTCTCGCAAGAGCAAGGGAGGAGAGGGTGACTCAGACAGTGATGGGACCAACCGGCATAATTATCACACGGTTAAGAATATTAATTAAAAACAGCCCTCCCCCCAGCTAAAAAAAAAAAGCCAAACTAATCAATTCCACTTAAAGGAATATAGGGGGATAAGGAGCAAGAGCAGGGAGGGTGACAGAGAGAGAGATGGGATGCGACGTGAATGCTAACAGCTTCCCACCGTCGCCGCTGCCGCAGTAAGCCCCAGGCCTGGCTGCTTCCAACAGTTACTTCGAGTCTCCTTGGAAATGGGCTCAGTCTTTTCCTCTACCTGCTGCTGCATCAGAGCAACTCCTGCCATCGCACAAAGGACTTTAAATCTCGGCTTTAACTGCCTTGATTGAATTAAATGCAACAACATGGTAAAGCAGCCTCTTCATTTAAGGTATAAGCGCGGAGGCTTTCTGCTCTGCTAACGGCGCTCTCCCTCTTTCTGAAATGATGAGTTGCTCATGGGTTATGCTCTTTAAGAAAGGAGAGAGCAAAAAAAAAAAAGTCATCTGATAAAGTGGGTTATAAAACCGGTGGTGGCAATAAACGGAGAGCAAGGAGCCTGATGCAAAGCCACCAGAGAAGGCAGAAACCACTGCAGGGGTGCGATACCTGAACCGTGATGAATATGTGACCGCGGGTGCCGGCGGAGGGAGCAGCGCCCAGTGCCGCTCGCGACGCAGGGGACAGAGAGGGGACCTCGCCCGGGTGGCGGGGAGGAGGGTATCGGTGAGGGATGATGAGCAGTTAGCTCCAACGTGTCGAAGCCGAGGGAGCACGACACCCTCACGATGGCGCTCACCACGTGGACAGACCCAGGAGCAGAAGGGGACATTGCCAAGCACCGACGCGATGGGTTCAGCCTTGCCGTGGCTGCTCGTCCTCCGACAAGGCTGCCGTCCCCCGCGGCGAAAAGGCACCGCGCGTGCCCAGGTTCACGCCGGGGAAGGAAAAGGCTTGGGGAAAGCTCAGCATCCAGAGACGCCGCAGAAAAGGGCCCAGAGCAGAGGAAAAAATTATGAGAGGTGTTGCACACCTCTGCTACTGCCAGCTCCTACCCACAGCCTGAAAAACTCTGGGTCACATCACTCCAAACCAGTTGGCAAGGACCAACACAACCACAGACTCACCATGGAGGGTGAAGAGCTGAGATCCCGTTTCTCCTTCCAAAACAACCCCACGCTCATCCTCCCTTCCTTCTCGGGACTTGCTCGCTTCTCTGCAAAATGGGGACAACAGCAGCACGCTCCCACGGCTCTCACCAGCCGCGACACCGAGCGGGACGTGTTAGGAGAAGGTGCCCTGGGAGCATAAACCATTGCTTTTTATCAAGCTCCATTATTATCACACTAATGTCATCTCCACAGGCAGGATGAATGCTGATGTGCCCAGGAAGCACTCCTGGCTCTTCCCTGCCCCTCCGCGGGAGCAGGGCCGCCCGCCGGCAAACGCCCGTGAGAGTTACGGCCGGGTTCCCGGGCGCAGACACGGCTATCGGTTCCTTTTTATAAGCCTTCATTGTTATTACCACCTATTTCTTTTTACATTCCTGCCAAAATACCAAACATTAATCTCCCTCGCTCCCTGCAGGCAAAACATGGGTAATTGGATTTACATGGGTTAGAAATTTGTTAGATTTTTTAACGCACACACACACAGAGAAAATATAAACAAATACGAGGGGCAAGGACGCGTCTTCCCCATGTCTCGGGACACAAATGGCTCTCAAAGTCAGCTTCTCCACGGAGGGGGAGGATAATGAGAACAACAAGGATTGCGGGGTAGGATCGGATCAGTAAATTGCG
>Ga0181612_118483_pt1 | contig 15856 bp, 7 predicted proteins | sample HoacroProtozoa21_FD_119630 | JGI IMG/M metagenome (GOLD analysis project Ga0181612, IMG submission 119630) | Hoatzin crop microbial communities from Cojedes, Venezuel. Combined Assembly of Gp0051906, Gp0051904, Gp0051908
GTTGCCAGCTCAGGATTCTGCCCTAAGTTTTATGGTATTTGTGCTTCAGTGTGGGATTTTTTTCAGACAATTATCCATAAATTGGACACTATTTACATTTCTTGCCTCATTTTTCATAAAGCCTATCTGTGTGCATGGGCCAAGATATCCCCAAACTGGGAGTACTGCTGACGTGTTTTCAGTGCAGTCTTGCCACTGACTTGTCTGGTGGCCTTCAGCAACCTGTTTCCTCTCTCTGGGCATTGCGTAAAAGGGACACAAGTAATTTAATTTACTGTGAAAAGTATGACTATCATCTGCAATATCCATTGGATTTTTAAGATAATGCATGGATGTCCGTTTAATAGAGCGGCCATTCCTGGCAGTTGCTTTGGCAGGTGGATGCCTTCCCTGTGACAGAACCTATTCAGCACCATTTTAGGCAAAGAAAAATCTGATGGCCTTAAAGTCATGCAGTGCTAGTGAGGGGAAAATGAGAAAGATGCACAGAGTTTCTGCGGTGATCCTGTTCTCATTTGGGCAAACTTTAATTTTTGAATGCCAGCCTTTTCCCTACAGTATCTCCTTAACTTTCCCATTGCCATTCATGGTATTTTAGGACAGCTTTATCCTGAGTTATGGGCATATATTTCACCTGGGTTTCAAGCACAGTATGTTCTAATCAACTTAAAGGCGGCTTATACACATCTTGCTTTTTGGACTGCCCATTTTAGGGTTTCCTTTTTTTACCTATCACCTCATTTTTATGTAGCTCCTTTTCTAGAAATTAAGTACCTGTATTCTGGATGCACTTGGCCTCCTATCCCCCCACAATTGTATTTTAGCTGTTACCCACTTAAACCCTTTTGAACTGTCCTGAACACCACTCAGGATGAAATTCAGAATGGTATCTGTTCTTGCAGGTTCTAGGATTAGCTGTTTGATGAAGCAGTCCTTTACTCTGTCCAGAATTGTTTATCCCTACGTCTTCTGAAGAGGTAGTGATCTGGGCTATATGAGGGGAGCTGAAATTTTCTACTGTTGATACTTGCCTGTAATTTACAGCTTTCCTTAGAATTTCAGCTCCTGAAGTGTTGCAAGTTTTTTTTGTTGAAAACTGAAATTTCCAGAGTCACATTTAAGTCTGTTTTGTTCACTCAGTGTATGTTTTCACTGAGATGGTTATGCAAACATTAACAACCTCTGTAAACAAGAACAAACCACACAGGAGAAATGCCTCCTTAACCTGGTCCCTGAAGAGCCATCTGGAACAAATGGCTGTGTGCGCAATACAGTTTTTTCTAATTAGCATCTGTGGCAATAAGCCACTCGGGTATATTCGATATGCTTTTATCTTAAGATTAAATTTACACTTGCTGCTAGGTAGCTATGACATCTTCATTCTTATTTTAGATCTGTTATGATATGATTATTGTGTGATCACTGCTCGCAGCAAACCAGCCTCTATCTGTGTATGGTTCAGGCTTATCTATGATGTTGGGCTCTACGGTCGTCCCAAATAAGGAGTATTTTTTTTTTGTAACTTCTCTCTTAGAATTCAAAAATTTTTGTTGTAAAAGTTGCAGGGCAGGTGTGGGGTTTTTTGGAGCCATATAACAATTCCAAGATATAAGCTGTAAAAACAACCAAGAAAATAACTGATAAAATAGAAGTGTCTTACTGAAAAGATTGCAATTTAAATATTCAAAAAAGAGAGTTAAACTTTACAAGACAGACCGAGGCACAGATTTTAACAATTTTTCCAAAGTTTTGAAGAACTAGATATAGAACAGATCCTTTCCTTAGTCCAGTATTCTAACCACAAAACTTTTTCCTACCACAAAGAATTAAGCACTTTAAAAAATAATTTTTCAAGGGCAGATGTACAATCAGTGTTATAAATTGTTACAGCTCTTGTGAAATCAGTTGAGCTACTATTTATTATATCAGCTGAGGGTCTGCCACAGGACTCTCCAGTAATAGATTCAGAACTGGTCTTGGCTTATTTCCTTGATAAGTAAAAAAATATTTAATGAAAGTGCTTTCATAAACATGAGGAATAGACAGTAACAGGATTTCCCGTGCCATGAAAAATTCTACAATTTTCAAAACTTTTATGTTAAAATATAACCTTTTTTTTCAGTTCTTGGAAACAATCAGAAAATTTTCCCAGGTCACAGTAGGAACTGTTGTCTAAATAAGATCAGTCATTCATCTAATTCAGTTAAAACATTTTCACTATTAGGTTCCTTACCAGCTGCTTTAATGAAAAGTGAGTCTTCGTTCTGAAGTACAAAAAAGGATGCAAAATGTCGTACCATTGCAAAGTTACCTCTCATAGACATTGCTTTCAGAGATTAGAAATAGAAAAAGCAAACTGCAATAATACGGTAAAGTGACTGCTACAAATCAAACAGCAATCTAATTCGGTTCACCACACGGGCCTTTGGGATTTTCGTACCTTACGTGCTTAATCAGGTTTCAGATGATGTCCATTCATTAAGAGAAACATTTCTCTTCCCCCAAGTTAGTAGATTTCTTCCTTCAGACAGCTTCGCACTCCACTCTCTCTTTACCACAAGAGCCTGTTAAGTGTTTAGGTCAAAACCACAGAACAGGAAAATACTAAAGCAAAACTGGAAATCTTTTACCGACTCTCAGCTGAGATCTGTTCACTTCTCACACCAAAAGGAGAGTGAGGAAAAGTGTTCCAGTCACACAAGTCTGAAGCTGTATCGGGCAGCTGTCACTGTGACAAGACCATGGTGAAGAAAATAACGTGATGCTACCCATATGAGGTCTACTATGAATGTACTCCTTTTCAACCCCCCCAAAAACTACATAAATGACATTCTGTTAACCCAGGGTTGCTTTATAATTGCAAAATAGTGCTGGATTTCCAGCAGAAACAAGGCGGTGGTGGTGACAAAATATTTCCACGCATTGGAGATCCATAAATTAATCAAGTATAATTTATCAAATTATAATAGCAATAAAAATATAGCATTCATAGCATGCTCTTCTGTATTACATTTAATGCTTACAACATAGCCACTACAGATTATTACAGGTATGAGACTGGTGCTGCTAGGAATTACACGTGTTATAGAGTCAATCTATTGACTAACACTACAAATCCAATGGCAAAAAACATCTTGTTCATTTAAAGGGAGATTTTATTTTATCTCGGTTTACTTAAAAAAGTTGTTACCCCCAAGAGCCACTGAAAGTCTCCTTAACCCTTTAATGTGTATAATTTAACTTCTTTTTTAAAGTGGTGCTCTTAACCTGGGTTATTTCAGTGCTAAATTTACAACATTGCCCCAGAAACCATTCAGTGGGCAAAAATCAAGGACAAGCTGAGTGCAGGATGATGAACTACATGTGGGAATGGAAACAAATAGCTAAAGGCAGAACAACTTCTTCATTGGCTTTGCCTTCAAAGCACATGTCCTAAAACTCTGTCCCAGGCTTAGATTTATGAGAAGAAAAATTGTGCCTGGGAATGGTAAGTCTAGGATAAGAAATATGAAAGAGAGAAAGATCTGGAGCCAAAATTTCAACAGAGACAAATCTCAGCTGGAGAGATTTAAAGGGAAAGAAAAAAAGTTATACTCAAAGCACACTGTCATCCAGAGCCTTGGATGGAATCCAGGATTTTGGACCACTGTTTCTCTATTAGAAAATACCTGATGGGTGCTTTTAAAGGTTTCATCTTCATTCCTATCTGCTGGTTCAGTTCAGCTACCCTGTTGTTCTCTGACGTAGATTTACTGGCTGAAATACTACTGATGAAACAGTGATGTTGATCTGTGTGGCAGGAAGTCTGGGGCTGTTTTAATTTATATTTTTAAGTCTTTACCAGAACTCATACATGCATGCTGTTGGCTACATAATCTTAATGCCATATTCTATAGTCATTCACTGAGAAATTGTATGATGGCATTGCTGCAAAAGTTGTGAAAGGGTCAGGTAACTGTGGGAAAATGTAGATGGAGAAGGCCTTGGAGAACTGGGCTCTCTCTCCTACCTCTGCCAGACTGCTCATGGGGGAGAGGAATAAGTCATTTGAACAGGGTGCTCATCTTGAAACTACAGTTGGCATGCAAGTCTTCAGGTAGGTGAGAATCCACAATAGGATTTAGTAGACATTATTCGCTAAGCACATAAAATGCTGCCTTATCTAATGGTTCTGGAAAGTCATAGTATCAAGTGAGGCAGTCAAAATCAGTATTTTTAAATCTCTCTCTGATGCTCTGCACACTTCTCAACTCTGTAAGGCGGACACACCAGCCCCACACTACTTAGGGCTTTTGTGGAGCAGGTACTGTAGTGATAGGCACTACAAAAAAGCTTCTGAATATACTAATACTTCTGTCTTCATGGATTATTGAAGAAAAATGTGTGTGATCATGCGCTTAAAGGCTGCATCATAATGCATATGCACAAGGAACCAAATGAAGGTTGCATAGGCAACCACAGTTCTGGCATTTCCTAAGTTTTTAGTGCTTGCCTTTAAAATCTTAATAATGTGCTCTTAATATAGTGGCTTTCCGGTATATAACATGTAATTATCTGAAACTACGTATGTGATGTTTTCTCAGTATCTGGAGAATATTTTTTTTGTGCTTTAAAAGGATCCTGAAGAATAATCATTATTTAACTAAAACATCTTTGGCTTTCTTTTCGCTTTGCTTTTGTGTGGAAGCCACACAACAGCTTTTCACATACCAGATGAATAATGTGTAGAAAGAGTGAGAGAGGAAGGGAATTGATGACTTTTTTTTTAAGTATGTGAATTTAATTTCACCAGGCACTTTATTTCAGTCATAATGCACACTCAAATTTATATTAAAAAAGTATCTCCTTCTGAATGCTTTAATATGTTGTTTTAGACATTATTGAAAAAGTTCATATTTTACAAAATAATACATTTCTTTTCAACTGACTTTTCTAATTGTCAGTTGAAAATGAATATACATCAATGTCTTAAGGACTAGGTAGCATAAAAACATTCTGCACCTTCAAACTACAAGCAAAATGCAATCATAGGAATGCTGGACAACTATTACCTGACCAATTTAAAGATTTCAGAGAAATAAACTTTCTCACACTGTTGCATTTTTTAGAGTTTTCTGATCAGTGCCAGGAGGAAAGAGACCAGCTATCCAATACACACCTAAGCTAAAAAACATTGTGATACTTGCAGTGGGAAAAATTCCCTGTTCCCTGCCCCTCCCTCCCCCCAGCATCTATGCAACATAACTGTAGACATAAATCCCTCTCCCTATTGAAAGAGTGTATTTATCAATATTGAAATGAAGCATGTGTAACAGTTATGCAATTAATCTGCCAGCACCGTCACTGATTCCTAGTTTTGGAGGAATCCATTCATGCTTATGAAATGTATGATTTTCAGAGCACAAAGCATGAAAGAACAATCCTACTTTTTCAGCTAAAAGATGGCTGTATTCCTAATGATCAGCGAGATAACACATTCTTGCATATTGTATCACAAGCAAAATCTCATAGTAGTCCTAGCTCCTTAATGTTAAAAGATAGCTGCATACCCTCAATATAGAATCTCAGAAATATTTTTTAAATGCCCAAAGCTTTAGGGTACATAATGTCCACTCACCTCAGTTAAAACTCCAAGTAAATATGATAGATCAGTTTAAAAAAATAAGGCATCAGTAGTAGGAAGTAAGTATTTATCCATTTTTCTATTCATTTCTTCTATTCCTTGCTACTTACCTCTGAGTGCTGCTGTTGCTCGGAGCACACAGAATGCAGCAGCTCAGTCTGAGGAAGAAAATGGTTATTTCCTTTCACCCTCTGTTACTGTTCTCCCTTGAAAGTCCTTCACTTTTTTCTTTTCCAGTTGCATAGGAATACAAGGATGGACCCTTTTTGCTCTATCCAGTTCTGTTTATATTATGTAAAACAGATGAATGCATTTCCTATTTTAACCATGAAAATCATGTCTTCACTGACAGGCGCCTGAATCATGAATAGTACTGTATGCAACTGTGAAAACCCACGTAATGCTCAGAATTGGGCTCAGTTTTCTAAATGAAGAACCAGATGAAAATCTGCACATCAGCTTCCCTTTGTTGCAAAAGTTTCTCTTTTTCTCTCCTGTAGAAGAAGCTGGAAGTCACTGTTTAACCAATATGGGTTCTTCATTGGAAATGCTGGAGGAGACCTCTAGGTTTGGTTGAACCCCAGAAAAAAACACATTGGAGATGTTTTGGTCATTAAAGTGCCTCTAAGCCCACTGTAACTTTCGGTCAGCTACCACATCAAACCTGTGATTCCTTTCTCCCAAGGCAATTTTGTCTTATAGCACTGTCAGCAAACTGCTTCAGCACTGTTTGAAAAGATTCCAGCTTAAATTACAGTAGTGAAAGCCTGTTCTGGGCTTTTCCCTTATTATTTTTTCTGGAATAGTTAAATTTCATATTATTCCCTGCCCAGTCTTAACCATACTTCCCAGAATGCAGGAAAACAGTCTTTCCTTCCTGCAATCCTAAATGCCTTCATTAGGGAGACTTAACATTGAAGTGTTTTGGAAAGGCAGATGCTCTAGATTTAAAAGAAACAAGAGAGGACTCTCAGTGAACAGCTGCATCGCTCTCAGCTTCAAGCGAGCCATATTTCTGAATGGTTTTGTACATTATTTTGTCACTGGGAACATATTATTACCATCTAAATTTAAAAACACTGGCTTTCTTGCACGAAGGCAAAAGCAGACTTAAAACCACAATGACTGTTCTGTTCAAGTATTCTATGCCAACGATGCAGAAAATAAGCTCAAAGTGAAAAACAGTTCTTGTTTTAGAAGGTCTTTGCTTGCAAGGTGTCTGTACAGAACTGGCCAAAAACACCGGTACAGGAATTCTTGTACACTTTCAAATTAATCACTATTCACAGTTCTTTGCTGAAGTCTCATTCTGCAGCTGCTTCAGCTTTTTGTTGACTGCTCAGAAATACCTTGTCCCTAGTAACGAGCAGTATTATTTTACATCTGTTAGCAGATTGACGTTGGACATTAAACCCACGTTTCAAAGTTACAATTTTTCAATTCTAAAGGAAGATATTTTAAAGTAAACTGACAACTGTCTGCTTCTCTAGATAATAGGTCATGTAATTCTTGAAATGGCGTTGTGGCAACAATTCCGCTTCAGAGCACTGAGTGCACCTCTTGCTCTTAAAAATGCTAGTGAACTTCCAAAATCCAAGAAGAAAATCTAAAAATTTTCAAAAAAATCTTATGAATTTGAACTAAATCACAGTCCTTTTTTTCCCTGTGAAATATATATTAACAGTTTTTTCTCTTATTGAGTCTTCTTATGTATCTTCTGCAACCACCCACATTTATTTTCCAAAATAGTTTAGTCAGTGACTGAACAATCCATTGCAGCTCAGGTAAATTGCTTGTTGTGAAAAAAGTGCACTAATCATATGGATAATATAAGGTTCATTTATTTTAATTCAATGGGCATATGTAAAACAAAGGCATAGACTTTCAGTCATAAACCAGACTTCAGTGGACAGCCTTTTACTTATTCCTTGAGGGATATTTTAAGGAACAAGTTGAAGAAGTGCTGTTTCAATGACTATTAACATAATTGGGAGTCTTAATGTCAATGGCATAACTTCAGTAAAAAATTTGTATATATATATATATATACAATACAGATACATAAATGTGTGTTCTAGCTAAGGACTTCCTTACATTTTCTGAGTATAATTTTTGCATTTTGGAAGTATCTGATTCTTTCCAGAGGAGAAGTGAGCTCAGAAATTTGGGAACTCTGCTTTTTGATAATCTGGTTTTTCTGATTGTTTTTAGGCAATTGCATCTGTAATCTGACAAGAGATTAAATATCTTAGAGAATTAAATGCAATGACAAGTTGAAAAAAAAAATCGCAATTTTCTTTTTTTTTGTGTTTAGTAGAAGTTTGCTAGTGAGGATTAGCCTGACCCATCAATCAGTATTTGGCCATTAATCTTTTGGTTATTCAGTACTTTCTTCCTGTTGTAATCTCTCAGGCATGTGCTGCAAAGTCTAATGATCTTTCTGTGTTGTATCATAAGAGAAAAAAGGATGTTGGGTCAACTTGTAAGTCTCTTCACCTTGCTGTGGGCAAGACTAGCCTTTCCCTGAATGATTCCTGAATGAAGGAATGCTAAAATTGGGCATGTAAATAAAGTAGGGAAAAGTGTAAGATGAAGTCAAACAAGGAAAAGGACAAACATTCTTGTATCTAAAAGCGTGCTTCCTTGCTTGTAATGAAAACCTTAGCTAACGAAAAAAAACCCACAACAACTATCTCACCATTATGTGTACGGAATTCATCCCTTCTACTTACTGAAGTTCTAGATAGAGCTATGATAACCAAAAGCCTAACTTTCAAATGTAAATAAAAAATACTAAGCAAAATCTCTATTAAAAATTAAAGACTCTGACCCAGCAAAGTTCCCAAACGTGCTTACATTTAAGTATGTAGTCTTAACAAGGTTAATAGGATTCATCTGTCAGTGAGATGCCTTATGCGCAAACATGCCTCTGAGTTTTAAAACCATGCTTGCTAAGCTTCTGAATACTTGAAATTTAGGCACATAAGTTTGAAAATCTGGCAAAAGTTTCTTAAATGAAAAATGAAGCAGATGTTTTCTAGTTTAGAAGTTTATATGAATCATTACCCTTTAGGCCAACAGAACTGTTTGTTAACCAATGGAGGAGTTGTGTGATGGCCACACAGGTAACGTTGGAGGGCTTCTGAGGCTGACTACAGTGACCAAGGCAAGTCTAAACTTTTGCTACAGGACTGAGCTAACAAAGGAATGAACATATTGATAAAGGTGATGTTTGTACTCTTGCTGATGGGCACAAAAAGTTTGTTCTTTTTAAAAACAAACCACAAAACTTTTTTCTTCCAAATGCTTGGAATGGCTTAACTTCAGATTCAGATTTTTCAATCCCGTGAATAAAATAGAACTTTTCTTCCTTAACAGGACCCAGATTTTAATCTTGCCTTTTTGCATAAGACTCAGAACTTTTATTTTTACACTTCCATATTTGAAGCACCTCTGGCAACTTACACTGCAGGAATAAATAATCTCTACAGTGAATTCATACCTTTTTTAAATATCTCTAAGAATCTGAGCTCCCTCCATACACTATGATGTTTTCCATATACTGGAGAACTAAGTTTTTGTTAAACTTTTCTTAGCAAACATGCTTCAAGTATGCAAATTTTGTAAAGCATCCTAAATGTTTCATGTAAAGTTGTGTGCATGTGGTAATAGTTTTGGATATAATAGTCTACATTTCAGCTGTCAGTGTATTTCTGTGTTAGAAGACATTCATTTATTTATGAGATCATAGATCTTCTTTGGATTACAGCTAAAATATAAGATATTCTTTGCTGGTACCAAATGGTGACCCCTTTCATTGAAGCTGGGCAGCATTCCATCTTCCTATGTTCTATTGTGCAGTTTGTTTAAAAGTATTTCAATAAAAAGAGATTAAATTGTCAAAGTTACCAGGTAATGACTGGAGCAGCTGACGTAGCACAAATTTGGCATACAAAACACTATATGGATACTGACAAGCTTGTTTCCTCATTGAAGTAGGGGTGGGTGGGGTTAAATGGCTAGGTTATCTTTTGAAAATCCAAGGTGTTCTGCTTCCAATTCCTGTTTTTCAAGAAAAAATGATCGTGTGAAAATTTGTCTGTGTATCAAAATGCTTAATGCTAATTTTAGAACTCTTCAGATAGAGGAATTCCTCTTAAACAGGTTTTAAATTAGGTGAAATTAAGACTGTAACTTATTCAGTATTTCTTAAATAGTCATAAATTGTGTTTGGACTCAATTTTGAGACTTTCTTCTATCAGATTTAATAATATCTATAGAAGAAGCATATTCATTAAAACTGGAAACAACTACTCTTTAAATGAGAAACTTTGAGATTAGATTTAGAAGACTGTAGAATTAAACTTTTGTTCTCCTATTGTCATGATCCTGAAGAAATCCCTCTTATTTTAAAGCCTTTTTCATTTGAATACACTTAACATACTTGGAGTACTTTGTTACTGCTTCAATAATTAACATTTGTAACCTTTTCTGAGTTGGAATTAATGTTAATAGAAAAACAGAGAACACATATTCCAATATATTCCTGGAAGTATCTTTAAAATGTCCCAAAAAAATATTTTCAAACAATAAAAAATTAATATACCACTATCCCTTTGTCTCTTGATCAGCCTTAATTAGGATATTTTTGTTTTTTAAATGTGGCAATAAGTTCCTTTTGTTCTCTCAATAAGACTTTTGTAATTTTTTATTTTTATCATCTGTCACAAAAATCTGTTGTACGTGTAAGGAATTTAATGGTTCACTGAAAGCTTGTTATGCAACTGGAATTGTATAAAATCCTGTCCAAGCCCAGAAATTATTGTAAGGGGAAAACAAAATGGTGAAAGGCTGAGAATTTAAAGATGTTTTCTATTTGTATTTATATATTTTATGTGTAATTTTGTATAGGTACTCTCTTTGTTACCCTGTAAGTGTAAGATGGAAGAAAAGATTATGTACCTCATGTTGAGAGGTCAGGAATAGATAGCTGGTGCCCATTCGCAGCACAGTCAAGACTCCAGAGTCATAATTTAGCCAATGGGGAATATGTAGTACCATATCTGTTTTACATAGGTCTGAAATGATTATTTCAACAGTATACCATTGCTAGCTCCATTTCATGGTTAGTTTTTCAAACAGAAGCCACTCAGTGTAATGCTGAGCTATTATTAAAATCATTAAGCTTGGTCTTAACAGTGTAGGTGAAGAATGATAAACGCAGTATTCCAACTGCACTAATGTCAGAACTCAAGGGCTTTCTATCAGTACTCATTATAATCCTGTAAATGAATATAGTGGATGGGAAAAATTATCAATTGGTAAAGCTGTCATTGATACAGCTTATTAGCTACTGAGACAGTATACACAGCTATTCTGAGTGTGAGGATCAAGGTGCAATTAATGCAAAGGGCAGGTTGCACCAGTATTACTCACTCGTGTCACTAAATCATACATACTTCTGTTGACCGTTGTGATTATCTACACAGCAAAGCATTACTCTATGAATGAAAGCTGGATAATTTGACTCTAACCTGATTATACATAAGTACTACTCCAAAAGCAGTAAAAGACCTAACACTGCACTTGTTATTTCACTGACACTGATTTCCACAGGAATAAGAGTTCACCTTAAGGTATCTGACCGAATAAAGAAATGTAATCATCCTGTACACTTGTTACTGCAATCACAAGATATCACTTCACAATTCAGTTTATTATCCAACCACAGCATCCTGCGAGAAGCTAGAAACTCTTCCTTGCAAAGAACCTTTGTATTGGACTGGATGATCTTCTGTGATCCCTTCCGACCTGAATCACCCTATGATCCTATGATCTGTTTATGTAACCCTTACAAATAAAAGCCATGTACACATCCATCAATTATTTACCTATAATTTTACAGATGTCCCAAATGCATGTTTTTGACCTTCAGGCAGAAACACTGAAGCACAATAGAAAATTCCACTTGACCAAAGCTGGAAAAGCTTAGAAGCCTATAAATTATCCACTGTTCATGAACTGCTAGAGTGACTTTTGTAGGACAAGAAATAGTAAATCAGGTTTATTTTGGCTCGGTACAAAAAATACAATCAGCAGAAGTGGACCAATTGTTGATAACCAACAGCTGATGTTGTTTAATTTCTTGGGATGAATTTTGGTATTTGCAATTGAACTTGCTAGTTTGAACTCCAAGTAAGTTTTTGAGGGAAGCTTTACAGATATTACCTAATACTACACACAATAGGTATTTATCTTCTCACCTGTTAAAATAAGATCCTTGTAATTTCTAACATTCATCACCACAGAGCATATAACTTGAAACATGGATCACCATTTTTTCACCAGCCAACATAAAAGAAAGTGAAAAGAGCAATGTCAAAAAGCAGTAACACTGAACTGTAATTCCCTTTAAGATTTTCTCCTATCTCTTCTCACGTTATATGAGCCTTAATTCACAATCTCTCTTGCCTTTTCATTTGAAATTGTGATGATCTTTCAAGAGAATAATCAATTAGAAGGCAATTTGCACAAAAGTTGGTATTTTGTTTCCAGTCAGTTCTGAAAACGCTGACTTCTGTCCTCCCTATACAGGTTAAATCATTAAACAGCTGTATATAAGCATACTCTATGTTGCCCAGGCCATAGCCTTGCAACCATATTTTCATTGCTCTGAGGACTAAAAATGACTAATATTTTTTGCATATTTGTGAATCCAAATTAGCATGTCATGAACCATTGAATTTTTGTCTAATAATGATTTCATGGACTGTTGGTTTGGGCATCTCTTCATCAGTCTCCCTCAAAAATTGCTGTAAGAATTTGAAAGTGGTGCTACATTAATCAGCTAGTAAGAGTAAGATATACCAACACAATATATGTCCTCATAAACATACTTGTCTCTCTACCACTGGGAGTACCGGTGACAGAGTAACGGGTACCAGAGATGACCACTCCCATATTCAGCACCAAGGTCAGCTCAGGACTACACAGAACCTATAGACAAGGACCTTGATTCATCGAAAAGTCAAAACTTGCATCAAAAATAGAGAGAAATCTTGAATTAATAAAACATTTGTTGGAAATAAGTAACCCTGATGGAGAACGTTTTATAAAAAGCCATCTAAACCTTGCATTTTATTCATTAATGATATTCTTTATAGAAAATTCTATGTGGAATATAATGCAAATGGTTAGATGTGAGATACAATTTCTAACATTATTTACTCTTAGTAACGCGCAATGCAGCTACCTGTACGCGTGGTGGAAGAAAAGCCAGGTGAATTGTGTGCTGCACTTGCATCTAATTTTTCTTTGATTTGCCTACATACAAAATATGGGCTAAATCATGCCTTTAGGCACAGTCTTGAACAAAGATCATAAATTGCACAATCTCAGAAGACATGATATTGTAGCACAACTCCCTCTTTGCTTCATGATAGGCCATCCACAAATTAACTTTTTCAGAAGCAGTCTACAGAATGTCTGCAATGTCTCAGACACACTCACTAACCAGGGCATTGCATTGTTACAACAAAAGCCTGTTTCTCTTTCCACTTCTTGTCTACTCCTCAATTTCATTTTCCAGAGAAGTGGTCATAGGTAACAGGTTGCATGTATGCACCCTTATATGCAGTCTGAGACAGACATACATTTTCACTCTCTTAAACAAATGTACGTAGTCTTTCACAAACCTAGAGATTCTTTTTGTGTAGATTTAGCTGACTTATATTTCCTTTGATTGTGGACTTGAAACATGCTGATGCATTGGATAGATTGAGATTAATCTGTTCCTGACTTTAAACTAGTCTAGATGCACGTGAAATGCTAACTCAGAAGGCCTCTATATATTTTATACAAGTAAAAAGGCAAATGAGGTCCTACTGGGTCTTTTATGTATCAAGCCAAAGAGCGCTTTCATTTTTAGAGAACGAATTGTCATAGGTTCTGAACAAAACTTTGGCAATCCACCAATGACAGCAAAGCTACACTGACAGTATAAAACTTCTAAAACGTCAAAGTTGTTGTGTAGATTATTGTGTGTGGTAGTAGACAATTCTGTTACATAGTCCAAAAAACCAAAACTGCAGTAAGGTTAGAAAATGTTCCCAAAGCAGTAGCCTGGAATATGTATTATCACTAGAAAGAACATGGTAATAATGCATATGGGAAATCCCAAAGAGAAAAGTCAATCACTGTACATTTACTTAAGTAACCAGGCTGATACAGTACTGAACACAAAGACATTTCAGCCTAAAAGTTGTCCTTTATGTGAATCTAAGGACTTTTTTACATGGCAATGCTTAGAAAAATCTAATCCAAATTGTCTAACTGTGTGTGCTTGAAGTAGCTTAATTAAACCACACTAAATTTGCATGAATACTCTCTCAGAATTAAAGTAATCTTAATTCAATTTAGGTTCATTTACTTTGGAAAAGAAGAAAGCTAAATTAAATTGAGCTCACTTTAATTCTTGACATGAGTGGCCACACAGATTTTAATAGTTAATTAATCCACTGTACTTTCATAAGTTAAAAAGCATGGATTTTCGTAGCCCGTGTTTATGTAAACAGGCTGTAAACACGCTCATGTAATTTCAAGACTCTTCTATTGTCTATTACACTCCATATGGGCTAATTTAACAGTCACTAGGAGGAGCCAAGTATTAGCGGGTTGTTCTTAATTGAGACTGTATTTTCCATCACTGTATATAAAACACATGTTTTTATATATTGTCTAAATTACAGTCCTTAATGTAGCCCTTTAGGCCTTAAAGTCTGCTCATGATGAACAAAAGAATCCAGGTAGGATTCTTTAGAAAGAGAGTATTTATTTAAATTTCAAGTCTAAAAATGATATGCTTAAAGATATTCCTTTGCAAAATAGCTTATAGCATAAGAATTGGATTTTCTAGATAACAGATGCGCTAAAACCACAATTTGAAATAATTTTTGGACTGCGTCCCAGCACAAATCAATCTTATGGATTCTGAAAATGCTAAGACAGATCTTGAAATGGTAATTAATTTGATATAATGATTTTGATGTCAAAGAAGAAACTCTGATTTATAGCTGTTAAGGCTCTAACTCAACAATTATAAATGTTTTTTTAAGTTTCACTGTTCCCAAACTTGTTGGGTCCCCTCATTAGTTTCAATTTTTAAAATGTTCTCCTGTTCATGGGGCAAGAAACTCTATCTTTGGCTGCAACTCTGTTCAAATCACAGCTTGTTAGGCATGGTTCATGTTAACTGTGATTTCAGCTGGCAGGGCACTAGATTAGCTGTTGACATCAAGCCAACATTTAATTTTGTTTTCTTGAGTCATCTGTTGCCAGTTCCCATGACAACTGATCTTCTAGCCTTCAGATTTACTAGAGAGAACCATTAAAATGGCCAGGAGTACATATATTCTTTGAAGTAAATGGAAGTTCAACTGTTTTTTTCAATGAAAACTGAAAGATCGTTCAGCTTTTACTTTAGCAACACGTGACTTCTGTTCATGAAAACACAGATGTTCTCGTATTAGAAAAGTAGAGTGAATGGTAGTTTTAAACAAGAAATCTGTTTTAGCATCTTTCTACTACATCTACAGAATGAAGGTCTTTGTGTCTAAAATCATGTGATGCAGAGGACAGGCAAAAATATTTTTCTACTCTCACTTGCATAGCAGTAATGAAATTTAAGATACGGTTTCTTTTGATCTTCACTAGAGTCCCTGTACATTTAAATTTCTTGTTTCACAAATTTGTGACTTAGGTAAAGGAAGTATCTCAGGAAGACATTATTAGTGCACTAAGTCAACCCAAATGTTGTCACAGATCAGAGGAAAAAGCCAATCAGAATGCTATGGGAGCTTCTTGAAGCAAAAATACCTTTGGCTAAAAATAGTAGTCAGTGTGTATAAAATATGTACAACCCATATACCCACAGGTTATGACAGCATGAGAAAAAATTAAATAGCATATTAGATCACAAGCAGTCCTTCTAGTAGAATGTTAATATGCAGTGGTTATTTCTAAGACCATCTCCTGTTGAGTTTCACAGGACTCTGTGCAGGAGTGGTTTCAAAAGTCTGAATTCCACATTCCTCTTATACACTCTGTTCGAAACATTGTGAAGGATTAAGCACCCCCAAATCCCATTGAAATAAGTGCAAGCACAAATATAATAGAAAAATGTGCACAAATGGTTCAAATACTGTTAGAGACATTAGGAAAAAAAAAAAAAAAGAA
>Ga0181612_124458_pt1 | contig 15856 bp, 8 predicted proteins | sample HoacroProtozoa21_FD_119630 | JGI IMG/M metagenome (GOLD analysis project Ga0181612, IMG submission 119630) | Hoatzin crop microbial communities from Cojedes, Venezuel. Combined Assembly of Gp0051906, Gp0051904, Gp0051908
CCTGGCGTCGGGCGCGTGGGGAGCTCAGTAGTCTTGTCCCGTTGGACTGGTCGAAATGGTGCGACTGTGTGTTTTGGGGGAGCTGGGGCTGTTCCGCAGCCCGAGTCACCCGGGAGGCGTGTGCGGAAAGGCGTGCGAGCTGGCACCTGGGGTCCTCGCCTTGCGGGAAAACACTGCTGCGCGGCCTCCTGTAGTCTCGGCACTGTGCTTTGCTTGATTGTCGTGGCATCTTTTACCAGGGGAAAAAACTTCTATTGAGATTATTGTGGAAGTACGCTTTTATTACCTGGGTGACTCAGGCAGGGGATTTATATCGTTTTCCTCGCAAAAGGTAGTTGGCAGTTTGGAGTCCATATGCAAGGTTCAGGTGTAGAAGCTAGTCCTCCCGTAGGGTTTCTGGTCTCAATTACTGTGTAAATCTGACTTTTGTCTAGAACCAGATGTGAACCCGCTACCTAATATTTAAGATCGGTGTGCTAGTTCTGTGTTGTTATGTATGCAGCGTTGGATTTGGCTTACGTGTTAACATCTTTGCTCTAATTGTAGGTTATCTTGAAGTTTTTGTGAAGCTTCGTGTATCATACTGATCAAACTAAAACTAAGGTGGAGAAGAAAATTGACAAGAACTTGAAGGCTTACATATGCTTGTGGAATAGGTAGAGCTTGAAAGGGAAGTATTTGGAGTATAATTTTAGTGCACTGAAATTTCCAGATAAGCGTACGGTGATGGGTTACGTAAGGAAGCTGTGCTCCAGCTGAGCGTTGCCGGTCTGCAATGTTCTGTCACTTAGTTTAGCGATACCCGTACAACGTGGAGGCTGGTACAAAGCGTGTTTGTGGGCTCGCAGGTGTTCCAAAAGAGCAGTTCCTCTCCAGGAGTGGGCCGTGTACCTGCCATCAGAACAAGCCTAGGAGGCAGGGCAGGGAATGCTGAACAGGAGAAGTGTGGCAGCTGGGGGTGGGGGGGATGCACAGATAGCGCAGGGCTGTTGTGGGGAGGTGTGTCTTGTATCAGGTAGCTCAGGAAGCTGGCAAAGCTGCTTTATTGTAGTTTAGTGCGTGCTGAGGTTCAGGATTCAACACTCTCTGAAAGCACTTCTGTTTCTAGTCTGTGGCCCTTGATAGGAGAGCAGCTGAATGTGTCGAGTCTTTGTTAACATTGGGTGCTCATGGACTGATTCTTCATGCTGCTTTTTGAAGATAAAGAATGCTGAGGGATAATGGGGACTTTGTAAGGTTACAAGAGTCTTTAAAGCCTGGGGAAAGTAGTGTGAAAGCATTCCCGAAGCCGTGGTGTATATTGAGCTCTGTAAAGTACCAGGTGTTTCAGTGGAGTAAGAGTGGTGGCTGCTGAGGACAAGGAGGATGATGGGGCTGTAGGCAGCCTTTTCGACAGAAACAAAGCATGTCAAAGGACATAAAACCACTTCTTGTAGCAGTCCAGATGCTTTAAAAGTTAGATGAGAGTAAAGTTGTGCTCTAGAAAGGAGCACTCTGAGTTACTGTGGTTGTCTCACTCAACTAGTTAAGTAATAATCGCTGGCTGTCTATACTCAGCTATTTTAAACCCTGTGGAGAGCGTTCGTATCATCATCTTATTTTTGGTCTGGTCTCTGGGAAAAGCAGTGGTGTCTTAGTGTGTAGTGACCATCCCTGTCAGGATAATGAGGGGAACAGCAAGTTTCCAACCTTTGCTCTTGCACCTTGTGAGAAGAACAAAAGCCTGCAGAATGTGAATTAAGTAGAAATAATCCCAATGGACTCCAGTACAAAGAAGTGATGGGAAGGAAAGCTGATGCTTAGGCATTTTTAGAGGGTTTTATCAGTCTCAATGTATCAGTGTTCAGGTCTCGATCTTGCCACTGGCTCTCGTGCTTGGCAGTTTAGGTTTTATGCTCAACCACAGACTATGAGGTTTTCTCCGAAGTTTTTGTGTCCTTGGGTAATATAGGGGTGAAAACTTGGAAACAAGCAGAAAATCCTGAGTGTAAACCTTTGATAAAGTGTCAGCAGTCTTACCTGAAATGGCCTCTTGCATGTTGAACTCCTCTGAGCTGGCGGAGGGGCAGAACAAGCAGATGTTTGCAGCTGGTAAGTGCTGTTGTTGCTGGTGTATGAGGCAGCGCAGGAGCCTGCACGGTCTGTCCCATGTGGCTCTGGCAGCGTGGTTGTTCTCGGGGTTGCCCAGGGACTCGAGCCGAGGTGATGTGTCTGCATGAAGCAGCAGCTGTCCTTGAAGCAGATGTTCCGAAAGAGCTCAGACCTGAGACTTGCTATCAGATTGCTGCTTGTGTTACTCACTGCAGTCTTAAAGGCAGTGGTGGTCTTCGTTCTTGTTCAGGTGCTTGGCATGTGAATGATATGTTTGTCATAGTTTTTTAGCATGGGTTGGTTTTATAAGAAGTGCAATGTGAAGGGTATCCAGAGGTAAGATGGGAGTGACACTGGAGGGCCATAATGAACAGCTTCTGCTTCAAGATTTAAGCTAAAATGCTTTGAGTTCAGCTGCATGCCTGTCTGTTGCTTATCCTTAGGAGAGATGTTACCTATAACTGAATAACGAGGGCACCTTTTGGAGTTGCTATGAGTGGAGAGCAAGTAAAAGGTTAATTCATTGTCTTTTGTAGGTTTTCCCATGTGAACTGCTTCGTGGACTCTACAGCGAGGGGGAAGGGGAAATCGGAAGCTGTGCTTCAGCCCTGCTGAAGTAAAACACTTTTGTGTAGCAGACGAACAGTGGCTTATTACCTGTTTTCTGGGCTTCTGTATTATAAGCAGTACTGCTTTGCGGAACTAAACTATATTCCAGCGGTGTCCCTGTTTATCTGCAGAAGATGAGCTTGCCTGTAGTCCAGAGCTGCTTGACCTCCTGAGATGTGGAAGTATCCCTTCTGCCAAAACAAACGCTGCCCATGGATGGCATGCAGTACTTAGTGGCTAATTGACCAATGTTAATGTTAACTGAGTTGTATGCGTGCTATCTGTGCTGAGCAAACTTTGTCATATTTTTGTGCTGTGGGGTCTGCTTTACAACAGCCAGTGGGAACAGCTTGGTCCTTCCGTTACGGCCTCTTGCTGTGTTTGTGGAGCTGCCAGTGTGGCCCATCTGTGTTAAATATCTTGTGTTTTGCCAGTACAGACAGCACTGGTTAAGCTTCTGTTAGCTAGCTGGGCTTTGCTGAGCCTTAGATTCCACACCAGGAGGAAGTTGTATATTGCTTTGGTGTTCTTGTTCAGACTTTAAAAAGAAAAGTGACAGTTACATCAGAGCTTGTTTATAATGTGTATCTTGATTATTCCTGTGTTTTATACAGCTTGACTTTTCTCATGCTACTCACTTAACTGCTTGCCTTCTGACTTCTGCAGCGTCTTGTAAGAAGTCAAAGTCAGTGGATCGGAGCTGTTTCAAGTACTGGAAAAGCAGATTCTGTCAAAGGGAAAGGATTAAAATCTTTCTGAAGATGAAGATGCTTCTGTTAATAGAGTAGTAGCCTTAGAATGGCAGATACGCTGGAATCGTAAGTCCTGTAGACCAGGAGAGCATCTGTCGATGCTGTAGGGAATTGGTGATCTGGCTGTGGTGTGCATGTGTGAACACTACCTCGTTCAGAGGGACCGCTTGGCAAGTAGAGAGCAGAGTTGTGTGAAATGTGTGGTGGATACAGGCTCTCACACCTCGCCCTACACAGTCCCTTCTGCGACAGGGAAAGGCAGAACCTGCTGGCCCAAGGAACGGGCAGCAGGCTCGTTCCCAACTGAACGCCTGTGTCAGACCTGCACAGGGAGCTGGCAGCTGCTCATCTGTGCTGTGGTAAGGCAGAGTGCTGCCGATTTGACTTGGGCACTCGTTCCATATTGCTTTGTGCTGCTCTGTTGAAAGCTGCTAACAGTGCATGGCTAAGTGACTGAAAGTTCCTTTTTGATTAGATAAATCACAATTTTGTAGTACAGTCCTAGACTGCCTGCCGTAGAAGGGTTCAGGAGCTTCAGACAAAGAAACCTGCTGAAGTCAGATTAAAAGCTTGGTTTGCTGTCAGGTTGCTGCTGTAAGTGAAAATCAGGCTTATAATCAAGCTAATGATGTGGTCTGAGTAAATTACAACTTGGAAACAGCTCAAACTGGAGTAGGGAGGAAAGATGATGGGGTCCAAGCTAAAAGGCCTTTGTATGATCTTGGACTGTTTGGAGGTGTACATCTAGTGTGTTGGGGTGTATTTGTGGAACTCTACTGTGTGCCAAGTTTTACTAAAATTGCTGGAACTGACTACCAAAGGATGCTGGCTTTTTGCACTCTTGGTTGGCTTCTTGGCGTTGCCAGTTATGTTGGTTATTCGTAGCATTAACTTGGTCCTTAAAACTAGTGTTATCTTCTGGCCAGAGCAGTATTTACCAGGAACAGATTAGACTGAGGAGGGAATTGTTGTCTAGAGGAGTAAATTTGAACTTCTCTAACAAATGTTTTTGGAGTTTACAATGAAAATTAATTGTAACTTGAAATGTGCAGGGTCAAGCTTTAAGACTTAAAACACTTTGTTAGTGTTTTAAAAGCTGCTTGTGCAGTTTTTGAACTTGTTGATCAAGATGCATTTTAGATGCACTGTGCTAGCTGCTGGAGAATAGCCTATGGGGAGGAGAGTAGCAGCTGATGGTAGCATGGGTTGGAGTGAGACTTGTGGCACTGGCTTTCCTGTGTGCCCTGGGGCCTCACTGGCAGCTGGTGTCTTTCATGACTTGGGAAGCACAGCTACAGCATGTCTGGCATAAGCAGACTCCATCTTCCCGCAAATGCTTTCCTGGAACCCCTGGGTAGGGGTTTGTTTTGTTGGGAACTTAAGAACACAATCAAATCTGCTTTTGGAGCCAAAATGTCAGTTTCTTGTGTGAGTTTTGTGGCTTTTAGGACGTCTGGCTCATGGATGCAGTGGTGGTAGTTTTATACAACTTGGCCTTTGGGCAAGACACCTTGAACCTTGCTTTGCTTTGCACCATGCCTCCACTTCCTCATTTTTTGCTGAGGAACTAATTAATACTTTTAACTGTAAGATGGGTTGGGTTAATGATCTGATCTGCAGTAGAGGGCTCAACCCCAAGCGTATTTTGCTGTAAGGGGGAGATGGCAGAAGCTTTAAATTCTCCAGGTTGGCTTTCCAGCTGAGGGTGAGGTAGCCTCCTGGGAGCTGAGTGACTCAAACTGAAACTTCACCTAAAGGCTGCTTGAGTCTTCACTGTTAAGTTCCTAAAGCAAAACCTTCTGCATATGCTTAAGGATCAGAAACTGTCTTAAATGGTAACCAGCTATGGCTTTCTTCAGGTTTTAGTTTAAAATCAGTGTTGTCGATATCAGGCTTGATCATAGACTAGCAAACCTTCCCACATCGCAGGGAAATAGGGCAGGCCTTGCAGCTTAGGGTCTGATATGTGCAGTAATGGCTGGTTTGTAGATGATACCAAACTGTAATTGAATCCTCCATGTGTTATGAGTTCCAGTTGTGTATGAACTCCGGAATTGTTTGTTCCAAGTTACAAACTAGCTGATTCTCAGTCTCCCTCAGCAACATCTGGAAGCGAAGACCTCACTCTGTCTGGTGTTGAGCTGGCAGTCCCTTGGAAACTGCACAGGAGTTTTCAAAAGGCAAAGTGACTGCTTAGGTCAAAAAGCTTGGCGCTGTGCTGCAGCAGTGCATGCTCCTCTCCCTTTGTACCTGGACAGATGCAGCTGTTTGTAGATACCATTCCTGTTTTTAAACTTGGCTCTGCAAGTCTGACAAGTGAGTAGTGGGAGTCTTGCTAGCATGTCGGCAGCTTGAAGAGAATGCCATGTTAAAGCAATCGTCCGTGCCCTGCCAGGAAATTTGGTAACGTGTGAGCCTCTCCGGTGTGCAGAGGCAACTGATGGTCTGCTGCGGCCAGTGGCTGTGCTCCAGAGGAGGTGAAACTTCTTTGTTACCTGAGCTGCTCTTCAAAACCTGGGAGGTTTTGTATTGCAGGGGCTTGAATTGAGAGTTGTTGCTAAACTATTCCAAGTGCAAGGAGCTTATGCATTGCTTTTTACACAGGCCTTTTAATCTGTGATGTTTCAATGTATGAATGTATAGAGCAGAACTTGAAATGCTGCTTTCTTTAGGTGAGGGCTGAGGCAAGCAGTATGTAAGTTTGTTGTGAGTCATCTCTTTTGCATGAGATGCTATACACAGCTCTGGAAAACTGAAGTATTCCTTCTAGCTGGAACTGAAGTTTGAAGAGGAAGAAATAGCGTTTTTATGAGAAACAGGGCTGTTTCTGACTAAACTTCATTGTTGCTTCTACATCTGTTGTGAGGCTTGCCTTGTGATTCCACTGAAGGTGTGTTGTTCCATCCAGTTTAGCGGAGCAGCGGGACGTAGGGTGAATGTCAGGGCAGCGTTGGAGCTGTGTATTCTGCTAGCTCGTAGAATATGTGCACAAGCTGCAGCCCATGTTGTAACTATTTCCCCTTTATAGTAGGGAAGGTGTATGCTAGGTTCTTAATCCGTGGTAGATTGTGGTTTTACATGAAAACCATGGATTCTTACAGTTGCATTCCTTCCAACTCTAGTGTTGTTGCATTGTATTTATCATAAAACAGGAGTGAAGGGGATGAGAAGGGGGAAGGAAGAGAGGTTTAGATGTTTGAGTCTTTTTAATAGATGTGTTTGGGTTTTAGAGTACAACTACATTGTCTTTTCCAGAAGATGAGTCCAATACCATTTGGAAGTGGACCATACTCTATACAGCTTTAGAAAGAGTAGGTGTATTCCTGGATAAGTTTTCATGCCTGTGCTTGTGAATCTGTGTGTGGGGGGATTCACTTCGTTCTCTATAGCTATGACTAGACTGACTACAACAAAGGCATGGCCTTCAAGGTGCCAGTGAAGTTGTGTGTATGTGGCTGCATGTTCCTTTGCTGCACTCATTGCTCAGGGTGTCTCTTGGCTTGCTGATGCTGAAGCAGAGCACAGTGCAGCCTGCTACTTTGTACTTTTCAGACTGTCACTATCTGAACGCTTTCATAGTACTAGGGTGGAGCAGTATTCTGCTGCTGCTCAGGATGATACTTGATGTATTTAATGTTCTGGAGTTAGAGCAGAGAGGTGTGCAGCAGGTGGTGTGGAGTGTGCTGGTGCAGAGTGAGAGCACGTTGCTGATCTTCATGCTGGCTGATACTTGTAGCCAGGAGTAAGGAGGGACTCCTCAATTGGTTTATAGTTGTCTAGTCTGAGTTTACATGCATAACTGACATCTCTGAAGGGCTTTTCCTCCTTCAGAGGATAGCTGGAGTTGGTCTGCACCTTCAGGAGAGAGCAGGTTCTTCAGCAGGTGCTGCATGCTCGATATCTACTCTTGTCCAAGTCCGTGCCGAACCACAAAGCATGGCAGCAAGGTTTGCTTGGGTCAGCATTCTAAAAAGCTCAGCGGGAGCACAAGGAAAGCTTTAGCAGTCTGTGGTGTCAAGTCAGGAGGCTTTCGGCTTTCAGCTGGGTTCTGTAGAAGTTGGGAGCTGCTGAGAACAAAGCCAAACTTGTGTATGCTTTACAGTAGTCAGGGTATGTGAAGCTTTGTATCTCCACTGCAAGACTTCTGGGGGACTGCCTATTGAGGGGGAAAACCACCGAGATTCACTTGTTTGATGTAAGGCAACTTTCTTCTGTTGTAACAGGAGGGGGTTTGGTTAGCGGTGGCCTCCCAATTTGTGGGAAGTAGAAGCTGAAACTTCTATTCAAGAGCTTAAATATGGTCTGTAAATAACAAAGGGTTATAAGCTTTTTGCATACCTGCAATCAGCTTCTCTTGGTCATTGTCCTTAAATGTTTTGTGTCTCAAAGGCTTCAGGTAAGTCTGATATCTGAGACTCTACTATGGACTGTTGCTGGTAACCCTTGCAGGCTGTGAGGTGAAGCTGAACATTTAACGGGACAGGGACAGCGTCGGGGTGTTTCCTGAATGCTAGATTTAGTTGTCCTCTTAATGGTTGTCTGATGTTTATGTTTAGCTTTCTAGACTGAGCTAGCACAGAAAAAAGTGAACACATTTGTGCCCGTCATGCAAAATAGGTCAGTGGCTGAGCCAGAAATAGAGCAGACAAAGTTTGAGTTTAGAGTTTTACTCTATTTGCACTTCCCACTAAGTGTCCACTTCTTGAGCAGATTGCTGATGTGAATTACGGGTGACAACGTGTGGGGTCTCTTTCTGATCTGGGCTGAAGTTCTGCTTCAAGCTGAAACTTGGTATACTCAACCTGTTCAGCCAGAGCAATTGAGACTCATAATAGGATTTCTTCAGAGGAAAATTTGACTGACAGATACTTGAAAAGTGAGGATTTCCATTCATGGGCTAGCAGTTCTATAGGTATAGAAGGCCTTGCGTTTTATTCCATTTAACCTGTATTCACTGATGCATGCGTTTGGAGATGAAACAACCACAGGTTATTGAAGTTTTGTATACTGCAAAAAGGCTACTGCAGGCTTGAGATGATAAACTAGATCACTATAGCTGGAGCAACCTGGGAGCTGTTACAATACAGGGGATAAAATAAGGCTGCTGCTGAGAGTCATTGGATTGGGGCCATCTTATCTCTCTGTGACCTGGAGATAGTGGAGGATATAATACCTCGATAATGCTTGGCATTTAAGTTCTGTTATCAATGAAGGCAAACCTGATAGACCCTATGACCTGATGAGGGTTGCTGTGTGGAAGCCTGGAGTGGAAACTGGTGCATATGCCAAATGTGTTACATGGATTTAAAATGCAGCTTTGCTTTCTGGAGTCCTGGCTATTAGTTTTGTGGGGTTGCCATTCTTGTGGCTTTAGGAAACTCTGATGTGTTATGTTCATGAGCAAGAAATGATAACTAAAGTGCCACTAGCAGCTTTTTTAGCAATAACATGACTGGTTTTGAAATGAACTGTTCTGTTTTTTAGGAGTTGAATGATCTGGCACGTGATCCTCCAGCACAGTGTTCAGCAGGGCCTGTTGGTGATGACAGTAAGTACTCCACTATCAGTGAACACCTACAGTCTATGACTTTTTTCCTTTTTATTCTAAAATAGGATGTCCTGAGAACGCTTCTGTTTCTTTTGGTTAGACTACTAGATACTATTTCGCGTGCTAATCTTCATTTTATTGCCATTCTGTATCTCTTAATACATCCTTGTGTATCACTGGAGATCAGTATTACTCCCACTTCATTGTTTGGGCAACTCTGTGCACTGAAGACATCTCAAGTTACACCTTTTGCATTAACTGTTGTGGCATTCTCATAGGGCATGAAGTTAATAAACCAACAGGCAAGCATCTGCATACAGCTTTCTGATTTTCTTTGTTATCTAAACTGTATATGGTGTAGTCAAGTGGTTCTGTAGAAATAAAACAATCTACTCCTGATCCTAGATGCTAGTACAGCAAGGTCAGGGTTAACTATATTTTACACAGGAGTTAGTGAACACTGCACTTTTAAAGAGGATTATACATAGTTCTTTGGGATAAGAGGTTAAAACATGAATGGAAAGAAAACTACATGGTAAATTAAAGATTGAATCGTGAAGTAATGTTAGATGTTTTTTTTAGGATTGGATAGTGACTGTGCTCACGTGTTACAGGAACATGGGGAATATTGCTTGTTCTTTAATCTGTTTCGTGCTATTGTATTACAGAGCACACCAAAGTGTAAGAACTGGAAAACAGGTTTGTCTCTTATTTTTCAGGCAGGATTTCACTCAATTTGAATATTACTTTTGGTTTTCTCAATAAGCAAAATCAGAATGTCTAAATCCTGCTGTTATGACTGACTTGATGCTTGATTTGGACATAGCTGCTTAGGTATGAGATAGGAAGTGCAGGTGGAGCATCCTTAAATCACACAGTACTGTTATGTTTGAAGACTACTCAAATCAGCTGGCCGTGCCAGGTTCCATGTAAGAGATGGCCTAGGACAATCTTTCTGCCCTACGCATGAGCTGGTTGCCTTTCCTGTGCAGGGTTGTTCACCTGATGTGTGATACGGAGTTGTTATTTTGTTGTTTTGAAGCTCGAGGAGCTTTGTTAAAGCAGAGAAAAAAGCAGTTATTCTTTGAAGTCCTACCCTGAACATTTTGTCCAACATAGTTTTATAGTAAGAAGATCTACTGTCCTCTTGCACGTGTATTTTTGCCTAAAGGGAGGGCAGCATGCATCCTGTGACTTGACTTAATGGTGTTTATATAGATGCTTCTTTACCATAGTTGTAGGTTACAAAGGGTACCCCAATCTGGTTTGATTAGCTGTGAATGAGGCAACTGAATTGTTGGCCCTTACTTCACTGAGGTTTTCTGAGGGGGGGGGAGAGAGAGGCCTTTAAACTATGCAGTGGTTTTTCAAGTTGTACAGGCTTCTCTGTATTAACTAGAATTTTACACTTTGTGGTAGACTTTTTTTTTTTACAGCAGCATTAAACTTTTGGTCATAGCTTAGGTGAGCAAGATCAGTAGGACATTTGCAATGAGAAGAACTCTTGCAAATTCACCTTTTGCTTTATAACTTTACTGTGGGCCCTGGGATAAATTCAGGTAGTTGCATTATGGTTTAAATCCATTGGCATTTAATGCATAAAATGTCTGAGATGAGGAAATGTATTTACACTCTTTCTTGTAGCAGCTCTGCGCTGTAGAAAAGGCTACGTAAGAACACTTGAAAGCTTTGACTGGGATGCCCACTGAGCAGCATGTATTGAACTTGCTGTGCAGCGTGGTCTCTGACAAGTGTGCTGCTCTGCGGAGCCTCCGAGCTCATCAGTGTAGGGGACATTGAAGTAGGAAAACATCCATGTGCTAAGAACTGTAAACTTGGGTATCCTTTCTAAAAGGAAAAAATTAGCTGTCAACATCCGAGTCATTTATAAACTATGCAGAAGTGCTGAAGTGTATAGAAACTTAGATGTTCCTATAGAAATCTAGGACTATGTTAAAAAAAGCACTTGAAACCTGAGAATGAAAATACTGAAATTAGTGGAGATGTTACTGTTCAGCAATGCTTTCAAACCAGTGAAAGCTGTGTTTAGTTTTGAGGGTTTTTAGTGTCAAGCTTGTTCTAGTTACTCCACAATCTTTTTCTTTTTTCAAAATAGTATTTCAAAGAAGCTTGTAGTTTCATGGAAGAGAAATTACAAAGATGTAGAACCAGTCTGAGGCTTTTCTCCCCTTAAATTAGCAAGTGTGATTTGTGCCATGGTAAACTACTTCATGGTTTCCTAAGGGTGTATCACAGGTGACTGAGATCATCTGGTGGTAATGTAAGTTGGTGAATGCTTATAATGGAAAGTTACTGCTGAATACAGAAATCTTTAAAGTAATATTAAATTCTTTTCCTCATGCCACCTTTCTTTCTGAAAGACCTCTAATGAGCGACTTTCACTATTGAGAGCAACACTTCTGGTGTATGTAGGTGGATAGCAGTGGCACCAATGGAAAGATGCCTTCTCTGAGATCCATGTGCTCTAGGCCTGCCTTCAGTTGCCTTGTCAGAATGACATTTCTCAGAGTTCAGGACATGCTGTGCTTGCAAAGTGGTATATTGTGGCTAGTCCAGCTGATGTAAACTGCCCTCAGTTATAAGCTTCTTGTCCCTGTAGTTCATAAACTTTGGAGAGAGAAGAGTTGTTTCTGCCTTGTTAACTGTAGGGACGAGATTTTCTTTCTCCTGGTAATTTTAGCCCTCTTCCACCCACCTCTGGCCTTTGTTTTGGAAATATGCTTGGGACTGGATTACACTGGTATACTTCCAGAGTGCTGTGCAGTGGCTGAGTTCACTTCCAAGCTTGTACCTGTGCTTAGCTTCTGAAAGTCAGCAACCCCCTTACTTTGTAAATAACTTTGTGAACGGCTGATTTCAAAGTAAAGAAAGAATCAGTTGAAATAAGTTCTGTGTGACAAATCCACCTTTTAGTTCATCAGACTTGTACTGGATATTGTGAGAATCTAAAGCTTAGGTTAAACAAGCACTTCCCTTGAATCTGGGGTGGGAGCTGGGGGGGGAAAAAAAAAATCTAACCAAACCACCCTTCTAGCTTGTAAAATGTCAAGATTCACTGTGCAAGAGTGTTTCTGATTTCTTGTTGTGTTTAAGACCATAGTTGGTTATATCAGCTTCTCTTTTCGGTGTGCGGAGGTATGCAGATTAATGTCCAGTGTTGTCTCTGTTGCTCCAGCACAGTCACTTTGAATCTTACCAGCATCTGCTGATGTCTGTGAAATTCTTGGTGTCTTTTCTGTGACTAACCATGCCCTTCACTGCTGGGTTTCTGATGCCCCTTCGTCCTCTTGTGCCGGGCTTCTCACTGTCCTGCTACAGGTGATGTGGACTTCCTGTGAGGCTGTCTTTTAGAATAGGTGAACGCTACCTGTGAACACATGAGCCACTGTTTTGATTTCCTGGCTCTGCACAGAGGCTAGCTCAAAAGGCTAGCTGGTGTTACCAGCTGTGATACCCTTTGTAACAAACCTGCTGTTCTAACTAAATGCTCTTCTCCCCTTGCATTGGCAGGGCTGTTCCCACTCTGCTTTTTTTCCCCTTCCTTGTATGAGATCATTCCCAGTTGTAATGCCTGTACCTTCTGTGATCAAAAACTGCTCATACTAGATTAGAAGTAGTGCTACTCTGGGTCAAAATTACTGTTGGCACAGGTAGTCTTGAAAGCTGTGGACACCAGTTGCAAGTTAGGTGCACAGCTGCCAGTGGCTTCAAATTCTGTGTCTTGAAGACTTACCTTGCAACAACTGGAGTCTTTCATACAGTGCCCCAGCTGTGAAGATGCGATGTAGCTGACATCCATGCAGAGGGAAACTTCCCATGGTACTATTTCACGAAGAATTTGTTAGGCTGGTGCTCTTTGCGCAAGCTAGTGTTAGAGCCTTAGGAGAATACAGGAACACCAAGAACTTCCTAATACACCTCATACAGATTAACAGCTTTGATTGTTTTCCTTATGTTCTGTAGCTTAAAGGCATTCTTCAAGAATCTTCTATATTACCAGATAAAGATGGTCTCTTGGACAGCTGCATATGAGTGAGACTTTTTGTCCATTTAACCTGAAGTGCGTACTAGCACATCCTGGTCCGAAGTGTTGAGCAGCCTGTCATTCTTGCATGCTCTGAAGACTGGTGTTGCTTTCTGCTGCTTGAATGAAATCTTGAGGTGTCTGTGGACACTAAGCTTAAACGTTCAGTCAAGGTAACACTGGCTTAGGTTACCTCTTTACATATGGTATACACAAAGCTTGGGTTTACCCTCCATTTAACTAAGGGTCTGTGTAGGAGAGATCCTGCCTAAGAAAGGTGTGAGTTCGTGCTGTACTTTTGCTGTAGCTTGCTCTAAGAGGGCAGTGCAGTCATTGGAAACTGGGATTAGATTCAGGTGCTTCATTAGAAACAACAAAGTTGAACTCACAAACTTGTTTGTTCTGAAATGTTGTCTATAACTGTCTGGATTTTTATTGTAAAGGAATTTTTTGCAGGGCACAACATGTGTGTGGTACCACAGCAATCTCAGTGTGGACCGAGTTGAATGGTGGAGCGTTGAGTTCCTCTCTCTGTCTCTGTTTAATTTTTTGGCTTGCTTCCCTGCAGCCTTTCAGAAGGCTTTGTTTGTAAAATAGACTTTTCTGTGCTGCATTGTCTGGAATTAAGTAGCTCATTACTTTAGCTTCTCCAAACTGAAGTAAATCTTTCTCTCTTTCAGTGTTCCATTGGCAAGCTACAATAATGGGACCAGTAAGTATGAGAGAATAGATGTTCATAGGTTTTTATTACCCGTCTCCTTATAATAACTCCTCAAACTGCAATGATTCTTCTTCACTAACAGAATGACAGTCCCTATCAAGGTGGAGTATTTTTCTTGACAATTCACTTCCCAACAGATTATCCCTTCAAACCACCTAAGGTGAGTGGCTTGTGTCATGAATCTATTCCATTACCATATGCTGTAATGTACATTTGTGAGCCGACACTAATTTTTCCTTCTTCTGCAGGTTGCATTTACAACACGAATCTATCATCCAAATATTAACAGTAATGGCAGCATTTGTCTTGATATTCTACGATCACAGTGGTCCCCAGCACTAACTATTTCAAAAGGTACCTCCAATGCTCATTTAATTTTACTCTGCTGAAATGAATTACTGATTGGAATTTAGAATGTTAAAACTGCTGCAGTGCTGCTGTGAACCGTGTCTGTGGTCGCTACTTCGGTCTTGTGACTGTCTAGCTTGCAGCCAATTCATGTGCACAGGATGCTCTGGACATCCAGTTTTGCTGTGACCATAGGGAGACTGTTGAACTTTGCCAGTGGATCAGATAAGTCTTGCTACATGAAGTACATCATCTTGCCACCTCGCCTCAGAGTCTGAACACTTTGAGAAAAATTAAACCTCGTACATGACAATGGAAGACTTCAATGTTCAAAATGCACACCAAGTGAAATGGAAGAGCTGTGGCCTTCAGAAAACATTGTAAACCTGCTTTGATTCTTTATCATCTTGAAAAAAAAAAAAGCAAGGAAACATCAAAAGTCTGGTCACTTTTTTAACAAAACTTTCAATGTCATGGACTACTAAAACATATTTTAAAACTTAAGCTTGCACTAGCTTAATTTTCTTTTAGCTAAAAATATCTTGGTCTCTGTAAGCTGTGTTATCTTGTGGGCTCTGAAATATGTCCTTTGCCTGGTAGAGCACTATTCATATTATTTAATGCAAATAGGAGGCTTTAAACACCTAGAGAGAAGACCCAGGATTGAATTTTACTGATTTTTCTGGCTATTGAAAGTGTAGATCTATGGCTTGTAGGCCTAGCTATGGTGATTGAGAATACTTTTGGTCTCTTCTGTGTGTGGACTGTCTCCTGACCATTCCATTTCTGTAGCTTCTCACTGTTTTTGTGATTAAATGCTGCAGATAACCACACTTAATTACAGTACCCTTCACATTGTGTCCTGGCTTGGTGAGGCTATCCTGTTGCCTGTAATTCCCTCCAGTTACATGTGATGTTCCTGGACACTTGCTTCTTGGTTCAGACAGATGACTCCTGGTACCTCTCCATTGCACATCATAACTGTCTCCCTTTTAATGAATTCACAAAAGTTCCTGCCTTCTTTGTCCAGCTAAGGACTTCTACATTTGTGGAAACAGGTGAAAGGGCAAGACAATATTTCAACTTACCTCTTGACAGAAGTGAATCTGCTACATGGAACTGAAAGGCTTCACTGTGAGTTGAAAGACCTGAAGAAATGGTGTCAGTCAAGGGAAAATGATTGTCAGGTTGACACAGCTTACCTTACAGATGTGTTCAGTCAAGCACTGGCTACTGTTGGAAGCACTAAGTTAGTACTAAAGTACTGACATCTGTTATGTTTTGATTAAATTGCTGCATAACTGGTTAGAATGCTACAGCTGGAGAATGTAATGTGGCATGATATATTTCATTTGTTTAAGAGTTTAAAATGACTGTATAGGCAATGGGGTGATAGCACGTTTGAAAACACTGGAGGATAGACTGGAATTACAACAGTTGGAAAAAGATTGACCATGAGTTTAAGAGGCTAGTTAAGGGCATCAGTGGACAGCCTGTTAATGGCTGTCAACTTTAATCACTCGCAGAATACATCTTAACATTAATTTTTCAACCCAAATACAGTTGCAGTATGCTCTTAACATCTCCATCTCCTTCTCTGCCTTGAACACTTTTTTTTTTTTAGAGTAAGCCGTGGGATCAACATGGCCATTCTGTGCTGCTTGGCCCCTGTTGTTGCCCCATCTCCCTCTTAAAGTATGCTCCTTGAGCTTAGATGTCTTTCTATTGCTGGTCGCTTTTCA
>Ga0181612_142174_pt1 | contig 15856 bp, 6 predicted proteins | sample HoacroProtozoa21_FD_119630 | JGI IMG/M metagenome (GOLD analysis project Ga0181612, IMG submission 119630) | Hoatzin crop microbial communities from Cojedes, Venezuel. Combined Assembly of Gp0051906, Gp0051904, Gp0051908
ATACTTTAATTATGCCAAATAAATCTGAAGTTTGAGCTGTTTGAATCTTTTCTTCACAATTTGTTCATGGTTACTAATGGTTCAGTTATAGTATATTCAGCAGCATCCACAAATCAATATCAGACTCTAAATATCAGTGATTGTTTTCAGAATTCTTAGCTTTGAACAGGTGACATTTTGATCACCTGTTTTGGGCAAATTTCTAAATGAACAAAGAGAAAAGGAAGCTGAAAGAAAAGAATCTTTAATTCACATACCTCAAAATTAAAGCTATTTTAAAAACAGCTCATAACATTCATTTTAAGCTTATGTATAATTTCAGTTGTAATCTTTTTTTACCTCTTCATGTTATTTCTGTTTAAGTTGAACTTTAGAAAACAATGAACTTGTAAAGAGGCAATACAAGAAAGACATACTTTATGTAGGCATGCTAGTTTTTTAATAAATTGATTTTTGAAGTGTAAGAATTCCTGTGCACTAGGGAAAAAGAATGATAAAAGCTCAAGAAGTAAATGAAAGCAATTTAACTTCATAGTCTTGTGTTTTACAGTGCTTGACTTCTTTCATTTTGCTTTGTTTTAATTTTTTTAATTTTAATTTTCTGTTTAGTGTGCCACATGCAAAAGAAAGCTCTTTACTATTTTGCTCTAATCTGAAAAAAGTGAAGCATCATTCACATTACAATTGTCTGATGAATATCTTTTAATCAAATAAAGACAAATTTCACCAATCCTACAGAAATATATATGCATATTATTCTAACCACATAGAGAAATGTTCTATTAAAATTCACTCCATCAACACTTCCTTATTTTCCTACAAAGAATGGTGAAAAAACATACATTTTTCAGCCACTATTCCTACTCAATTAACAAAGGCAGAAATTTGTAAACTGAAGGTGTAAGAACTAGGAACAGTCAGATGAAGATTCACTACTTTGTAGAAATTTTCAGGAAAAATAATTTCTTCATGAAGCGTCTTTTTCTTTCTCATTATTTCTTTCTAATAAAATTATTTATTGCAAATAGGAATAGAAGACACATTTAGAAAGAAGGCGAAGCTTAAAATAGTGTTTCTATTTGTGTGTGTATGGTTCTTAAAGCATGCCAAAAGGTCATGAAGAATTTCAAAGCTTTTAATGAGGTATTCAACAGGTGCTTAGAGAGGTCCATGGATTGTTTTCAAAGCTGTGTGCTACTGAGAACTCAAAAAGGTCACAAAATCAACTTCTAGCACACTTCCTCTAAAGTAATATTTGGAACAAAACGTCTCCTGTCAGCATTTTCTGGATGGCAGGTGGTTAAAAAGGTTATAAGCTTTAATTTTTATTACCTAAATTTGTGATCTTTTAAGAAACCCCAGCCCTCTTTTATACTTTTTGTATGCTCTTCGGTGCCTCTCCATTTCTTACTTTTGACACTTCATGAAACAATTTACTTTCATGAGAATGAAAGAACTGCCATACTGCATTAAATCAGTTTCACCCAACTCAGTATCCCATGTCTGACAGCATCAATTAGTGTATGCTTAATGAAAAGTACAGGAAACGAGGCAAGTGTAACATGTTTTTCCTCTGCCAAACTTTTAGAATCTGATTATCTAAAGTACAAGCAGATCAGTAACAATATTGTAACACTGAAACTTTCAGTCCATCTCCCCTAGAAGCTAAATAAGAGATTTCTTATTCACCTCAGAAGAGCAGAAACTGTTAAACAGCAGCTCATCTAAAATTCTAGAAAAATTCTTTAGAAAACAGTTGTCTGTCATAAACAATCTTTAATTTTCTTCTTTTGTGTGTCACTGTTCAGAAAACCTCTATTCAAGTAACAGCTTATTTAACAACAAATCATGTAAAGATGAAACAGCCATCCCTGGAATTTAGCCAGAGAAAAACTGTTGAATGAGGTACAGTTAACCTAGCTACTTTAAACCTGATTTTGAATTCACAGCTTTGTAAATCTCTAGCTATTCCAGCAGTGGTTAGCTTCATCAAATAAAAGAGTTGACTCATTTCAAATGCAAACAATACCCATTTCTCACTGCTTAATCTGGTCGACTTTTTATTAACTGGCACATAAATAAACTCTTCTATAAAACAGACTTAAGTTCAAATGCAGTACTGTTCTCCATTTGAATTGAGTCTTTAATTACCTATCAGCTATGAGTACTCCTAGACACAGAAGTATGAAACTTTGATTTCATGAGATGACAGAATAATTTTGTTCCATTTTGCAATGAAACCTCCAAATATTAAAACTCTCAGAAGCAAATGCTGAAAACAAATTATATTTCACACTGATTAAACATTGAGCATAAACAATATTGAAATATTTTGTTTAATTTTTGAGGTTTTTGTTATTATACAGAAAATAAAAACAACACATTTATGTGCTTCAATCTGGTTGAAACAGGATATTTTCTTCTCCTTTTCTGTTTCTTGTTGTGTAATGGAAAATGTATTTAGCGTTCAATTTCTGATGATCTCTTTGATTTTTCTCTCTCTTTCCTACCTAAATACTACAAAAATGGAGTCTGATGTCCTTTACCACCCCACATGGAAGGAAAACATTACTTCAGTCAGTGGCAAAAGTGTCAGAACAGGGATGTGGAGGGTAAACAGGCATGGCTATTTGAGCAAAGGTGCAAAGGGATAAGAGAGTTAGGAACAAAGGTTGCAGACTAAATGAGCAAGAAGCTCAGTTAGGAAACAGGCACAGAGAAGGATTTCAGCTCATTTTGCAAAATGCCCAATAGCCTCTGCACAAATACTTGGGGATTGTAAGTTTGTTTTTCAGTCAAAGTCTTTTTTCTCTTGCAGCAGTCAGTGACTGGCTATCTTGGAAATGATTTCCTGACTGCTTTGGAAAAGACTCTTCTGTGGTTAGGTAATACCTCATTGCAATGGGCTTATTCAGCTTAGAAAAACTTGCATGCAAGGTTTAGAAAACCTTTGATGGAAATATTAAATTCCAGGAGATAAATGAAAACACAGAGGAAAATTAATATGAGTTGAAAAAAGGCATTTCAGACTGATGTGTAAGTGAATATCTTTCCTTGAAATAAAATCAGATATTCTAGACAAAGGGAAAGCACTGAAACCAATGGTTAGGTTTGTCTTAAATCTGGCTGGAGAATTAAATATCTAATTAAGATTCTCAGTCAATGCTATTTTAATTGACTAATACATCATTCTGGTAACACTAATGGCAAATTAAATATGCTTGATCAATATTCAAACAATGAATTGTGGTTAATTGACACTGATCTTAATGGGCATTACCTTAAAATATTAGCTGATGTACATTCACAGCTGTAGGGATTACATATTACAATGTTAAATTTCAGGATATCATTTACAAGAAAGAATTAGTAATAGTTAGTGAGCTTTTGTTATATATGAAGAGGAATTGCAACCAGTCATTCCAGAAAAGAAAAATAAATAATCTCCTTACAAATAATGTATTATTTTTCTTAATAAATTGTTTTTCCTTTTCTGTTGATGTGACTATTCTGAACAATTAATGACTTCTAAATCATAATTTACTAACTTTGTTGAATTATGCTAACATGAAAAATTAATTAATTGAATTAATTAAGAAAAACAAGTGCAGTGAAATGCAAACAAGTACAGAAAAAAAAAAGAGCTGTAGACTAAGGAATTGAGATCAGATATGCAACAGATGCAGAAGACTTTTAATGTCCTGTGGAATGAATAGAAGCTAGAGACATTCACACTGGGATGTATAAAAAAGGGTTAGCAGCAATTAATATCTCTGTTTTCTAGCTGCTTTAGAAGAGTCAGCTTTAAGGGGAACAAAAGTCAAAGGACGATCCCAAGCACTTTCTGAAATCCCCATCACTAGTTGTTTCCCAGTCAGGAAAGGAAGGACAAAAAAATCATGAACTTCTATTTTAAATTTTGGCCTTCTTTCATTACAGATGGGTATCAGAATCACAGCCTGAGAAGTCATCTGACATTTATTTATACCCTATTATTTAAATTACTGTAGCAGGTAAACTCTAGTTCACCATTGTTTTAATTACTTTTCAAATCAAGTTTAACCACTTACGTTCATATGTTTACTGTTTCTTCTGTATATATATGTAAACATACAGATACACTAGGACAGATTAACTTGGTGAACAAGTCAGGTCATGTGTTTCAGGGCATGTCTCCAAAGGCTTCACAAAATAAGAGATAGTCCTAAAAAAAGATCAAATTATGTCTTCCTACTAATAAGAAATCAGCGAATAGTTATTGCTACACAACAATTGCACCTACAGTGGCTTGGCAAGGCCAAAATATTCAACCAAATTAACCCCACTTTATGCAGGATAGGATAAATTTATCACTTGGAATACAATGAGGCAAAATTTCTGAAATAAATAGAAGTCTTTCTGAAATAACTGAAAGGAGACATTAGCAGAGTGTCATTTAATATCTCAGGAATTCAGTAGGCAATATAGTTCACTGGTTTTAATCCCCCCCTGAAACACAATTACAGCAGTAAAGGCTCTCAGGTCAGCTCTTTATAGGGAAATTGCATGAACAAAAAAAAAAAAATAAATTAGCATGCACCATATGCATGTAATAAAAAAGATACAGGTAGCAAAAGCCATTTGAAGATGACTTCTGTGAGTTTGGATTTTGGATGAAAACATTATCAAACCTTGCAAAGTGCACAGGTAAACTATAGTGAAGAAAATCTTGTTTCAACCAGTCATGGCTGACTTGATCTGACCTAGTCACAGAAAAACCTAGGTGGTAGGACGAAGAGGGCTGAAAACACTGAACAATCCAGGACTCTGATTTCAGATTCTCAAATTACAAACATTTAGAGGGAACCTACAGACTGGAATATTCTCAGCACTGATGTCTGAGGCATGTATATCAAAGTATTGTGAAAGAAAAAGAGTTCATGGAAGCAAATGACAACCTAAAGTGCTGACATTCATTTTTGGCAAATCTTGGTGTACTTATCCACTGAACTGTTCCTTGGATACCATAAGTATGACATTCTTTAGAATAAAATGTGACTTGCATTTCACCTACCCTTCTACACTGGCAAATTTACTTTGGCAGAAAACAGTGCTATGTTGCTATTAAGACCTGGACTTTCCATCAAGAAGTGCCCTATCAGGGAGTCTACATGTAAAAAAAACATCATAAATGATAAGACTTCGGTGTTACACAGTAGCACATCATGGCCATTATTTTATGCAGAATTGCTGAAAAGAACATGTAAGTTGTATTCACTGTCATTCATTTCACTCACTGCATACCTTCAGTGCTCCCAAAACTTGTAAAAAATGGTAGAAAATAAATATCAATACCTCTGTGCTTATAAATTACAGTAAATCTATGCCATATCATAGTAAACAAAGGAACTGCCATAGCAGTTAAATTTCTATTAATAAATGTTGTCTGATAATACCAAGGGCAGAGGCGTTACCTCGGTATAATGAGTTTTTCTTAGGAATATTGAACGAGAACCCAACACAACTTGTTATATGACAACTTTGAAGGTCAATAAGTTCGCCATCTTCCTGAGGAACTGTTACAGTAGGTATGACAATTTCTTTGCTTAACTATCTGCAGTTTCCAGTATTATCCTCCATAGTCAGAGTATTTTGTTTATTTCAGTACAATGATAAAAATTGCCCTTACTATGTTCAAGTTGCTGTTCAGAGCTGTAAATACCACTGGTGTTTCATTTTTTTCCTTCTTACACCCATTGCTGTAGAAAAAGCCAGTAAAGTAGAAAAGGAGAATGTGGATAGAAACACTAAGCACAGAAACACGCTTTCTTTAGCTTGCCTTTGAAGCAAGTCTGAGTCACAGCTCAGAGAGTGGCCTGTACAGTGGGAAAAGTGGGACGAAAAAGAATAGGAATGTAGGAAGCTTTCTGATGTGCAAAGAAATTTTGTTACAGAAATCTTCAAGTTTCAGAAGTTAGTGCTCCAGTTTCAGGAAAAGTGAAAGTGAAGAAAATTTACACTCTTAAATCTATTGAATTTTGCATATTCTTTCCATGACAGACTCTTTCATTACATAATGCTACACTCTTTTTCAGAAACTACCACTGTTTTTTTTCAACTATAAATACAAAGAATATGTCATATCTTATACATTTTTCTGTATATTCTGGCATTACGGTCTTTATATAGATTTTACTATCTGACATATTTTTAACTAAGACACAGATGATTTGGTCTGGTTGTTGTTTTCTGGATTTCATAAACTGTTTCTACTGCTAGTTATATATAAAAAAAAATTGATTTAAACATACTTGTTTGTTTCCAGGAGTATTTTTGTTAACACTATATTAATTCAAAAGTAAAGACCTTTGCCGTGCCACAAACCTGACACAATTTGGATTCTTTATCAAAATGACATCACAGCTACTTTTCATTTGCATGGTTTGAAGAAAAAAAAAAAGTCTACTGCTGACCTGTTTATGATTTGGATGGGCCTTAACTTCCATATCTAAAGTTTAGTCAGCTCATCCAGGGTAGATATCTAGCTATATCTGTATGTGTAAGGAAAACATAATGATGATGTCATCATTGGATATGATGATCTGTCTCTTGGACAGATCATTTTCTATTGTGTATAAATCAAGCTGCAATAACTGGTGTAATTAAGATACCTAACTAAAGTTAAGAGGAGTCAATTTCACGTTTGGCATTTGCTTTATTACACATCTGACTGTGTTTTTCCAGCTGCTGTTTAGTAGTAGTGCTTTTACACTGCAGTCAAAGCTTGGTCTATGCTACTTACAGTCAGCAACAACATGCAGACACAACAGAGACATTCATGTGGAATAATTTTTCCTAACCTTAGCTTAGTCAAGTGCATATGCAGAATTTAAATTAACTATCATGAAAACTTTGAAAAAATAAAATAATCATACTGAACTGGACACAGAATTTCCCTTTCATCTCTGCTTTTTTTTTCCTACAGTTAACATATTGTGTCCTCTACATGGTGAAATCTACTTTCATTAAGCACCAATCTTCTTCATATGGAAGAAGAAAAATGAGAGGAAAAGTGTTCTTATTTTTAGAAGCAAATTTTTTTCCCATTACTTTTCATGATTAGTGGTTTTATGGTTTGAAAAATAGAACATTGACCTGCTAAGAATCCTGAAGTCCCAATAACTTTGAGCTGAACAGTGGACATGATCCTCAAAGACTAAGAAGACAATACAGAAATTTATTTACTGCTTCTGTTCTACTAACCGTGCTACAGTACAAAGTATTAAACTTGCTACCATTGCAGAAGTTATTCTGTCAGAAATTGGATTATTTCCTCCACTAAAGTAGTGTCTGGACATGGTTTTGCAAATATGAATTGTTTGTCATCCTGAAAATAAAACTTAAAAGAAAAATTAAAAATCAAGTTAAAGAAAACTACAAACAGGATTAGTCCCTCAAAATTATATCAAAAGGAAAAATCTACAAACAACAAGAGAAGTCCAAGAGAATTTAAAACTGCTTAAACACAAAAGAAATGTCTAATTCACTCATTACCCTTTCTTATTTGGGGTGGAATTAAATGAAGAAAATAATTCAGAAGATACAAAAAAAAATTATTGACGGTAGTATGGGCAATAGTAGTTTTCCCTGCTAACAACAGAGTTGGACTTCTCAAAAAAAAAAAAAAAAGTAAATAGAAGAAAAGGTAAGCGAGCCAAAGGAATTAAACTAGAGTCTGGAGGTATTAAAAACTTCATACATAAAGCAGAATGCTCCATTTCTAAACAATTTAAGTTGTCCTAGGAGCTAAGGATTCACTTACAAGCACAAATTTGCTTTATTTGGTTTGCTGCCTTCTTAAGAATTGTAACAACTGTATTTAATCAAATGGAGCACCACATCAAATCCAGACCTACGAACACTTTTGAACTTCAAATTCGGCTCCAAAAACTCTTGTCTGTGCTTACTACAGATAATTTATACCACCCATTACATTTATTATGGGATTAACCCCGAGGATTAGTTGCAGTGCACAAACATTGAGGAGCACCTAACCGCTCTCCAAAAAATTTTCAAGAGACACTCAGTTTGAAGGTGGAGCTATGACAATCAAGCAGACAAAATTACGAGGTATCTGTTTTTTTCCCTTTAACAGAGTTCTGCAAAGAAGATTCAGAGCTAAGGCTGTCTTGATCCTTGTTCCTTGTTATTTTATTACAGATAAGCTTGTTGGATTTGTGGGTTTTGTCTCTTTTTTTCTTTTATTTTTGGTTAGGAAGCTACATTGATTGGAAGGGTATGACTCAATGGAAGTGGAAAATAGGAACCCTGACCTCAAAATGGGTACTTCACATTAGTGCTGTTCCTGAATGCACAATGTCATTCCTGCTCTTTTCAGGAAGAAATTCACAAATCCAGGTAAGGGCAAAATCTAGGATCATGATTTCACCATAATGACAGTTACTGGTAGTGATTCTGATAAAAAGTATGAGGAAAATTAGGAGGCAACAAAACATTATTCATTACGAAACACATTTTAGCCATCAGGCAGAACACAAAATCTGGAGTCAAGCATCTGAAAAAGACATACTTTGCCTCCAATCAGAGAAGATAAAGAAAAATTTGAAAATAAGATAAGGTTAATATATTCTTTAATTACAGCCTTGAGGCAATATTAAAAAAATAAAAATTTCCGCCCCCCCCCCATAAAGTAATGGTCTGTGGTACATAATATTGTATATGCCACAACAGATGTTGGACCTGAGACATCTTCATGACATTGAAAATATTTCTGCTTTTGAACTGATATTATAAAAAAAACAGTTCTCTAAGCAGAGAAACAGAATAAAACTTTCTTTTTTTTCATGTGACAAAGCTTCTCTACACTCTGCCTCAAAGGAGTATATTCCAGACTGGCCAAACCAGCCTAAGCAAGTGATGGCATCTGCTCATTTTAGATCAAGTTCATTACAGAGAGTCTGACTGCAAAATTTGAAAATGGATAGTCATACAGGATTTATTCTTTCTAGCTTTTAGTCCTATTCTTTCAGTCTTTTCTCCTCAATTTCAAGCAATCACTCTTCACCTTCCAAAAGCCATTTCAGCATTGCCTCTCCTTTCATTTTCTTTCCAGGTGGTATATTTCCTTCCTAGCAATTTCACCTTGGCTTCCATTGAAAAAGTTACCAAAAATCTTTTACCTAATCTGCTTGGAATGAAATGAAATCTGTAAACTCCACCTCTCTCTCTCCAGAAAAAAAAAAAAAAAAAAATAAAAATCTTGGGAATTAAAGAGGGTTGTTTCCTTTCTAAAAAAATATTCTTTTATTGAAATAGCGATTTCCTTGTGATCAATCCATTGTTCCAGACTGGTGTTTACAAGAAAGATCGAGGATATGACAGGCTGCATCCCAGACTGAGCTATTTTCACATTTCCTTGTATATGGGTAAGTGATAACTGAGTCTAAACATGAAGGTGTGTACAAAGACAGTAATAAGAAGGACCAGTCTATCTGCAGTCTCACCATGAAGGCAACTTAATATTGTTCATGGCTGCTGCATGATTGATCATGCAAGTAGAATAGCTTTTCTCTTTATTATCATTCTCATGAGACTTCCCCAATGTTGAAAAAAGTCACAAAAGTTTTGCCAGTGGGCTTAGCACCACTGAATTAATATGAATTGAGTAAATTAACTAAAAGTGACTTCAGCATTGACCAGTCCTTCATGAATTTCTCCCTTTGATTATTTCTTGGAAAGGAGCCAGAAAAAGAAACAAGCTTATGTTGTGTACAAAGTAATTAAAAGGGAATCATTATGCATTAAATAAATGAAACCTGCACTTGATCACAGATAGTGCCAGAGACAGGATGCTACCCTAATGTGGTAAATCCTGTGGGCTTAATTCTGCGTATAGTAGCACTTGGGTAATTTCGAAGCAGCCTCACTAGGTTTTTGAGTTCATACTGAGTTTCTTAAAATGTATGTGGGAGTGGATTTGGGTGTCCTAGTATCCTGGTATCTTAGCACTCAATTTTGCATGTCTCAGAGACGGTCAGAAAAGATCAGCAGGAGACCTTTCTGCCTTTTCTTCATATACACATAATTCTTTTCTAATATACAACATGTACTTTCATTATATTATACTGCCTCATGTTCACCTACAATGTGAAGCATTCCTGTCCATCATTCCTCGCAGAATGACTGAAATGCTCTTTTCATCAGTTAGTCACATCATGTGGTTGATTTCCATCATAATACCTAGTGAAAATGATAATCTCTCCTGTCTAAGAATATAAGCCACAAAAGGAATTAAAGTATCTTCAGAGAAGCATCAGAATGCTCTGAAGCATTTGCCTCCTGCAACTGCTGCATATAGCTAATTTCCTCTCTCAAAAGAAAAGAAATATGGCATGGGATGTTTAGGGGACGTTTCCTCCAAGGGACTCTGCGGCCAGGGATACCTCCTGCCTGGCTGCTGGAATCCAGTCTAGGGTCCTCTGTTTCCAGACAGTGGATGCAGCTGCTGCTTTCCCTGTTGAACCAGTTTGAAGGTTCAACCAACAGCACACAGCCAGCTACTCAGACAATCACAGACAAAGCGCTGCCTTCGACAGCACCCACAAGTAACGACACCAGGACTCACATAAAACATAGACATATAGACATATATAGACATGTAGAGAGTCGAGTCCCCTTCCTCTTCGTCAGCTGATCAGGACTGAAGGTCGGTAGTGCAGGCACACACATGATACTCTCTAGGGTCCCAAGCACATGCACACTTACAGTTTCCCCAACTACTGGCAGAGCCCCTCTGTCTGCCTGGTAGCCCTACATAGATCTCAGGCGCTTTTACTCACCCCCACGGCTCTGCTATACACATGCTGGTCCAGCGTGAAATTTGCTAGTGAATTACTTAGGCACACTTCCACGCACATCAAATTTGGGGAAGACGCAAAGACTCCAGCTACCCCTAGCAGCTAGCATCAGGCACACAGGCTGTGATCCACAGTCCTGCTCCTGGTGCTGTTGCTGATCTTCTCACTTGCTTTGTTCACCCTGATGTCCCCAGTAGCTGCATCTGGAAAACCCAGCAATCCCATCCCAGTGACAGGAGCTGAGACCTCCACTCATTTTAGCATTTGACACCACAGGCCACAGGGTGCCTATATCCCTGGTCTGACACCAGTGGCTGGCACCAAATCCACTCACACAGGTCTCACCAGTAGCTGACACTCAGTTCTTACAGCCCTCATACACAAGACAGAGAGTGATGTTAAGCAGAGATAGTTAAGAAAGGATATATCGAGAAGGCTGGACAGACTGCAGTGATCAGACGCAGGCCTTGGTCAGACAAGTGTACCAACCAGCTCCAGGTTACAAGTGACCAGCCCCTTTTATATGCCTTTTTATTTAATTTACTATTTGTTTCTCCCCATCCTCTCCCTCTAAATGTTCCTTCAGAAGTTCTTCATAGTCCCACAGGCTGCTCTTGAATAGGGTCTTGAAAAGGTCCCTGGTTGGACAACCTTAACTACGCAGATGCTTTCACCTTCCATGTAACCTTACAAAGTACAATGAGCCTGGCCAAGCAGCTAGTACCCATGTCCAACCCATGCAATTCCAAGGACCAGCATACTATTCTAAAGGCATCAAGAAAGCAAGGCATTGATAACACCAAAGTTTCCCCTCCTTTTTCCCAGCTGTCATGAAAAGGAAGTAGAACATTTCTTATATTGAAAAGGGGGGGCAAGTGTTTTTGCAACAAAAGAAACTGCTGGAGGACTTTCCAAGGACAGTTTCTTTACTGAGTAGGAACTCCCTGGTTCAACGTATAGTGCTGAAATAAAACCATTATTCTGACATATTTCATACAGTTCTAAGATTTTGTGGTGGTGTTGTTGTTTTTAAAGTAAATAAATGCCCCATAGTGTGCAGTAATGCATAACGTAAGCACATGTAAATGGTCACAGCAGAAATGAGTGGACTTGTCACTACAGAGCACTTTTTGTCCATATTCTAAGAGGTAAAGAAATGTTAAATCTCTCTGTATGAGCCACTTTTTAAAAATAGTTTCATACTTATAAGAAGAGTAACTGAAGCAGCACAAACTTTAACTTAAGGGCCATATCAAACATAATTTACATCAGAGAGCAAAATGCTCTTTTTGAAAAAAAAGTATCTTATTTGAATATTTTCCTGTGCTACTTGTTATTTCGCATACAAAGATAGAGGAACAGTACAGGAAAAAAAAAAAATAAAAAAAAATAACCCCATTGACAAGACCCTTGATCACAAGCAATCTGTTTATTAAATAGCAGAAAAGGTTCAATTCAGTATTGAGTCTAAAATCTTGCTACTAATATAAATGGAAATGAGATATAAATGTGATCAGGGATTCCTACTATTTGCTCTTCAATTTTTATTTCATTACATACTAGTAATTATTTTTAAGAAGTGTTATTATATTTCTGATAAGAGTTCATGGTTTCCCTAAATCAACCTTACAATGTGTCTTCACTTAAATGTGTCCGAGACTCAGTTTATTACATGTCTGTGCACATCTCAGGCTTGGATTTACAGTTAATAGCATTTTTCAGTGGAAAAGAGATTCAGATACAGAAATAGCTACTAGATAGGACAAGTGCAACAACAGCAGGCAGTCTGTTGTATAATAAATGTAATAAAAACACTTGCTCTGATTAATCTCTCTGCTGTGCCTTGTTTCTTTTATGATCCCTTGACTTCTACAACTTCACCAGGCTGGACTAAGCTCAGGCCAGCCCATTGAAGCAGCTAGCGACCACACTCGAAGGTCATTAGTCCAGAGACGGCCCTGGAAGCGCAGGAGATCTCACAAAGTGGAAAGGATACTACATTCAGGGGTGCAGGAGAACCTGAATATGTAGTGCCCCTGGAACAGCAGAAGACAACCATGGAGAGTGTTCGTACAGCAGAGAAAATGTTGAGATCAGGATGAGCTGGGCCCGTGGGTGGTTGGCCTGTCATCAACATTGAAAAGAAAACACACAAACAAGCAGGAAATTACACTATAGGCTGGGCAGAGGTTACTAGCATCTCTATAAAGTCCTTATGATCTGGTGCCATAAATGGGAAGATAGTTGTGTTTTAGGACTATGGAATGCAGCAGAGTGTCTTCTTGGTGTGACAGGAGTGAGGAGAAAAAAAGAGTCCTGTCAGGCTGCTTTCAGCATATGGGATGACATGCACCTAAATGTTTTGTCTGTAAAGAGAATAAAATGGCGAGGGAAGTTGAATAGAACTTGCTGACAGTGGAAAGATCTGTCCAATGGAGCACTGACTTAGCCAGATACACATGGTGAAATATAAGCCTGAAGCAAGGCATTTGGCCTTATAACCCAGGTGTCATTGGCTGGCTATTCTGTGACACCATCTCTGAGCCTTCAGAGAGTGGGCATAGTACAAAGCAAGTGACGGTGCCAACCCATTTGGCATAGAGGAAACATCACCAAAACCCAGCCTGTTCACAGCAAATCTGAGTCTTGTTGCCTGGACAGCATATTCTAGCAGCAAGACCAATTTGAAATTTAATGATACACAGTGTGACCTAGCATGATTCAGAAAAAATATTCTTGATGAACTAAGTGGGCCTACTGTGGCGTGTAGAAAACCCATGTAGGATACCCAAATACTGTGGGCGTTATATGGCTGGAAGATGGAGGAAACCTGAGAAAACTGGAGGTGAGCTACGGCTTAATCTGAAGACACTCACAGAGCCATTAGTAGACAATGTTTATTCGAGACTCTACAGATTCAGACTCGGGGTTTCCAAATGCTACTCCAAAAAACCTCTGATCCCTTGAATCAGAGACTATGTGATCATACAAGGAAAAAATCTGTGAAAGTATCTACAAGAGAACTCGTTTAGGGTTATGTTGGTTACCTCAAACCTGACATTTCCTATCTGAAGTATAACCTAAATAGTAACATTTATTATAGGCACTCAGTAGTTTCTCTTACCTTTATCTGAAATTCTTGCCCAAGGATTTACCTAAGAACAGGAAAGGGATTCAAGGGTAGAGTTAAGCATCCCATGAAATTCCTTCTTCCAAACCTGGGTGTCCATGAAGTGAAGGAAAACAAATAGTACCCTGAGTCTTGGAGCAGCATAGCCAGTCTTTCTTCTAACCCACCTGCTTTAGACAGTTTATGAGTAGCTGAGCTTACTTGTCCTCAGCCATGTATCTACTGTTTACATTTTGGAAATATCCTTCACCTAGCCTTGACTTCCAGCACTGATGCAATAATTCAGCAGGATATCAGTATTTTCATTGAAGATCATAAGCAAGGAAAATGATTATCTCTAAAATTTTTCAACTCAGTAAAATCAGTGCACCATTTCTTAGAACAAAATAACAGCTCTACTATGGGTAGCCAGAGCCATACTACAGAAAAAGAAAGAGCTACTTCTTGTCACATGAAATTTAAGTGAATCCTTTAGGGTGGAAAATGAGAGACAAACTTGTTACAGAGGTCTATACCAAATTCCTTATAATGAAGAAAAGGAAGTTATAAATGGAATCAAGAAAACAGTTGTAGACAAATTACCCTAAGTTTCATTTATCTAAAAACTAAGCTAAACATTTCACATTTATCTTGTAATAATTGCTTTTCATACTGTTGTACTTTGTGCCGGGTGGAACTGAAAAGCCAGGCTGCCCTGAAGTTATTTTTAGACTATCCAGCACTAGCAGGAACAGCAGCAATGAAAACTTCACAGAGAAGTAGGTTTTCATGTGTTTTACAGCCCAGCTTGGCAGCTTTAAATGTGAAAGCAGTCATTTATGAGTTAGTGTTTTTGGGATTATGTCTTTCTGATGCAGCCAGTACTGAACAAAACTGATAACCAAGGCATGTACAGTCATCTGAGGTTGCAAATATCAGTCTGGGAAGAGTGCCATGTTAACATTTGTTCACTGCTCCGGCACTGGGGTTGGGATCTTTCCAACTATTTTTACTACACTGGGTATGTCACATACACAAACTAGCCCATCACTCACATGAAAATTTAATGTAAACCCCATTTTGTGATTTTTCCATAGCTTGTCGCTGTTGTTTGGTGTTTTTCTTCCCCAGTCCTGGAGTTGGATAATTTCATGATAATGTCAATTTTCATTTATTGAAACAGCAATTATTGCATTTTCTCTTTGCTCAAGAAGGTCACACAGAGGCAGATAAAGAAAAGTAAAATCAATTTTTTATTAAAAAAAATTCTAATGATATTAAAGTGATTTCATAATTTTCAAGAAGCCATACTAAGTCATTTAAATGTTTAGCTAGCTAGATTTAGCAGTATTGTTCCTAGCCAAACAGACTAATTCTGTGTTTCAAAGTTAATGTGTAGATATTTGTTGTTGTTGTTGTTGCTGAAATTAGCTTGGTTTTCACAAATTCTGGAGTCATATTATTATTTACATAGTTAAATTTGTAGCAAAAACTTAAGAGCTGCTGTTGATAAAGTTTATAATGAACCTAATGGTATAGAAGGTCATTCTAGTCATTCTGATCATGAAGTTCTGAATTATGCCCTCAGAGGACCCCTAGAGAATATGGATAGTTGAGGGGAAAAGTCACAAAGAATAAATCAAAGGGAGGCAAAAGTAAAAACCTGAAGTTAAGGAAGCACAGAAAGGCTCAGCCTAGAGACAAATGAAAAAGGCGGGGGGGGGGGGGGGGGGGGGGGGGGGGGAAAAAAAGGGGAAAAAAAAAAAAAAAAAAAAAAAAAAAAACCCCAAAACCCCCAAAAAAACAGCAAATCCAAAAACCACATTTCCAAACAGTGGGGAAAAGATAAAAAAATTTCAATTTCTGAAACAGCATTCAAAAGAAAATAGAT
>Ga0181612_158518_pt1 | contig 15856 bp, 7 predicted proteins | sample HoacroProtozoa21_FD_119630 | JGI IMG/M metagenome (GOLD analysis project Ga0181612, IMG submission 119630) | Hoatzin crop microbial communities from Cojedes, Venezuel. Combined Assembly of Gp0051906, Gp0051904, Gp0051908
CTTTGGTTGCCGGCGGCAGTCAAAACCAAAACAACTTCAATAAGATTTTCTTAAAATGTCATGCTTCCTTTGAAATAGAAAACTGCAGAATAACATAATCAGAATAAAATATGACCATACTGTAATTAAAAATATTTTTAGCAGAAAAAAAGTGCTGTAAAAGTTTAAAATTTCTAATTTGTGAAAGAACTGATTAGCTGCTCAACTCCACAAAGGAGTTAAAAGTGTAAGACCACCCAAACGTTTTATACCATGACTATGACTCACTTGCCTTTTAACAATGTGCATTCATTAAATCATTAAAATCTGTCAGTTCGGGTTAAAATTCATCTATATCTTTTTTTTTAAAAACAAAGGAATAAAAAACTGCCTGAGATATAAAAGTAAGTTTTTTTAAAAGAAGGGGAAAGGAGATGTTAAGAGTAGCCAGCAAATTATAAAGTTGAAAAGAAAAACAAATGGTACACCCAAAAGTGTTATCTCAACTCTATAAATTAATTTTAACCACCCTTTCCAAATACTCACTTTAGATGTGACTACTTGAGAGGAATGGATTCAGTTGAATGTTCTCAATAACTTAATACTTGGGTGGTGTTTTTATAAAAATTAATCCTTCTAGATTGCATCCATGTCCCCTTGCAATCAGTTCCATAAAAGAGTCTACAAACCTCATAAGCACAAATGATTATGGAAGGCAAGTTCAAAGGCACACGTGTAAGTAAGTGTTCAAGGAAAGTATTCAGGTTCAGGAAAAAATACTTGCAACACAAGTACTCATCCACTCAAAGAACGGAAGCATTGTCATATTGATTAGCTGATCATCCTAATTCCAACAGAACACACCAGTTTCTTGCACAGAACACCTGATGGTTAATTCAGAAAGGCAAGATACTGCTCCCAAACAAGTCTAATGCTCCCCAAATAATTAATATATTTTGATAATCAATTTTCTGAGAACAAGAAAACACTTTCTATAGGGAGGATAACTGTTAGAAGAAGAGAGAGAGGGGTATAGCGGAAATAAAGGGATAAAGAACAGGAACACCTGGAACTGTAATTTTCACTATGTTTAAGAAGGGGTACAGATGCATAAAAAGGGGAAAACCCTATGACAGTATCAAGTTGCTTGGACATGCAATAATAATGAATGATTTTAATTGTAAAAAAAATTCACCTGTACAAAATAATCACATCTCTAATAGTTGGTCGCCTTTCTAAAGGAAATCAATGATAAATAAACTGTATAGCTTAAACAACATTGATTACTACTCCTAATTGTGAAAGCTCATTAGAGATTCAAATCAACAGCTGAAATGTCCAAAGAACCCAAAAAAGGTACTTGTCAAGACAGCCAGTTTCCAGCTGAGTCAGTGTGAGAAGCGAGTTTGAAAGAGTTGAAGTCCTGATACCTGCCAATGACTTCATAGATTTGAGTTGAGCCAAAATAGATCAACCAGCATGCTTTCAATATTGGATGAATAAAATCTGATCTTTTAAAAACACTTTAAGTTTCCTGTATTTTACTCATTTCTAAATCTGACTTCTAGTATATACTGAGCCAATATTTTAATAATTCTGGCTTTACAGATCTGACCTCCACTGCTGCTAAGACAGAAAGAAAACAAAAGGATCCTCCTAATGTTAGACAGGATTTGGATAGAGGGTTAATAGCAGAAAATTCCAAAAAAGTATAACGACATAGCCACATTTTAAGCATTACTGTTCCATGAAATTCAGAGGTGTCTCTAGCTTATATGAGACTTGTATTTTATTGCAGGTATTACATGTTGAGGATAAGATGCCTACTTTCATTTTATTATTAAAGTCTTTACAATTTTTATTTATTGATATTTATAACATTTTTTCCTTTCCTTTCAATAATCCTATAAAATCAAAGGGGCACTAGTGATTTTGCATATTGTTTATATCTGACAAACATTAATACACAAAAAATAAATGGTATTTATTTGAAAACAGAATCACAGAATGTTAGGGGTTGGAAAGGACCTCTGTGGGTCATCTAGTCCAACCCCCCTGCCGAAGCAGGGTCACCTACAGCATGTATAAGTGACAATTTTAAAAACTAGAAGGATGTACGGTGTGGACATCTAGTTTGTCGCACTTCTGTGAAGCAATAAAGTTCCTTTTTCTAGTTGTAAGTTAATATGACAGCCACATTCAAGTTTACAAGGTGCACTTAAATATTAAATACTAAATAATGTTATTAACAGAATTTTAAAAGGTAGCGCCCTTGTGTTTATTAAAATAACTACATTGAAGGTAAGGATTTCTGCTTCTTCAGTGCAAGACCACTTTTTTGTTCACATAATAAAAAAATGAAGCCAAGCAACTTGGGTTTTCTTTTCAAGCATACCATATGTTTTTCTAAAATAACAAATATAACCTTCAAAGATGTGTATGGCATAAAAGAGGCAGTCAACTGGTAGTTTACTTTGCTTTTTATAGCCACATTACTCTTTATTTTCACTGAACAAGGCCACAGATGCTATTTAAAGCCTGATGACTCTGGCCTTTTTAGTGTAAACCCTCAGCCCCTCCCTGCCTCCTCCCCAAATCCTCAGACTGTCTGGTGACTTGAACAAAGTATTGCTTTTTCTGTGCAAGCATCTCTCTCCTAAGTCAACAGCTATATACTGATCCAAGCACCGCAGCCCAGCCTATACCCTGGTGAAGGTAGCTTGTCGTTTCCTGTCACAGGATACCCTTCTAAATTACCCTTTACATTTTCAGAGTTCAGCAAATCATGTTTCAAGAAATGACCATTTGTATTTCCTTTTTGATTTAACATGTTAAAAATAAACACCAGCCATCCTTTTTAAATCCAGAGCCAGATGACAATATTGTAGATCAAAAATAAGCACAAAATTATTTCTTCTCCCAGCTATAACAACTTACATGTGAAGTTACAAAAGAAAGCAATCTTTAGGCTGGATATTTTTAAAGTTATATAGAAAAGTAGAAAAGGGATTTGAAGAAATTGCAGCAAGCTATTTCATCTACTTTTAAGATTTTATGTTGGAGCATGCATTCTTGATTGATAAAAAACAAATGTCCACAAGAATGCTTAATATGCCTCATATTTAAGTGTTAGTAATCTGAAAGGTGTTGAAAGTAAAAGCAGTTAAAGTTACAGGATTTAACACCAAGATGTGTTGCCTTGGAGTTCACAAGGTTTTAGGCTCAGATGAGGAATTGCCACATACGCTGTACAGTTTTCACAATTCTCCTCTCAGAGGAAAAGTTACAGCCTCAAATTCCATGCAATGAAACTGAGAATGGAACTCTGAAAAATGGGTCTCTCAGTTGAGTGGCCAAACCAAAACCTTTTAAGCAATAATAGATTTAGGCCAAATTGTAATAAAATATTTTATTTGCTTTGCAAATTAAGTAATCTTTATTAAAACTTCATTTTGATTATGGGCAGTTTCCAACTATGAATGCTCTTTTTTTTTTTTTTTTAATCCAAAAGGCTGAAAATATTTACTTTTCAAAAGAGGTCATTGTTTCCTTACAGTGAATCAGCTATTCTTTCACATTTTCCTTGACAGTGAAGTCAGGATACCTCTTCATCCATCTTATTACCAATTCACAGGTCACTAACAATGCCAGCTTGCTGGAAGACAGCTGGGTAGCATGCTATCCAGCTGGGCAGATGCAGCTGCAGGGGACCGGGTTGAAATTGCCAGGGTACGGGCTGGCCCACACCACGTGGGTCGATGAGCAAACATTGATTTAGGACACGTGCTCACCCAAAACAGACATCTTATACAATTCTAAAAACATTGCCATGGCAAATTGAGGGCTTCAGCGCAACTTCCATATCTCTACATCTCTGGTCATGCAAATACCATGCCCTTGGTAGTGGGTTTGGAACTAGATAATCTTTAAGGTCCATTTCAACCCAAACCATTCTATGATTCTGTGAAATCTGCCAATACATTTAGCCTCGTATATGTAAGCAATCCAGTTTATTTCCAAAGTTAAGCACATGCAGATTATGTTTCACTGATTTCCATACGCAGTTAATTTTATGTCTGTCAAGATAATTTTAGAAATATTTAAGGTTTAAATCAAAGAAAGTCATTAGTAATCATCCACCCAAAATTACAGCTTTAAAATATTTACGTTCTGAGAATTAAAATAAAAACAGTGTTCAAAGTTCTCCCGTTTCTTAACTCTAACCAATGCTGCAAAAATAGTAACATGCAAAAGTCTTTTTTTGTCTACTAACACCCTTAATTTCTGAACTTTGTTTTTTTACATCTGTTTTATATCGACCTTCACTACACTTGAAACGCAAATGTGGTGGTGGGACTAAACAAATAGTCATTCTTCCTTCTCTAAATCATAAGGCAAAGTATCGACTCTGCATATCTTCTTCTGTACTGTTTATATTCCTTTCTTGGTGGAAAAAAAGGACAACAAAAGTTTAAAACCCCTCTAAATCTACTTCAGCAAAACAGCATGAATGTGAAAAGTAGAATGTCTCATACCGATACAAATATGCACATATATTTTAAAACAATAGTGTTCTGCACAGTCCCTAACCTACCTCATTAGCTCATCTAACTTTGACTGTTAGGCCTGCTTTAGTGTTTTAGCCAGTTTCTGAGATCTCTAACAACGTCTCCCATCACAAGAGTGGACTATTTTAATCTTAAATTCGTTGAACATTACTGAACATTACTCTGGGTGTGGAAGATTCCCTGTTTTAGAGAATTACACAGACAATTCTCAAAAAGTAAGAAAAAGCATGCCTTTGCCACATGTTGATTAAGATTAAGGATATCTGCTAATGTCCTAAAATCAGATCCTGACTACAGCTGTGTTTTCCACCTTTACTGGATCTGTCTAGGTCTCACACATGACAGATCTCCATTACATTGTCTATTCCTTCATTATTAATGAACGTCTCGGGTTTTATCCCCTTTCTTGTATAAGAGAGGCTCATGAATTTGCAGAGACTGCTTTTCTTCTCTGAGGTAACCAAGGTCATTATTAGCACACTCCAGGGAATAATGCAGTGCCCTGTGTACTTACTGCCTTTGCTTATGTTTGATAGCGTTGAGATTTCAGTAAAAGTGCTGCAACACTAAACTCAGCATAGGAAAACATGATCATTGGTGTTTCTTTTTGTTACAAAGTGAAAGAAAAGCTTTAGAGTAAAATATAGCTTTTCCATTAAGCTCCTTTTCCAACTATACAAAAATGATGCTATAAAAACTACAGTGGCTTTTGCTAATTCAGTGGCTGTTAATTTACAGTCAGATCAAAAGATAAGATTAGGTGTTTGAGCTTTCTTTTTCCCCACTGCCGTATTTTAACTAATTCCATCAAACAAAGGATCAACCTTACTTTCTTTAAACAAAACTCACAATTTGCTAAAAGAGAAGTTGAGTATTTTCTATTTGGATCCAAAGTACAGTGAGGTCAGTCAAAATACTCTAATTAAGTTTAAACAGGCCCTGGCTCAGGCATTTGTATGCTAATAATTGGACAACCAAGAAAGATGGATGTCTTTTATAAGGCTAGGAGCATTTTACATCAGCTTTTGCTATTTATCATGTTAACATATGGATATCAATGTCAAACAAGAGGCATTACAGTATTTCACTAAAGGGTTTAATAGCTATTGAAGTTTTTAATTGATTTGATGAGGAGTGTGCATTTTTCAAACTCAGGAAACCTAAACAGGTGAAAATCCTGTTGTAATATATATATGGACGAATATGGACTTAACCTCAGAATAATTGCAAACAGAGACATTCATAAACACCTCATATTTCACCTTTATCTTTAACTGTGCAAAACCCAAATGTTCTGCCAGTTGTTTCTGCCCTTCCCTGTCCCTCCCCTTCCATGTCCTCAGTTTTTCTTCTACACCAGAAGTCAAGCATTAATTCCAATATGGATTAATAAGTCAAAAGTCATAACTTTGTTTTTCTGAAAATTCATGCAAAAAAAAAATTGGATTACAGTCAATTTTTAAATATTAGAAAATTTATCTTTGATTATGAGCATATTTTTTATTTTAATTTTGAATTTCTTGAAGTAAGAAATTTGTAAGAATGTTTCAGTCAAGTAAAAAACTTTGTGTTCCTTAATTTTAATCATGAAAAATGCCTTTGACTTTAACAAAATCCCACATGCAATTAAGACCATTATTGCGCATTATACATCCTAGACTATTTGTCACAAAGTTTCGTTCTAGTACTGCATGTCCACAGTAAGCCGCTTACCCGTGTTTGCATGTCAGGTTACTGTTGGTTGTTTTGCTTTACTCATGCATGCAAGTACGTAATTAGTATTTTAGAATTAGTGCAATCTTCAGTCACAAACATGTAACATTTACCACACTTATTTTAAAGCCAAAGAAGCTGTGAATGCAATGTTAATGAATGCCTTCTAGTGTGGCTAAAATAGTTTCTGAAATTATGGAATGTGCATTAATAGGTATCACTGTGATTGACATGAGATGGCTACAGGAGCCAGCTAGAGTGAGCAGAGACTTGGACTACAAAACTTGCAGCATTTGCCACAGACTAATTCACCTACTGCTAGCCGAATACCAGTAAAAATCACCAACACTGTAACTAGAGTTTCATATACATTGTGGTTCTGCATAATCCACTCTTGCACTGCCAGCGGTGTGCCAAACAAATAAATAAAAAGCTTACTTTGCTTTATGCTACTCAAATGAGAAAGGATACAGAAGAGTGGAAGGGCAGAATTAAAAAACCTTTAGACTTCGAGAAGTTAACTTCAATTTGCAAAGTGAACTTTTTCTTTTGATTGTGGTTTAAAATTACTGTTGGGGAAAAAAAACAAGTTGCCTATTTGCTTCTTCTAGAAGAGTTCCCAGAAAGCACATAAACACTTGCTCTAAAGTCTTCATTCACTGTTGTCCAGATTTCCCTTTCCTGTCATATTCATTTCATACCTCTCCTGCATTTTTTAGGCCTCCCACTTTTCCTCTTTTATGGCTGTAAACCCTCAGTGTCCTGACATGTTCTTCCTAGTCATCACCCTTTTCTACTGAGAGGTTTCTCATTGCCTCTAAGGCTCACTCTTTGCACACGCAACTTCTGTGCCATCCCCCCACCCCAGTGCCAGCCGACTGTGCTAAATCCAGACATTCCAGATGCCACAGATACTTGTCCATTACATTATCTCCCCTCAGCCCATCTGCTAAAATCAAATTTGCTGGATCGGGGACTAAACAAATGCTTCCCCTTCCCTGGCCTCTGGTGGCACTAAGCCAGCTTAGGGTCAGTAATAACAGCAGAACTTTGAACTCAGGATTTTTGGTTTTGCCTGAAGACGATCGACTCAACAAATTAAAATTAAATGAACAAATGAGCTCTCCTGTCATGTTAAATACTGTTACATTGTTGAAAAATATTTCCAAAACCTCATCTTTGCAGTATTTTAGGACCTAAAATCCCTAATGTTCAGGCCCTAGAATGGAATCAGAACTTGTTGCAGATAAATAGTAGCAGTAAGTATTTATCAATGCAGTCTTCTTTGTAGTCCTCAATAACCACACTGCTATTTTGTATACACACGCACTGCATACCATCTGCTGATGTTTATTTTAATTCGCCAGGAAAGGCCTGTGTTTAAGTTGGAATTTAAGTGACAGAATCAGAACAAAAGGAAAAGGGCAGCAGAATAAACTGAATAAATTCCAAATATGACTTGTAAAGGCAGACAATATAAAAGCTATAATCTTAGTTTAATCCCCACACTTTTTAAATACAGTAATTACTAGACATCTGCTGGTAACAGAGTCTTGCTATTGGATAATCTTAATTACCCTGTAATATTTCCTGACACTCCCCAAAATATGCCCTATGGATAATGATTCATTCAGGGTTCAGCCCCATTATTAGCTACTAATTCAAACAATCAAGACAAAGACAACGAACAGATGACCTTGAACAATTACCCGCTCACTGAACAGAATATATTTCATGCTTTTCAAAGACTTTACTGCTTTCCTGGCTTCATGAGCAACACTCAAAAATTAACAAAACACATCAAGAAAAGAGCTGAAGAATAAAAGCAGATTTGCTGGGATACCCCAGCTCCCTGAAACATAATTTTCTTGCATTAACAACATAATGGCTACTGCAATATATTCTATTTTCTAAGATTAAATAGGGACCTAGACAGGCTGGTGAAAAACCCCGTATGGCTGTTTTATTAGACTGGATATGTAAGCTGTTTACTTATCTGCAAGTAAAGTATTGATAATCTTAAAATAAAATAAAAGAATTAAATGCACTTAGGTAAAATGAATGGAATTCATACAACTGTTGCAGAAGTAGATATGCTATCACTGACTTCAGTGCTGAAGCAGATGGCTGCAAACTTCTGAGGCTTCTCTGTGGGCTGCCCAGGAAATATCTCAGGTCACAGATCACACTTCGTCCTCATTGGGCTGCCATAGCCTGATGCCCTTCTTTCTGATTGCACAGGTAAAAACAAGTCCATAAGACGGAACATAGTTGCCCTATAAGCCTAATCTCTACTACTTTGGATTATTATTTTGCTTATTTATTTTGAGAAATTATTGTTGTAATGTACGTGGCTTTTTAAATTGTTAGTACTGTAATCAGTTTTTGGAGTTTTTGTCTTCATATTAGGACAAGGAGAAGGTACACCAAGGCGTATAAAAAGTTATCCTTTTCTCTGTGGCTCGGTTCATTGTCTCTTTGAGAGTCTTAGGAAGTCCTTGCAATCCATCTGAAAGTCAAAACATTCAGGTTGAGCTGGAAACAGGACTGCAATTACTGAACTGGTAGAAAAATAAGATTGAAGCAAAACACAGGAAAAAAAAGAAATTGTAAATGAAAAGTCAAAGTGAAAAGTTAAAGTCAGAATGAAATAATTTTCTGAACTGGTTCTGAAAATTACATCATTGTAGGAATATAGTTGAATTTCTTAAACAACTGTAAAGTGAATGGCAGAAAGAAGATATAAATAAAATAAAAGCATAGAAAAACAGATGCTACAACATTTCCCCATGCCAAAATCAGAGCTATGATAAAAAAACAGCTTCTAAACCATCTTTATTTATTTAATCACGTTGACTATAAAGATGAGATTTTTTAATGTAAAGCTCCTAAGAATGAGCAACCTTGTGAAGTTTAGCGCCAGATACTTAGTCCTAGGTCCAGTCAAATAATCAGAAAGCCATGGGTAAAAGGACAACTATAGTTCTCCTTGATCTTAAAAGGTATGCAATCTGCAAATATAAAGTACTCCAGGAAAGGTGGAGTGGGAAAGGATTTTCTTCTCCAACAAAAAGTACTAGACTGCAGTATCTTCAAAGAAAAATATTTGTGTCGACACAGCTTTACAGACTACTTCAGACTTCTTGTGGATGCTATGGTCTCTGAGCATGCTTTGCTTATCATGAGTGCCTAATAAAACTTCTAAGACTTTAGTACACCTCCCAGAAATCATATATATGTGATGAAGTTTCTCTTCTAGTTCCAAGCAGACTTTTTCCAACTTCTCACTTCCTTCCTGAAAGTCCTTTTCAAGGATGGCATTGAAGTGATAGCACATCTCCCTATAATGTTGTACTTTTCTAGTGTGCTAAGTGTAAGAGTGGCTCCTTCAAGACAGGACATCTTTCCAAAATATAGTTTGGAAGCATTTTGAGTAACAATATAGTGGATTAAATTTGCTATAGTCTCTTCTGGCCTCAAAATTCACTAATTACATCAACATTCCTCCTTAATTTCTTTTCTTTTGGTCACTACACAATCCACAATCCAACATTTGGGATTTTCATTAGGAAATACACTTTTTATATCTAGAACTTCTCTAGAAATGGACATTTGACATTTCCTTTCCCAGATCAAGAGTAGCCTCTCAGGTCATAATCAAGCATCTAGGAAACAAATTTTCTATCAAGCCTTTGTAAGAACAATATGCTCTGTTGATGCTTCAAAAATCACAAATGTAATGTATTGTCAACATATTTTCCTGTGGATAAGCCAACAAAATAATCTTGTGGCCACGGGTCAGGAATGGCCTTTCTTAATACGTAAATATTCAAATTATTATTTTTGAGGGGAAAATTTGAAGTACACTTGTTGTTAGTTTCTATACTGACCAAATTAATGCAACTTGCCTGAAGGTCATGTCTTTGTTCATTTAGGTACTGAAAAGTCATCCACAGCAAGATAGTCTTTTCTTCTAATTAATGTGGTCATGAAACAAATGAAACACAATATGCAAATAAGAGCTATGATGATTTAATAAAATGCTGTCCCTCCAGGAAAAAAACACCAAATAAACTAGTTTCATATAGTTGGTTTTGAAAGGCCCATCTGTTAAAACTGAAAGTATTTTACTTAAATTATATCTGGTTACTAAGAGGTACTGTGTTTCAATTATTTCAGGGAAACTTAAAAGACAAAAGTTGTTGCTAGAGTTCAGGTCCAGAATGAACCACATAGCTGGGTTCTCACGTGTTTAATCTTAGATGTTGGGCCAAGCTCAAAATGAAATTCACATTTCTGTTCACATCTGAGAAGTCTCCTAGAAAGTCAATACGAATCTAAATAATTTCTCATTATAAAAGTTACACAGCCACAAGACATACTAAAGGATATAGTACCTAATTTTTAACCTCTTAATCTTACAATTACTACAGAATGCCATAAAGCCAACACAGAACAACCAAATTTATTTACATAGTGAAGGGTCCTTACAAAAACAAGATTCTACGATTAACTACTGTTTTGCATCAGTGGCTCCGTTATCATTTAGCATGTTTGACCTGATCTCCAGGAGTACACAACAGTGAGTGAGTGTCTTCATGTTTATTTTAGAAAATACCTATTTATTAAATGAATATTACAAAAAGAGTGAAAAAGTGACCAGATTCACTAACAAGAATTCTGATTCAAGCATTTCTTTAGCCAACTACTTCAACAGCAGGTGGTGTCCACTTTCAGGCTGGAGAAGGTCAAGCTGGTTACTAACGTCTTCATAGCAGAAAATAGACCTTCCTTCTTGTTATCTAATGAGAGTTTTGACAATGGATCTACAATGAGTTTCACCTACTGGACCCTTCTGGGGTGGGACACCACATTCTAGAGTCAGTAATTTCCTGTTCCTCATTAAAGCTTCACAGAAAAAGGCTCCATCGTCCTGTGACCCTAGAATTTTTTATGTTTTTCAAAAATATTCCATTCCAGTGATCCCTTTCCAGATGAAAAAAGACAATGGAGAAGGTGACCATTTCCTCCAGAAATTCCAGATAGCCAGGGCACTTGCCTGACATGTAGGAAACCAACATTTCCTGGAATGAATCAGGTACAACAAGACCTGGCATGCAACTTTCTTTGCCATAAGCAATTGTTCTCACCACCAAACTGTTCTTAATTAGTTTTGTCCATCTGGACACAAAGATCTTTTCCAATACAATCTCCAGCAAAACTGTTATGCTCCCATAAGAAGCTTTAATTTCAAGTTCTTGGTATTTCTCAGTAACAAGTATTTCTGCAGAACTTGATTTTTCAAATGAGAATACGCATTTTAAAGCCCCTTGGAAAGCCACAGGTACAGAAAGCAGTGTTATTAAAGCGACGAATAAATCATCATCTGTATAGGCAAAGAAGATATTCTGACAGAGTAGACCTTTTAGATGCAAGAGAGCTCTCTGGACCCAGAAAGGACTTTGAAAGCAGCAGAATTTTATTTCTTCTCAGTTGCGCTGTTAAGCAATCAAAGCTTCAGAACTACTAAGGCCTAATCCACACAACTCAATGGAAGAGCTGAACTTCATTTGCTACCACCTGCTTTTAATTTTTGGTTTTTTTATTTTTTCTTTTTCCCCAGCTCCCTTTCACATGAAAACTGCTTTTTCTTTCTTTGAATGCTTTTTCCTGCCTATGTTTTCTCTCTCCTTCCTGAAGTCATGACTGTCTGTTTTTATCTTCAATGTAGTCAATTCCTAGTCTATACCTAAGACTTTGACTACAATGGGTATTTTTTTAATGGAAATATACAAACCTGCCTGCTTTTTCTCTTCTCCATGCTTCTGATACCTCCTTAATGCTGCTTAATTTCTTCTGCCTCTTTTCTTAGCTTAATCTCTACTTTTATACTCTGAAAAAATAATTTGCTATATTGTGTATATCTTCAATCTTTATCATCTTTCTCTACCTAACTTTATTTTAACATACTGTATTAAATGTCCAAATCTGGTTTAGATTGCAAAGATTTAAGGATTTTTTTTCCCCAATACTTTCATTCCTTAACGTTATAATGAAGCAAAATATGTTTGGTTGCTTGAAATCAGCAAAGATCATCCCACTTTCTGAGTGGTGGATACCAACTTGAATCATACAATCTTTTCTCTCTGAAGCTAAGTGCTAAATTCCTGAAGCACATTTAGAACTTGCATTTTTAGTTTTACCACAGATGTACTACATCAGTCTATTTTCTAGATTCCTATTCGATGTCAAATGCCCTGTATACTGAACATTCGTAATTTTAACCTACTGCAGTCTGACTTGAAACATTTCTTCTTGATGATTTTTACATCTGTTCACTGCAATATAACCTGTACCAGAGCAAGGGACAGAAATTATCATTGTCCCATTTTTACTTCATACATTTTCTGTGTGAAATAGAAATTATAACCACGTGTAAGAAGCCATTGTTGGTATAAGGAGGCAGTTTTAGCAAAAATGATGGTTTTTCCATTGCTGTGTTGCCCACTGAAGCTCAAACATTGTCTGGCAACTATCCTCAAGGGCAATTGTCTGGCCAGCTTAGCAGTGGGCCCCCTGCCATCCTAACAGATGGGCACCAAGTGTAAGTAGCCATAAGACCGTATAAGTGCATTTAGTATGAAACTTGGGGCATAATTCCCAGCCTTGATCACCATATGGCTTTTCCATACTGAGTTTGTAATAAATGGGATGTGCAGTGCTAACCCAACTTTGAACATGAGCAGCATTAAGGATAATAATGAGAATAGCTCCCACCATCTGATATGCAGGATCTAAGTTTAGATTTAGCAGGAGCAGTATAGGAGTAGAATTATTACACACCAACTTCTTCACACATTTATTTCTGTTGATCCACTAAGCTTTCCATGACAAACTTAACTTCTGAAAAACGTGGAAATCATCTCCTTCTCTCCCTCCATAGTCCTTTACAGGGAAAGAGAAAGCAAAATTATGAAAGCCAGTGCCTTCAACAAAAACCTTGAATTGATTCACTTAGTCTTGTAATTGAACTGAATCTACATTTCACAGTAACTTTGATGTTGAATTCTGCAGGACAGTTTTACAAGAGAGGCTCGGGATTTCACAGAATCATTTACCATACACATATTAGTGCTTTTGCTCTGTATGCTTATTGGATATGGAAAGCATTTCAGATCCCCTCAGCACATGTTGTTTCAGACAACTACCACATCTGATCTAATGCTCAAGGAAAAAGGAACCAATGAGTATGGTTGTGGCTGCCATTGTTTTTCTAAGTTATTCCAAGTAGTATATGCCTCAGTGCCTGTGGATTTTAGTTATTGCAGCAAACTTCATTCAAGTTTGCTGACAGAAATAATTGAAAACAAACAGTGAATACCAAAATAGGGATTTAGTTTCAGGAACGTGAATATTTTAAAAATTCATACACTGGCTTTGAGTATTTTTAGACAGTGCTTCTGAGTTCTAGTTATTGTCAACAAATGATTCTGTCTGTGACTTCTGAAGAGTGAAAACAATCTGATTTTATCAAGTCTCGAGGAAAGTATGAGAACTGTGATGAAATATTTATCTACACTTAAGAGTGTAAGTGGTAGTAAATCAAATGAAAAAGAATTTATCTGGTTGTGTTCTTGCCTTTTCTCTCTATCATACTTTAGGACGGAGTTTGTGGTTGATTTACACCAACAAAAGGAAAAGTCCCGCCTCTTCCATCCCCAGCTACTTATTTCTACTGGAAAGTGCAATGCTGCCCTTCAGTGAGGCATGATATGAGTAATTTAAGGTATTTACAGAACCATAGTCTTAGAGTAAAGAAAGAGGGAGACTTAATCTGGTATACACTAATATGAGTTTTGCTAGAAACAGTTATAGATGTGCAGCTGAAAGTCTAACACAATATATCTCTCTAGGTATAGTTCCTAGATCTGAAGGAGCAACACCTTTCATGAATACTCATTTGAATTTACTTGCTTTCCAACAGTATTCAAGTAATCAGCTCTGCTGGCATGAACACTTGCAGAAAGCAAATGTCAAAGTTGCTTATGTGAGCTTTTCTGAAAGCATGATTTAAATCTCATCCTCCAAGAATTTCGGCTGAAATGTTTATCTAATTAGGAAGAGAGATAACTGACAGGCAGTATTTCATCAAAATCCTGAAGCAACTATAATAGAGAATCAAACACAGTCACACTTTTGGTTGACATATACGAACCCTTTCTGAATTAACTTCCTACTAACTGGAAAAAGAAGAGTTAAATTAGTGCCTATTTATATATTGGTTACTTAAGCTACCAATAGCTTTATTCATATATGTTTACATAGGAATAGAGCCCATAGTGTTAATTTCCTCTTAAGAAGATTAGATCCTTTAATTAACATATAGAATCTGAAGCTGAATCAGGTTATGTTTCAAAAATCAGAGAATTAACTAGGCAACATTAAATTGTATATTTCTGCAGACCTATGCATTGACAAGAGGTTTCAAATGCTTATTCAGTTGAGCAGGTGAGGGAGAGACAAACCAAACATACCAATAGAGGAGACGAGAGAGAGAGAAACCAAATATACCAATAGAACATCCTAGTCAGCATTGAAGTATAGTAAATAATGTAAAATCCCCTTGGAAATACAGAATCTACCATAAGTATTAGGACAAATTCACAACAGAGAGAATGCCTTTGTGCTTCAATTGTGCGTCTGTTGAGAAATTAGTCTAAAAGTTGCACAGCTTCCTGTTCATTATCTTTCAGAAGCTTCCAGGTCCAATTCACTCAGTTTATCCGAAACATATTTTTCTCAGTTATCAGCCATGCAAGACTGACCTTAAATATGAGAGTCGAAGTGTGGGCTCTTTCTGATGAGTGCAACTATGAGTGTAGCACTGAAAATCACAGTTGGAATCACCATTGTTTCCCTTTCATGATACAAATCACTCCATAATTTTTCCATTGTGAAGACTTCAACATGCCAAATTCGCAACGCAGAAAGAAAAGAAAAAGGACTTGAGTAAGATGAAACTAGACATGAGTGAAGTAAAAATAAACAGCAAGAAATACTCTAACAGGCATTTATCATCCTATAAATGCAGAAATACTGTACTTCCAGTAAAAATGAAGTTACAAAAGTTAACTCTTTCAGTTACAAAGAGAGATACATTTTTACGACATAACTAACCTGCAGAACTCACTATCTACAAGTGATTAGACAAACCAAGGGTTTAATTTGTTTAACAGCTCAGACGTTTTTCCGGATAGTGAAATTCAAGGAGGTCTTTACAACAAGAGAAAAGTGCTCACAAACCCACTGCTTCATGCCACGAATCACAAGCTTGGTTGAGGCCAGGGCTGTGCATAAATTTCCCCAGTGGACAGCTGAGTTGCAGAAGTTTCTGACGTTGACAATTATAACAGCAGTGAAAGCCACGTGCTCCTCGGCTACATTTACAGGGTTTCTTCACATTCTCCACTTAGCTGAGGTGTGCAACTGCACTGCCAGCACAGATTGTCGTACAGAACAACCCAGGAGCAGCCCTCCGCCTGCACCCTGATGGTCCCCTGCAAACCAGCACAGTGCACAGGCAGCTCTCCAACACC
>Ga0181612_116097_pt1 | contig 15854 bp, 10 predicted proteins | sample HoacroProtozoa21_FD_119630 | JGI IMG/M metagenome (GOLD analysis project Ga0181612, IMG submission 119630) | Hoatzin crop microbial communities from Cojedes, Venezuel. Combined Assembly of Gp0051906, Gp0051904, Gp0051908
AAAAATAAAACAAAAATCAAACAGGGAGAAAAATAAAAGTAAGGGGAGGTAGTCCTCCTAGCAAGAAGGTCTGAGCAGCTGTAAAGTAAAAATATCAGTGTTTGTTCTGGCACCTTTTCCTTCACCAGGATTCAGCTTTTGGGTTTTTTTCCTAATTGCAATAGCTGTAGTGTGTAATACTTATTTGAGTCTATTTAACCAGAACTTTAATGCATTCAATCCAAACACTGTCTCTCCTGGCTGCTGCAAAGCATATAGCTGTTATCTGTAGCTCAGGAGATGCAGCTTGGGCAGCCTGAGGATGAACAGTAAGGAGAACATCTCGGGCTAACTTGAAAGGAAAACTGTCTCATGCAGCAACCCACAGATGCTGTCAAAACCCAGAGTTTTCCCATTTCGATTCACTGTTGAATGATGCAAAAAAATGGTCTGAATAGCTTGTCTAAGGTGGACTCAGCAGCTGGTCCTATGAGCATCCTCATAAGCCTTTATAGGCTGTAGATGCTGGGGATAATTAAGAACAACACTTTTCAGTCTCTTTTCCAATGTATATCTGATGAGGGCAGGAGAACAACCACCTAGTTGGATGCTGGAATCCACCCTTAAATCCCCACTGATGATACCGTATAACTTTTTGCCTGTATCTGGATTGGAAGGGACATCTGGAAGCCTCCAGACCTACCTTGCCTTTGGACGAAGACTGTTGCCAACACTGGATCAGGTCTGGCATGACTTTGTCTTGAAATCTTCTAACACTAGACAACCCAGCACCTCACCAAGTACTACAGCTTCTCTAAACATCCAACAAAATTTTCAAACAAGACTCAAGGAAGCTAGAAGTGACTGTGGCCTAAAAAGGCTAAAAGTGAGAGACCCCTAAATAAATACATCTCCTAGAGATTAAGATACACGTCAATGTATCCAAGTGAATTTCTCCTTAATTTTTCACAGAATAGCCCAATGGATAAGAAGCCCAAGAGATGGGAAAGAAAAACATTGCTTTTTAATAGACACTGGAGATTTTTTTGCAGACATGTCTTCTCCGTGGGAGGAATTGAGATGCGATTGTAACTGAATACAATACCTCTGGAAATCTTCCTAGGACTTCTTTGAAAAGAATATTCAAAGAAATTGAGAAATTCTTTAGTGGCAACTAGACTATTGAAAAGCTGTATTGGGGGAGAGTCAAGGGAAGAAAAGTAGAGAAAAGCTTTGAAGAAAAGCTCAAAGATGTCAGAGATCATTGTTACAAGGAAAGAACACACCAAGTCCTAGATGTCTTTCTGTAGCATCTCTGTGTCTTGGTGACTCAGACCAAGAGGTTTGGCTGCCAAAAACCAAGCACACCTGCCCAATTATTTTACTAATTTCAAGGCCTGTCTGATAAATAAATATGCTCTGAGTTTAACAGATTTTGCTAGAAATAACATATCCTACATCCCAGAAAGAGGTTTATGCTCTAAAACAGTAATGTCGTGACCAAAGGGGAGATTGCTTAATTAGCTCATTATTTTTCTCAAAAGCAACGGAAAAAATTAGCTGACTGCAGTATGTCTATGCCTGTGTTTCCAATAGTTACGAGAGAAATTTTTTTTTTAAAGTGGTGAATATTTCTACATTAATAGTTCTTTTTTGCTAAAATGACAGTTTGTTTTATGCAGATGATGCAGACTTTTAAGAGCTACAAAATTCCTAAAAACAACTCGCAAAGTAAAGGTACGAGCCCTCCTAACTCCAGGGCAAAAGCCACATGACAGAATCAGAAGGAAAAAGATTTTGAGGAGGAGGCTGTTTCCAGGGGGACTTTTCCAATAGCTGAGCAAGACGAGCTCCTCCATCCAGTACTTGAATCCGAGGTTAACCTCTGTCTGGCATTGTTCCTTTGGCCATGCCACCACCTCCAGAGAGCAAAGCCAGCAGGACATAGAGACTTTCTTTCCTATGGGCAATGGCTGCTTGTTGAAAGTTGAAAGGTGGCACATGGTTCAGCAATGGCTGTGTTACTTCAGCACGTTTTATTTGGCTCCGGCATGTTACCGGAATGAGAGCAATCTGTTCTTGGAGGGAGGAGATGCTTTCCATTAGAAGAAATGCCATTTCTGCCCACCCATGAGGCTTCCTGCATAGAGTGAGCTGTTAGCAACAGGGCATGGGATGAGAGCAATTTTCCAGACATCTGTTACGATCCGGGAAGACCCGAGACGTAGAGATTTGTTGTTATTCCCAGAGTGAGATTAAGACACAAACCAGGTTAAATGCCACCAATCAAACAGGTTTATTGATCACCTATTCAAACACACGAGGAAACAGCGACAGCAAAGAGAGGAAAAGACAGGAAAGAAAGAAACCTAGCAAGAAGTCAGGGTAGAGTCACAAGAGATAGTCACCACCATGGATCCAGCGTCGTCCCGTTGGTCCGTAGTTCCTGTAAGAGTCAGTGGTGGGGGTCCCCAATAGTTCCTGTGACAGTCAGTGTTGGGGGTCCCCATAGTTCCTGTGAGCATCGGTGGTGGGGGGCCCCGTAATTCCTGTGTATGTCGGTGGTGGGGGTCCCCAATAGTTCCTGTGTACATCGGTGGTGCGGGGTCTCTGTTGTTTGGTCACACGACCTTTTATAAGGTGTTCACGGAGATTGTTCCTTAGGCAACGGCACTTACCCCACGTTCTGCCAGTCCAGTGCATGTGTTATTTTTCTCAGTCCTGGATCCAGCAGGTTGGGGAGGGGGTCGGTGTCTAGACACATTTTCCACACTGAAGTACCCATCCTCCAACTCCCTTCAAATCTGGTTTCGGTCAGTTGTTTATTCCTTATCTGGTTCGTATTTGGCTAGCCTGCCAGGGGGTCCTGCAGCAAGCTTTGCAAACAAGCTTTGAGGCAATTGTCTTAAGATGTGGTCTCAGACAACATCATACACCACCTTCCCCAACTCCACTCCAAGGATGGGGTTCACATAACAGCTGCTATCTGCTCACACTGAAAGATGTGCATTTTTCCTTGCTTCCTTTACTAACTCATCTAGATGGAGAAAGTTAAAAATTAGCATGGTTTAGGGCTTCAATTATTTCTTTTTAAACCAGTGCAATCCCTTAATCCAGTACAATCCCTACCTCCTTGTTGGCAGGGATTGGTACCTCCTTGGTCCAAAGACTCTCAGCACAATACCATGACGCAGAGGAGGGGAGCCGTCATGCAGAAAGTCCAAACTTGACCAAAGGACGCAAAAAAGCTATGCCAGGTAACCCTGATGACTCTTCCTGAGTGCTCCCTCTGAGGAAAGACACATCATTTTAGTCCTGGCCTTTGCATAGTACCAGCTATGATGCTTAGGCCAGTCATTTTAAGGTATAGTTCAGCTATTCACAACTGCCTAAAGCATCTTCCACAAATAGCCCTGAATCTGGACTTGAATGCACTCACAAAAGGAGAATTTGTTACACCCACTAGGAGCTCACACCAGTGGCTGGTCCTCCTCCTTGCCAGAAAACAAGCTTTGTTTCTTATAAGAACTTTCCTGCCTTTCATTTCCAGACATTGTTTTTCTTTCAGGTTTTCACCACTAGATTAATAAGGCCCTTAATACCTGCTGTTTTCTCCCTATGAAGTTCTTATACCCTGCAATCAAGCTACTTTTTGATCTTCTTCTCAGACACTGGACTGAACTCTTTAAGAACTACTCCAGAGTATCTTTTTTCCAGAACTGTGCCCTATCTTTCCAAAGTTGCCGTTAAAGAGCAACATATGTTGCTCTTTACCTCCCAAATAAATTGACCTTATTGTTGTGTTAGCATTCAAGGGCTTTCACTCATGATCCTTTCTGGGTTTAATCCGCCATAGTCAAAGGGTGCTCTGTCCCTAGCTGTGTGCCCCAGCCCTCTGCCATAGGAACAGCAAGGTAACTGCTTTAGCCGCATCAGTTGTCAGCCAGGCACACTGTCATAAGCTTCAACTCCAAGCTGTAAATTTACTCCCAGCACACCACTCTGTCATAGAGACGCCTGCACCAGGAAAGCATTTTGAACAAGGTAGAGCAGTCATCACCTGTATGTTCCAGGTATCTTGAGGCTCAGGAATACAGCAAATTATCACTGTATGAAAGGTTAAAGCCTTCAGAGCTTTGATCCAGCAAAGCAACTATATACACGTTTTACTCATCAACATAAAGCTACTAAACAAAGAGCTTAAGCATTTGGCAAATGCTGAGCAGAGAAACTGTTGCTGAAACCAAATAAAATTCTCACGTAAGGTTTTTCTTAAAACCTTGCAAGCTGATCAATGTATTTGATTTTTGATCTTCTTTTTTTCAAGGACTAGAAGAAATGCTTCAGAAAGCTGTGTCACGGAGACCACTCTCTCATTTAATGGGCAGGGCTAAGTGCAGAACAGGACATTGTGGCAAAGCTGTCTGCCCAGAACACTCACAGAAGATATTTATTTAACAAATGCAAGAAGCAACTACAATGGTCTTTCCCTTAATGGCTAGGTGGCATTAAATATCTGAGAGATGAGAAACACTTTTTGCTCTTCTGGACATTTAATACTATGGAAGGGTTAAGAAGCTACAGCCAAGACCATGCTGAGCCCAGGGTGGCAGAGACTTGGGAGACAACACATGGGACTCTCCTGAAACAAGGAAAGCAAGTTAAGACTGACAGGTATGCCTAGATATACAACCCAGGGTAGACTTTCATGCAAAAAGATTAATGCAACAGAAACAATTTTCATCCTGTGCAGGCACTTTGGAAAGTGCCACAGTCCTGAGCACAGTGATTTGTCAGAACAACATTGAAGGACATACTGGAGGAGGGTTGGGATGGTCCTAGGCCCTGCTAGAGCACGTGGGTTGACTGCATGGCCTTTGCAGCTGACATAAGGTCAAGATAACACAAAAGACAGCACTATCCGAGCCATTAAGCTCTCTCCTACACCAGTGTACTGCCGTCTGGGCAGCTAAAGCAGACACCACAGGTCCTACATTTGGCAGGACACTTTGAAGCCACCCAACCAGCCAAGAATGAGCAGATAAAAAAGGTTTGTTTCACCCAAAACAGAACACTGGTAAATTACCATTACAAATGGCTACTGAGACTCTGGGAGCACCTGGACGGGAAGACCTGATTTAAGATCCAATTTCCAGTCTGATCTGTACTTGGACTTTGGCTCTCCAATTATGAAAGATAGTTGTGCTGCCAGATAAACCTCATCACAGTCTGTCTTCTGCCATAATTGAGTTTCTGCCTCATCATCCAACAGAGAAATGACTCAGCGTCGCTTATGGGAGGAAAGTGTTTTTTCTCTTTTCAGTCATTTCCTCCATAACCTCTGTCTTGGGGAAAAAAAAAAAAAAAAGGAAGTTCTATTCTTGAAATCACTCCAACGTTTTAAAAATTGGTTTGGTCCTATGTCCAGGATAGTAGTCCAAGATATATCATCCTTCTAACCAGAGACAAGACATCATGGGAGATACTGGTTGGTGAATGAGCCCAGCCCTAAGAAAAGAATGATATTGCTCTATCTTAATTGTATACTTTTTTGGCAAACCAGAAATATGCTGTTGGAAATACTGGCTTTTTAAAGAGATTGCAGTTTCCATCCCTCAAGGAGGCTGAACTGTTCCCAACCAGCTCTGCTCAGAGTAGAATTTATGGCCCTGTACCTTTTCCACCTGGGTTTATCTGTCAAAGATTTGCCTCTTTCTAGTGAATAAAAAACATCTCTTATTTTATTATGCAAATGTGTGGGTAGTAAAAGGGCTCTAATATCTAAGCAGCGCCATAAAAAAGAGACAGACTTTAAACTCTACCAAATAATTTTTGTCTCTCTAAAGCAATATACAGTCCTCCACACATATACCTTTTTGCTACATTATGTACACAAGCCTTCTCATGACATCTTAATCTCTTGATTAAGAAACATTTTGCTTCTCATCTGCAAAGAAAAGACCTTCTCCAAGGCATTATGGAACCTTAAATATAAAGGTATAAGGAAAAGGGTCATTTGATATAATGCTACCACGTGAGGAAACTGCAACCATTTACACCTTGCCTGAAATTCTGATTTTCATCTTGGTTTATAATAAGCATAATCATTTCAATCCCCTCTGATGATTTAAAGTCCATTAGCTGATTTCAGCCCAATTTGACAGAGAGACCTGAAAGAAAAATTAACATCCTATGTGTATAGTAAAAATCATTGGCCAGACTGCAGAGAGAAACAGTCAACAAGGTCTCCACAGGGAGACAGGTACATCGCCATCACCTGGTTTACTCCCTTGGAGGTGGCAGCCAGTCAACCGACCAGCCTGTGTGTAGTGGCTGGCCTTTGAGCATGTGGCTAGCCCTAGACTAGCCCTGGCTGTCTCTGCACTAGCAAAGCTGTCCCTGAGGCCACAGTGGGGAGAGAAGTTTATTGCTGTGGAATAGAAACCAGTTTTGCAATAGATCAGCTGCTGCTGCTGCCCGTGTGGAGTGAGGCGAGAACAGATGGCCCTCAAGCAGGGTTAACGCTCACTGATGAGGACCTGGGGGGAAAAGGGAAAAATCTGTGACCGAGGAGATGAAAACCACGCTGACAGCACAGTCCTGAGCCAGAACCCACATCACCACGTACAAACGCAGAGCTGCCTGTGGGCAGCCAGGTCTGTACCGGACTGAGATCTGTCTCATGAAGGAAGAGTCCCTTGCTAGCAGGAAGGGGACTGAGGTACCAGGTGGTGGGTTGCTCCTCCTTTACAACAGGACAAGGGAGAACAGAAAGAAATGTCACTACCCACAAATACTTTGCTTGCTGAGGGAAGGCGAGCATGAGCAGGCAGCACATTCAGCAGAGTAGCTGCATTGTCCAGATATAGCCCTTCCAAGAAGAATTAAATTCCCTCACTACACATGCTATTTGCAGCTATGAAAGTGTTGTCCATTTTTGCAGGGGATAAAAAGATGCATATTTTTCACTAACAGCTCAGCAGATGTTCTCTCTCATCCTGACATTAGCCAATTACTGTTCAAAAATCTGGGTGAGATGTATCCATCTTTCTAGTCACACGCTGCCAGTCCCTACTGTAAAGCATGTATACAAACTGAATTCATCAGAACTGATCCTGCGCTTATGCTTTCATAGATATTTCATCCTTCTTCCAACTTGTCCACACTTCCCTCTCTCCCACTCCCTCCCCCTCCCAACAACAGCAAGTACAAAATCAGAAGAAAGAAAAAAGAGCCCCACCACAACACAACATATAAAACAACAGAGCAACTTAACTGGACCAGATGGCATCCACGAGAAACTGAAATACAAGCATGCATCAATTACTGTAATATTCAGCCCTCATAAACTTTCAACAAATATGTTCACAGAAACAAGATCCTACATTCTGCATCCTAATTAATTTTCACATTCGTACAAAACCTCTTCCAAGAGCAAGTACTAAAGGAACACTTGCCTAAAGTGTTTTTTCCCTCATGTAACTGAAAGAAAATTCTAGTCTTTCTATTTCAGAAGAATACTTGAAACCCCTTCTCAATTTTCGTAATGAATTTGAAGGAGGGCTGATTTTACCCACAGGTGTGGCTTTTTCTCTGGAAGGGGATCCTAGACACTTAAATGAGCATAAAATTCACTTTTTCTTGGAACTAAATGTCAAGTAGGGAAGGAAAAAGGGAACCCAAATGCAACAGTGGGATCCCAAGCCTAACTGCAGAGGACAACCAGAGTATTTCAAATAACTGATTCTTTGACTCAGTAACTGAAATGAGGAGGTGGGAAGTGGGAAGACTTTCGGGATGACATCTAAACTGTTCTGCAAATCAAAGTGATTTTGGCTAGGCTGAATGCAGCCTTTGCACTGACATTGCTTCCTGCCCCAGCTTCTGTGGTTGGCACACCGCCATTTGTGTGTAAATGATATGGGGTCAAACCTTCAGCAAGTATCACAGATGGTCTTAAACCAGGAAAAAATTGTAAAACCGTTTGTGAAGAGCTTAGGATTTCTTCTCACCCCCAAAACAAGTATATGTATATATAAATTTACCTGTTCTGTGGCTGGCTCAAAAGTAAAATAATTATTTTGCAGTTTAAAATAATGTAGCTCTTATCTCTTAGCTGTCTGTCTTTAAGGCAACAAAATTCTCTATGAATGCCCCCCTTCCCCAGCAAACCTCTTCATTTGGGAAGTGCTCTGATATTTCTTATTTAAAAGAGTTGAACACAAAAGGCGCTTCTGCCCACAGACCTAGGAAAGGGAAAGAGGATTCGTTACCATTATGGAGGTGACCCGTTCAGGGCACTAGCCCCATCACCCCTCCTCCTAATAAGTGGGAGCCACTTCCCCAGTGCCGCGGCACGGCTGGGCATGAGGCCCCCACTCAGGACAGAAACACAGCCCTGGGCACCAGGGGTTCAGTTTTCCCCCAGAAAAGAAGCTCACACGGCAGCATCACTTGCGTTTGGAACCTGTCTCCCCATTATAAATCATCGCTGGTGGTCCTGCCCAGCGGTTTTTCATCCCCTGTTCAGCAGGGTCTGGGCAGCTGCAAGGGGCACATCCCCGTACCACCAATGGGAGAGACACACGCAAGCGGCTGCGATGGGGAAGGACTTTTCCAGCTGACTGCGTTATCCTAGCAGTGACTATGCAGCCAAGGTGGATAAAAGCAAACAACTTTGTGGTCTGGTTCAAAGCACACCGCTCTGGCATCTCCCAGCACAAAACTGGCGCTTTCCCCATCCTGATCACTACTACCACCAAGTCTTTCTTTTATATAACCAGTTTAGTGCATTTTGTGGCTTTGCTGTGTAAATCAGATACAATGCATATCTGTGTGCTTTATGGCTGTGTAGGAGTTTGTAAAATTACAGATTTCAGCTCCTGTAAAGTCTTTTGTTACAGAAAAAGACCAGAATGGAGCTAAGGGTTGTGAGAGAGACAATGGCTTCTATTTAACACAGTCGAAACACTATAAACTCTCATTTCTAAAGAGATGGAAAATATGGGGACATTGGTTTAGAGGTGGAATTGTCAAACATGACCTGGCTGTCAAGGAAGATGAAAGCAGACAGGTATGCAACATTCCATGTCAGGGAACTGACAAATCTGGCATTATCATCAGTCTCGAAATGCTATGTAAGTGATTAGACAACTGTGGTTTTCTAGGATCATTTAATCTAGATGCTACTGAGCTCCACATTAAACATTGTAGAAAGATATTGGTTTAAAAACTTTGATATTTTTTTTCTCTTCTTTTTTCCCCTGCCCTGAGTGCCATTCAAATTTGCTCTGGTGCTAATGGCACTACAGCCAAGTTATAACACCTGGCCATGCTTGTTGCAGTTTTTTTCCTCATACATGTGAGAATTCTTCCCAGAACACGCAGCTGGTGAGTTCCTCTCCCTGTCTAAGCTGCTGGCAGTCACCTTGTTCAAATTTGGCATCACTACATTGCAGCAATTTCTCTGATAGCAGGGTTGTGGGTTTTAAATTTTTTTTCCCCTTTTCTAGTAGTTCTGCCTTTGTGTTTCTTGGGACACCTGCTCTGTGAGGCTCAGGGCAGCAGTTCAAACCACCAGTACATTGAATCTTGAGCAACCTACCATGACTTTAATGGCTTCTCCAGAGAAAGACTCTTCTCTAAGATGATAGAATCATAGAATCATTAAGGTTGGAAAAGACCTCTAAGATCATGAAGTCCAACCACCAACCCATTACCACCGTGCCTACTAAGATGCGACACTTTCCTGAAATACATAATAAATAAATAAATAAACAACAACAAACCCCCCAAACAAATAAAACCCCGACAACGATGCAAACACAAGGCATAAGTTAATAAGATCCGAGTGACACTGCTTATCTGGCTGTAAATCCAGCTCCTGTGAAATGGAAACTCCCACCATCCTCTAAAGGACCAGGGTATATAATCAACATGCAGTATTTTACATGGAAATAGGCAGAGTATAGAGTATAACCAGGGGATAATCCACCTAATAGGCAGGGAGAGTCCATAGGTAGCAATGGTACCCACTGCTGAACCTACAGGGATGGGGACCACAAATCCCTGGGAGATTTTGTAAAGGCCTACCCAGAGATGCCCTCCACCCATGAACATTTGGGCTGGAATCTGTACTTAACCCAATGGGTGTTCAGAAAACAATGGCAGGCAGAGAGCTGTGAGAGCCAAGGGAAATCTCCCCTGGAACCAGGCCTCAGAAGACCCGATGTGTTCACTTGGAAGAAGACTAGAAACAAATGGCTATGTTTATTGGCCATGAAATGTCTCCTAAGCATGGGCAGGAGATAAGAAGGGTCTGCCCCAGAGATAAAGCCATTGTGGTTTTTTGAAAAGGGGGCAGGAGACTAGCACACAAGAGGATTCAGTGGCCAGCCCTGGAGCAGCTCAGTGCCCTGGTCCTCAGCCCAGCCATAGCCAAACACCCACCTGCATTGCATCAAGCTTCATATCTGCTGTGTGCAAAGATCATGAGGAGCTGCAAGCAGCATGTGACTGTTCTTTAATAACGCTGAGGTGTTGCCATGCATTCCTGTGAAAGAAAAGGAGATGCAAAAGGCCTTGTGGGCAAAAACACAGCAACTGCAGGGAATGGATCAGACCTGCTGAGGAGCCATGGCCTACATGTGGAGGTACTGCTTTCCTTCCTCTATGTGGAAAGGTATTCCTTTCCTTGCCCATCCCCAGATCCCTGCCAGAGATTCTTTCTCTCTCTGCAAAGCCTCTCCTTCAGATAGGGGGGCAGGGTCTCCTCTTTCAGCCTCTGCCTTGATGTTCATGGCTGCCAACCTGGGGAATGGATCTGCCAAGTTTTTGTCAAAGGCTCTCAGGCAGCAAGGGCTTTCTTCCATCATCCCCTTTGCCAGCATACCATGAAACTGCGGCTGCTCCAGTAGCGACAGGCAGATATCTTCAACAATGCAAAACTCAGCCCTACAGCATCCCAGTCCTGATAAACCACAGAGCTCAGGGCCCACAGTCACCAGTGTCAGGGCTACCTGTGCATTAGCTCCTGTGCATTTCACACACATGCATGGCTAATACATCATAGGTCTTAACTGGGATGAATATTTCTGGCAAGACAGTGAAAATAATTTCTTTCTCAACACCTCATCTTTGCTTACCATCAAAGCTTTCATATCAACTGTAGTTTAATTCCAACAAACCGGTAACATACCTAGACAGCTTATACTGCAGGTGCATAGTAGCAACCAGCAGTAATACGAGAGTGGGTAAGTTTCCCGTACATGTCAGTGAGTAATGAGGAAATTTCTGCTCTGGATTGTGCTCAGGCATGTTAACCAAATTAGACTTACAGCACGGATTCAGCAATGCTATAGGTATTTTGGCAGTGCTTGCAGTTGGAGTATCAGCTGTGCATAAATTATCTCTCCTCATTTGATTACCCAAACAGTGTGACAGGGTCATAGTAATTACAGCAATGAACAAACAAATGGGGGACTTTCTTGAAGGCAAGTCTCATGCATTTCAGCACAATACCTGTTTGCAAGCATGCCTTTTCAGTGTGAACGTCCAACTGTTCTACACTGTCACACACAGGCACATGGTCAAAGCAGTGGGACCTTTGGTGTCCAGGCAACCCACAGGCTGAGAAGATGCCACATCTTTCTAGCCAGTTGTGCACAATGGATTAGTGTGGCCATATCCATACCTCACTAGCTTGCACTTCACAGCCCAAACTGGGACTGTGTCAGTTGGAAGCAAACTTAAGCAGAAAGACAGTGGATGCCTACATCTGCTAGCCTTCAGGAGAGAAATGAGAGGGACATCAACAGAGGACAGCGTAGTTTATAGCACACAGCCAAAAGCATTTGATTTATGACAATGCAAGTGCTTCTTTTTGTGGGTAGGGGATCTCTTTGGGGAAGCAAAGCAGTAGACCTGCCCAAACTGCTTGGAAAGGGATCTGGGAACGATGTTACCTACAATTCTGAAGGGGCTTTTGAGGATAGAACTAAGAAAGAGGGACAGTTACAGCCCATGGTTCCTTTGTTTCAACACCCCTCGTCCAAGCAGCATCAGCCAGAAAATGCTGTCTGCCTCTTACTTCTTTGTCCTTTCACTACCAAAATGTGCTGCTGGCTTCCACCTGATCTTGGTGGGATATCTTGTCCCCATTCCAAGGACAGGGACTGCACAACTTAAGTGTTGGTTCTCCATACACACATGAGCAAGCTGGACTGCCTTCCTTCAAGACAGTGGCCTGAGCACTTCTTTCGCAAGGACCATCAAGACAACACATGGAAGAATAGAGAGATCCCTGCAACTTATGGCTGCTCCTTTGTTTTCCTCTCTGCTACCTGTAATTCATTAGCTGAGCAAAGTTGCTCTCCATCTCTTCCCCATCCAAGATCTCAGGCATCCACTTTCCCTTTCCCAGCCGGACCACAGGGGTGCAGGAGATGGCAGAACATACAAATGGCGTTCATCAGGGCACAGAGCTCCCAAGCTCATTGCTTTCCAGGCAGAATTTAATCAACGTTTAAGGTCCATGAATGTGGAACTAGAGGTCCCAGAGCTAAATGGGACTTGGGATAGAGGCTTGCACAAGTAGGCTGCAACAGGGACTGTCATTTAGTTGCAAGAAGGTTTTATTTCAGTGCTACTTTTGCCAGGGCCTGGTAATAATTTGGAAAAGCCAGCCAATGCAATTAGAAATACAGGAAGAGCCTGATTGTTTTTCCATGCATGAAACATTAAGAAAATTAAGGCATTTCTCTCCAGTGCAAGTATTGACTGTAATTATAGATAGCAGGCAGCCTTAGCAGCTATAAAATATTGAAGTGCTTTTATATTGCCACTGCTGTAGTTTACTATTTAGAGACAGGAGAAAGGTTGCCATTTAATGAAGTGCAGTTTCACAGAACAGTGGAAAGGAGGTCCATTACTACATAATACTGCTGCCCTTTCCATTATTAGCACTGAAAGCACTTGCCAGATGAATAGAACCAGGTTTAAACATGCTTTATTGTTTCTATAATGTTAATTTGCCCTGAGCAGCTCACCCTCTGGGTAATCTCTGCTTGAAAGACAGATTCCTATCTGACAAAACCGTATTTAGCATATTTTAGTTTCTCAGCACTTCAAGTGGCTCTCGTGGTATGGCCAGGGCAGTCACGGGTCAGGGAAAATAGGTCACCCTGGAAGCGTTTCCTCACAGTCAGGTCTTGTCCTTCAGCTGGTGGCATCAGGCGATACCTAAGAATTCAATCACTGTCCAAAATCACTCTGCCATCTCCTAGTTTTGCAGGTGAAAGCTAGCCTTGGAGACACTGGGTATACCTGTGACCCTGGACAAGTCAGGCGGACTGAAAACAGGTGACCAAGGGCACCTGAGGGCACCTGAGGACACAGACCCAAAAAGTCTCTGCGGTCCAACATTCCTAGCAGTGAAACAGCACCTCTTTATTTCATACGTATGAGTGAGAGGCATGTTGTTAAACAACACTGGCAGCTTAGAGAAAAATAATGACAGTCCCATCACAGAGCATAGGCAGGGATTACTAATATTGAGAGCAGGCGAAATTGCCCAGGTGGCTTGTCAAATTCTCCTGCATGTTACAGCAGGCCACGGGCATGACCAAGGAACTTCTGGGCTGAGCATGTTTTGTCAGAAAAAAGCCCCAAACAACAAAACCCCAAAACCAACCAAACAAAATGAAAGCAAGAAACAAGCAAGTTAAGAAAAAAAACCCCTAAACAATCAGTGACTCAAAAGCTACCAACAAACTATGTTTCACTTCTAAAAGGTGTCAAACGTCGCAAGGCCTATCAGCCCTCCCCGAAAAGACTCAATCACAGCATGTAGTGCTTTGCCAAACCTGCCACCCTGAGAAGCGGTTCCCTTGCAGAGACGAAGGGGCATCTTCCCTTCCCTCGTTCAGACTCGAGAGCAAAAGGAGATCTGTGGGCATCTCCTCTACCCCAGAGAGGGAAGTGGCAAACACCTGACACCAAAGACCTACTTGGTGCAGAGACAAGAGCAGGCTAGTGGCATACTCCATGTATCCTATTAGTAAAGTACACTAACTACAACTCTCCCCAGGCTGCCATAGCTGCCATGTAAAGAAATTTGATAGTTTTCTGGCCCATAAAGATGGGCACACGGTCTCTCTGCACGAACACAAGACCAAAGGGGACCAAGCAAAATGGTCTGCAGGAGTGCCCAGTAAGCATTCAATTTGTTTATTCAGATTACGCTGTTTCACTACATTGTGATCCACTGAGTTGGCTATATATTAATACTTTTTTTTCTTCCTTAGCTCACAGCATGACTTTAAATTTAACAGGGCAGAACCAGTTAAAATTCCTCAGAAGCAGTACCTGCAATTGTACCTTACTACAATTTTGTATCCAAACTGTTAGGAAAACTAAAGGTCAGCCTCTTGAGTCTAGCGGTTTCAAGGCCTACCAGAAAAAGTTGCTTAGGCTAAGGTTAAATCTGAAGGTAATTGGTTCCAAGCCTTGAAGGAATAAACCTATATACTAGAACACACTAAAATAGTATTTAGTTATAAGATACCTTTGCTGGCAGTTAGATTGCTTGAAGAGCTAAGACCTGGCTACAGTTGTGGTTTTTGCTCCACTGAAATTATTACAGAGAGTCATATGCAAAAGCAGAAGGCATCACTAATATCCTTTGATTAGCAGGATTAAAGAACTATTCTGACAACACAAGGCCTTGTTATCTTTTGTACTTACAGTCTCCTGCAAGAAGTGAAACAGACAGCTAGCCAAAATGAAGTGAGATTCATCTCATTCATGCGTACACTTAACGCACAGCAGAAGTATATCCCAAGGGCTACTCAGGACATTATCTTCCACTGTTTCAACATTTCCACTTACCTTATTCCAGCAAGTTACCTTAACAACTACAAGGCTCCAAAATCTCTACATCAAAACAGTCCAGCCCAACAACCATATTACACAAGCATCCTCTTGCAATGACATCCTAATTGCTCAGTCGATAGACATCTCAACACAACCAATTAACACATCTTTAGTCTTTATTTCCTTGCTATCCAATTAACAAAACCTAAGGGCTATTGCTTTGTTAGGAGAAAATCGCTGATGTTTCCCGTTGTTGTAAGTCAACTTAAAAAAACAAAAAAAAATCACAGGTGGTCAAATCTTTCAGGGGTACAGTTTCTCCCTGCTGTTCGCAGTGCCAGATGATCTCTAACAGGTCAAGAGCCCAGAGTGTAGGATGGGCTGCAGCCCAGTTGATTTAAAAGGTAAAGTTTAGGTAAGCTAAGCTTGTACTCGGAAAGTCATTATAAATAAAGCTCTGGAAGTCTCAAAAAGTCTCTGAAATACAAAGATTGGTGGTTTCAGCAAAATGGCTCGTTTCAGGGAGTGGGACTTACAGACAATGGCCTTACAAGAATTGCGTGGGAAAGTCCTAGCTTTCAGCCTGGTAAGAAAATGACTGAGGGATACAAAGGTCTGGCTGAGAAGGGCCAGGCAACAGATCTAGATGCCTTGTGAACAGTTTTATGCCCCATCCCTGTGACTTTTTCACCAGGACTTTGGAAAAGATCTTCCTCTTTTCTGCTGCATATGATGCTGGTACCTTCCAGACCTTTGATAACTGTAAATGTAACAAATGTAACATGTAGGGGATGTTATCACTTCAGGTGGTCAGAAACAAGTCTTGGTTCTTTGTGAATAATTCGGAAGGTTGCAAGACAAGGGACTCCTGAATAATCCCTTTAGGCCCTGGGCCTTGGGAGAACAGGTATGCAAACTACAGAGATAAGGAGGCTGCAGGATAATCTGAAGACCCCTGCCGAGAGACGCCAAACAAACATGTGCGATGGACATTACCATATATT
>Ga0181612_146779_pt1 | contig 15853 bp, 7 predicted proteins | sample HoacroProtozoa21_FD_119630 | JGI IMG/M metagenome (GOLD analysis project Ga0181612, IMG submission 119630) | Hoatzin crop microbial communities from Cojedes, Venezuel. Combined Assembly of Gp0051906, Gp0051904, Gp0051908
ATGTGCATCTGATGTCTTAGAAAGTCTCTGGGGGAAATATGTTGTGCATGGTGTTTCTTGTTTTGATTATTTCTGCCTTGTCATAAAGGGCCCTGCTTGCATTTCAAAGGGCAGGAAATTCAATAATTTAACATCAGTCACTCAGTGGAAGTGTGAGACTTTCTTTCTTCAGTTTCAAGAATGAATGTGAGCAGTTTGCCTTGAGTGGCATGTGCCACCCAAGTGGGTGAAGTAACAGTTTTTTCCTGGTCTGTTTTTATACTGAACATATTTGCAGACTGCATGTCTTCATCGCTTTCAGCTTTACCTGTAAAGTTGCTCTTTTTTCCCTGTGATGGATTTTTCTGTAAATGCCCCTTTTTTTTGGTTTTTTTTTGGTAACCTGTCGTTCCCTACTTGCTGGTGGTGCTTTGAAGTGTGGTTTGAATTAACGCTGACACAAATACAGGGCTTGGGACTTGCACAACTTCAGCATATTCCTTTTGAAGTATATTTAAAGTGCTGTGTTTTATGTAGTGTTGAAGTGTGACATTTAGTCAGTCTGTTTCCTTTAAGCCAGCAAGTGAGAGAGAAGCACTCTACGGTTAGATGTGTCACTTCTCACGTTAAATATAAAACTGAATGGGGGACTCTGGTGGCGATGAGATCAGCAGCTTTCTCTGGGCCAGAGGCAGGCATCGTCCCCTGTGTCCTGGCCAGATTCCAGCTCAAGCAGTTGTGCTCTGCTCAGCTACTTATTTGCACTGGATCCAATATTTGAGTCTGCTTTGCTTTTTAAACTGTTACTGCGTTACTCCCCAGTGCAGCTGAACTTTTTTTTTTCCTTTAGTTGGCAGCCTTTCTGAGTGGATATGAAGTAATGACTGTGAATAGATCTGTGTATAGTAGATTTGTTAAGTTGCTGGGGTTCCCGGTAGTCAGGTTATTTGTAACTTATTATGTGTATTCATATTATTTCCTTCCTTTACAGGCGTGGCCCATAATATTTAATGGTGCATTTTTCTGAATAGACTCTAGTGTTTTAAGAAGTGTTAGAAATAATAGGACTATTTTGACATCATGTCTTCACTGACATAGGCAGAAAGATTTGTGTGCCTTTTGGAGGCTTTTATTAAGTTACAGTGAACTTGTATAGGCTCAGTTAGTCACCTGAGGACTCTGGTATCACCTTGTTCCTTAAGTGGTATATTGCATTCTTAATAATAAATTGTACTGTAGCTGCTGCAGTGTGAAAATGCTTGTATTGTTTGGGTGGTTTTTTTATCTTAAAGTATTTTTTGTAATGAGGAAGGTGCTAAGCCAACGGTTTTTAACAGGTCAGCAAACACAGATAGTGTGTTGTTTCTTGGGTTTTTTTGGAGTATGCTGCAGTGGCCCTCTGCTGTCTGTGTTGGCTTTGGAGGATCATGAGCTAGAAACTAAACTATAGGAGATTATTACAATGGTGCTAAGGGTTTTGCAATCTGTCTGTATGGAGCTGAGTAGCTGTAATGGAGTTGCTTCTCTCCTGACAGTAAAGGTGATCCAAATTTAGTGTCTTCAGAGGCATAAGGGTATTTCCTAACTCTGTTTTCAAGCTTCCCCACCCTCCCCCCTTCTTTTCTGTAAAGTTTTCTCAAACTTCTTTGCTTGAAATTTGCTTGAAGAGAATGAAAAGGCTCAGATGCTTGTGAAATCTCCTGAATCCAGCAGCTGGGGTTTTAACTGAAACAGAACTCATCCCCTCACCTCCCGAAATACCAAAACACTTGGAATAAGATTTTAATAATAAGGAACATGTTGAAAGCTATGAAGTGACAGTTTATCACCAAATCTTACTAGATTACTGGCATATTGAAATTTTTCTTTTATTATTCAAAGAACAAACAAATTCAATTATGCAAGAATTAACCTGACTGATAAAATTTACAGTGTTGATATTATTAGAAGAAATTGTTATGGTGTTATATAAAATGATGCATACAACAGAATAGATCCAGGCAAAAAAATACGCCATTGAAGTATATGCAATACTATGTTATTTCACTAGTGACCGGCGTGATGCGCAGAATAATTTGCGTGTTTTGCGTAGTTTTATTTGGTGTCCTTGGATTATAAAAGCACGTAATTGTGTATGTGGTGGTAAGTGGGTTAGCAATGCAGCCGGGCACTGGTTCCCAGCAGATGGCAGGATATCCTTGCCTATCCCATCCAACCGCATGTCGAGTGCAGCCCAGGCTGCTTTGCGTGCATTTACGCTTTTGATATATTACCTCATTAACATGGTATATAATACTTCCAACGTGGCAAGTATTCCAGGCACCTTTAAGGCTGTGGAGTACTCCTGTATGTTGCTTTTATGAAACTTTTGTGAGGATTGACCTTACTTGGGAATATTCTAAGTTAGAAACCTTTGTGCCAGGGCGAGGTGAGGCATTTGGGAGCAGATGGTGCCCAGATGCCTTGGGTGGAGGAAGGGTGCTCTGTGCAGGTGGGTGGCAGTGGGCTTGCCAGCCCAGCGCGGCTGTGCCAAGTCGCACAGGTTGGTTGTGAGATGGAAGAGATCCCACTGCTCAGTTTTTTTTTTCAGAGAAACTGAGGTCATACCGCAAGCTCAGGTTGTGGCAGGGCTGCATCCATGCTCAGCGCTGGGCAAGCAGTGCTTGTTAAAGAAAATCAATTTCCCCATTAACGATTCAAGCAGCTCGCTGAGTGCGAGGTACAAATTCCTCTTCATACAGGGAGAGACAACATTTACTCAGTGGTCTTTCTAAAAGTAAAGGTGGGTATTAGTTAGATATGTTAGTCTGCTGCTAGGATTTTAAGGCAAACAGCCCTTCATCTGCTCCAGAGCCAATTATGTTAATGGTCTCATAGCTCTAAAAGCTGTGGCCGTATGTCAGGCGTAGGCCTCTCATGCAGAATGTCTGTGTGCAGATAAAAGGGCACCTTATGTACACTGTGTGCGCGCCACAGATTAAAGTAGCGCACTTTCTGTTGGGTTTGTGCTGTGATCTTTCAGTAAATATTAGTAACATATTTTAATGAATAAAAATGAAGTTGCAGAGAACTGACTTGCATTTTGTATTGATACTAGTTCTTTCAAGTTAAAAACAAAACCAGAATAATATAAGGTATAGGGAATAGTGAGATTTAAGCCTTCTAAAAGGTAGCATAGTTTATGAACTGCAGAGTTTTGGGGTTTGTGAGAGCTGATATTTTTTAAGGTGATATTTTAGATGATTGTGCTCAGCTGTTCCATGTGTGATGGTATTAACCAACAGAAAAATATTAACCACATAGAAAAAACCCACAACTGTCATGATACCCTAGTATCTATAGGGCTATTCCTGTTAACTATGTTCTGTGGAAGGCACTAGAAGTGCTAACATCAGGTCAAGACTCATGTAAAACAATACAGTAATGGGCAAATAGTTCAGCTTATATCTGTCTATCAATATACATGATGCTTTTGTGAATAATTGAGCAGGTTTGAGGGCAGGGTGTTGTATTTTCAGTTTTTGTAATGTTTTTAGTGACATGGTTTTAATCAAGACTGATGAGCAGTGGTGAAGGGGGCCCTCTGTGCTGTACTCTCATGTTGCTTCCAGCTGAGAGAGGAAGAAATGGACTATGGCCAGACAGAAAAGCTGAAATAACCGTTGCTTCCTTTCAGCCCCACCTGTGTCTGTAGATGTGTTACTCAGCAGCACCTGTATCAGCTCTTGTAGAAATTAACCTCACTTTATCTGGGAAATGAAATTCATCTTGGGAAGCCGCTCTGTTAGCAGAAATCTACCTTTGAAGACAAAATTGTGAATACCGTTTTTTACCTTTGATGGCTTTTTTTTTTTTTAATCCTTTGTACTGATTCATCCCTCAGTGCTCTCTGATTCTGGTAGCACTGACTTTTTCCATAGCCTCCTCCAAATATTGAACTATGAAAAATTAAGCAATGAAAGTGGAACGATAGCTGTGAGTGAGGATGATCTCTGCAGCCCTTTTGTTTCGTCTCTGTTGAGGTGAACATGTCAACAACTGTCAGCAATGATGCTTATTCCTCCTGCAGCAATGTGATGGATTGATATGTGTACCAAAATATGTTACAAATTGAAATAAAATATGCATTTTTTCATAATTTATCAGCATTATGATGGCACAAAAAAGCCAGTCTTATGAATAATACAGAGCTCTGCAGCGGGCATTTTGTACTGTAGGTAATAAATGCAACGTCTCTCCTAGACTACCAGGAGAGTTGTAAAGCAGAATGCATTAGTTCTGCTTTGTGATAATAAATCATTTTAGTTTGTCAGAAGGCTCTGGCTAACTTTTACTCCTGAGGTATGAAAGAATGCAGTGCCATACGGCTCTGGATGGTTTCTGAAGTGTTTAGGCTGGCTCTGAATCTCCTGGGTAATGTTTTGAGTGAGCGATATGGTTAGATAACAAGTGGCAGTATTTCTCAGGTATCGATGTTGTGATGCCTCCCGTTGTTTTATTGCCTAGAGTGGCTGATTTCATCCTAATTGGAACTGTAGCTCTTCTCTGATGTTTTGTGTCTCTATTTGCAATATGCCTCCATGTCTCTCTGAAGAGGTGTGCGAGAACGCTGAGTGACAAGCTGCTCTGGTGCTTGAGCATCTTTTGGAGGCGGCAAAGAATTCAATTACGCTTTTGTTGTCATTTTACACACCTAACTGCTGGTTTAGACAGTCATGGTAAAAAGCTGTCTTTCCCAAGCTTCCGTGCATATTAGCCAATCGTTGCTGCAAACAGCCCAGATGATGGCAACACAGAGTAGGTGGAAGCAGATTTGGGCTGATTATGCAGGATAAGAGAAAAAACTACATATGTAGGCTTCACTAAAATATGCGAGTTATCTCAGGTTCTTTAATTTCAGTTTAATTTTCAGAGCATTATGTGTTGTGGTGTTCTTAGGAAAGATAGTCGAATCTTTCTAATCTATACTTTCCTAATTTGCACAATTAATTATTTAGATTTAAAAAGATAGTCTTCCTACTTTCTAGCAAGATTAAACAGCAGGAAGTATAGTGAAACGTCATTAATAAGCTTTCTCATCTGTACAAAATATGCTACGGTGTGTATACAGCATGTTTTGAGGTATTATTAAAGAAAAATTAAACTACATTTATCTAAACTGCCTAATATTATGTGGAGTGTTATTATAGCCCCTCTTATTTTGCATGCTTCCTGCTTGAAGAAACCTTTATGAGTTACTGACTCTTTTTTTGTTGTATTTACAAAGTTTTAATGGACTTTAATATCCCAAGTCATTAGAAGACCAGTTCTGTATTACTGGCTACACCTTGCACTGTTTTTGTAGGAGCTGATACGTATGAGGATCTGGAGACACCCCGAATAAAGTTCACGTTGTATAGGAGCAGCCCACGAGCTGTTGCAGATGCTCACTTCTGCTGTTGGCACTCTCTGACCACAACCTCCTTTCCTTTTTCTTGTCTTTGGCGAAAGGGAGCGAGATCTTCCATCTGCAAACTGTAGTGTGCTTTGGCAATGGCAGGGCTGGGTTTCCAGAGTTGCCTGTTCCATTTTTCGTCGTCCTTGGATAAGTCCTTTCATAGAATATGATTCTCCATGCGATTCTTGCATAGTTTGCTTTGGAGACAATGGTACCAAGCCCAAAGAATGGTTTTACACGTCATTGCTGCTGCTGCATGCCTGGGATGCTGCTGGGGGTCAGTGGCACCTGATACCTGTGTGGTGGCCAGTGGCACTTGAGGGGGACCCGGTTGTGTGTCTGGCCCTGTGTCTGGTGCCACACAGGCACTGTCACTGCTCAGTTGTCAACAGAGACAACAGGGAGCCTCTGCACGGGCTGCACAGAGCGTTGGCTCTTCCTGCTCCCTGTAGAGCGCAGGAGAGGCCAGGACCTCCATGTGGGTACCTGGAGACTTCGTGACTCATTTTGCCTTGCCCATCATACCCCAGGTGCTTCCCTGATGTAGGGTGCATCTGTGTACCTGGTGTACTCGTCTATGTGTATGACCTGTGCAACTGAGCGTGTGGGAGTAACTCGCGAGTTTTTTTTCTGTGAGTTGGTACCATTGAACGCGCTGCTCTGTATTCTGGCCTGTCTACTGAAATCACATTGCCCAGTCCTCAGCTGACGTTTTGCCCAGAAGGCTTTTTGGCTCTTGAGTTACGTCCCTTTAGAATAATTGTTCTGTTCTTACAGACCTCTGGATGCTGTAATCAGTCTCATATTTGTGGTTGCTGATCTGTAAACCTTCCAGCTTCAAATAATTTAGTGATATTTTACTCTGGAATTGTTCATAGAATGTATTGTGCACTTTAAAGAACAGCAGTATTATTAAAAAGATTCTTTAGCAAACTAAGTTTTAATGTGATTACTCAATGTTGTGACTAATGGTCTTTCTCTTGTTCAGAAATTAGATAATAATAAGCAGTTCCATTAGTGTATTTAACAAACAACAGTGTACGTTGTCTTACAGAAAAGCGAACGAAATAGAGGTTTTTTCTTTTAAAACAGTGGTGTGCTGTAACGTTTACTTTGCCTTTCACTGTTTTCCATTTTAGCAGTGTGTTTTTATTCATGTATTTTTTTTTCAACTTACCCCACAGTCACTGGCTGTTCACCACAGTCCTAGATTGCAATTTTATTTGGTTTTTGGGAGCCACGTGCCTAAACTGAAGTTCTTAGTTCTGAATAGTCAATGTAGTTTTCAAAGGAGAATGTAATGGAATCAATGAAATGTTGTAGTCCATCTTGTCTGGTAACAGTAAATGAAGAATTTGCAGAACAAGCTTTGTTAGTTCTTGATGTGTATGGCTTTCTCTGAAAAGAAAGGGAAGCTGATGTGAAGAAAAACAAAGTAAATGACATTGCAAATCTTAGTGAACAGTAACAGTCAATTATAATTTCCTTTTACTTGGGAAAATATCACTAACGCCTCAAGACTCTCTGAACAATCCTATCTTTTATTTTGATTTATTCTCAGTCCAAATAAACACCAATTTCCTTGTTACTGGAAATGGGAATTTGTGAAAGAACGCTGTATTTGGGTTGGTTAAAAGAACTGCTGGGGCCAGGTCTCTGTCTCTTTCAGCAGTCTGGCGTGCTCAGTCCAGCATGCAGAGGTGCTTGTTGGTAGAGCCTGTATGTCTGGTGGCAACGCTGTGGTCCTACCTGCCCCTGCTGGTTCGCTACACGATCACAGCATCACTGAGCTGTCTTTGAAGCAGTCATTCCCTTCCTTAGAAACTTCTGCCATGTTATTTTGCTCGACAGTTTCTGATTTTCGTTTTTGGGATACCTTTTAATGCATTCTGTATAGCGAACGCATTTTGAAGTCTTTGGTTACGGCTGTGGGCTTTTGGTGAAACAAGAATGGATCTTTTAAATCAGGCTGACTTTATCATAACACATCACAAAGTGTAAGAAATGCTTCATTCCTGCCAGAAAGAAGTTGCTTTGGAAATTACAGGAGAATGTGACATAGACTATTTGATCTAATGGCTGAATGTGCTTGCAGCAAAACGTGATATAGACTCTGTTCTTTGATCTCATTTGTCCTCTTAAAACTCATTTCTCGAGTGTTTCGTGTCTGTCTGTTCATTTTGTGTGTCATACAGAGTAATGCAGTGCTGCAAAAGTGAAGCCAGTATCATAAGTTTTAATGCTGAAAACTGAAGCTGCAGAGCATTAACACAAGTGAGCAGCTTTATCACAGACAGACCTGTTCTTACAGGTGCTCTATAAAGCTGTTACGGAGGATAAAACACCTGGAATCTTCAGATCAGAGTTTGAATAGTTTGGCACTTGGACACATTTGGTTTTTCCTGACGTCTGTATGCCATTTCAGCTTGCCTTTGTCGGATCATAAATACTGTACTTGCTATATGTAGTCTTCATGATAAAACACAATGCAAGAGGGAAGGAATAAGCACAAATGAAAACAGGGTCTTTCTGTACGTCTCCCTAAGACATCAGGTGTATCTGTTGTCACTGATGAGATTTTTGATCCCAGGAACTGCATTGATACATTTACTGGCAGAAGCTCCCTTGAAAGCGGAGGAAATTACACCACCTCAAATTTAAGAATATCGTAGCATCAGGAGAAGTACTGCCTGGTGGAAAGTTGAGGACAGGGGTTCAAAGAAAAGCATCCAAATACATGCTAAGCTTTTATGAGTATATGGTCTGATGTAAATGGAAGAAATCACTAAAATCGTACTGAAGGTTTCTGTTTATGCTTTGTGGGTGAAAGGAGAAGGAAGAGGCATCAGGCAAGGGGGCTGGAGACAAGGAGCTAGATTAGATTGTGTGAGGTGAAAGAGAAGAACAGGTTTAAGTTGAAGTGAGAAAGAAAGAAGGCCAGGAGCAGATACATAAAGAAAATAAGTAGTAGTGAGAAACAAGAGGGAACTGAGGAGGGTGCAGAGCATGCATGAGACATGGGAGCTGGGCTTAGCCCCATTACACTGGGGGCTGCTGCTCTCTCCTGCCCGGTGTTGCATGAAGGATGTTGAGACAGGTTCACACACACAGAGCTTTCTTCACAGGACCCATAGCTGATGAGATGCACTAGCTCTCAGCAATAAAAGTTACTTTGTGAAAAAAATAGGAGAGCAAAGAGAAAGGAAACTGTCGCCAGTGGCCAGCTGTACAGAGCAGAGGCAGGGTCCCTGGATCAGCATCTTCCCCTCTTGGGAAGGGTGTGGAGCAGGAGTCAAGAGACCTGTGCAGAAACAGTGGATAATTTTGACTTTTTCAGAGACTAACGGCAATTCAAAGGACACGGCCTGTAATTCTTGACTCTAATGAGAAGATTTTTATTGGCAACCGTGTGTACCAGCTCACCAGAGCTGAATTTGGGTTCTTTGTGTGCTCTTCTTCCTCTGTCACATAGTGCCGCAGCAGGGCTGCATTCCCCCATGATGTAAGACAATCTGACATCATCCCCTGATGCTGATGTCATGTTTGTATTTTTGGAGGTGGTAAAAATGCTTTTCATCTTACTCACTGCGTTGTGGCATCACTCTTCAGGGCTTCCTCCCTGTCTGGGGTTCTAGGAGAAGTTTCTTCTCCATATGGCTGTCATTTAGTAAATATTTACTATTTAAACTTGATTTCGGAGTGATTTTATGGAAACAAGTCTGTCTATAGATACCATTTTAAATGGTTTCAAAGTAATTTCAGAGCATAACAAAAATGATGAATACAGAACTTCAATGTTACAAAATCTGCCTCACAACTTGCCTTTCTCTCAGCTGAGTTGTAAGTCTTTGCTCTGACAGTGACAAATCCCTACTTCTGACTTACTGCTATTTATTTTCCTTTGGTCAGAATTGTTTGGTTTATGACATTTTTTTCCCCTTGAAATTTTATGCTTAAGACTTCCATACAAGTTACCTGATACGACTATTTACATGAGGAAGAGTGCCTAGAACTGTAAAACACAAATGCAGAAATAAGGATATGCAGCACAATGTGTCAGAAGAGTACTCTTTCATAAGCACTTGCTTTGCACTGGAGCAGACTGAGAGGAATCACACATTATATGAGCAAAAGAAGTTTTTTCTAATCCCTAAACACTTCTAAATCTTCAGCAGGAGTGTGATTCTGTATAGCAACATATAATTAGAATCAAACTTAAATAGGAAGTCCATGGACTACTTCCCAAATTACATGTATGGTTGCAAGACTGCATTTGGGGTTATTCTTTCAGTGGTATTTGCAAATAGCTATTTGAAGGTTTAACCTCTTTTAAGTGCAAGTACGTCAACACTTAAAGACTTGGCCTCTTTCATCTGCAAGCAAGTTGACAGCTTATAGTCCATGATGAGTCTGTTCCATGTGGTGATGGCGGTACAGAGAAATGGCTCCACCAGGTCCAAGATGGTTCTTGAAATTGTTGTTACAATTGATTGTTATGATATTTTGGGTCCAAACTCAATAAGAACAACAGACTTCGTTAGTTTTTAAAAACATTGTATTCCCTCTGCTGGTAGTTTACCACTTCCTTCTTTTCTCATTATTGTATCCAGTGTATTTACTGAAGATGAGAATTAAATCACTACACAACTGAAGTACGTATTTGGATTTCACTCTGAAGTAACGTGCAACACTGGATGGTTTCTGACTGATAGGTAAAAGAAGGTCAACTTATAGGGAAGAATCATTAAAATAAGTTTTGCCTTTGAGTTTTCTGGATTCCCATGCAGAAGGAGCTTTCTGGAAAGAAAAAAAATTTAACAGTATGTTTATACGCTCACTGCTACAATTCAGTTTTCAAATGTTACTTAACAGTTCTTATAAAGAATCATTAATTACCCCCAGTCCTCTTTTCAAATATACTTCTTTTGGTAAAGCCACTTTTAAAGTCTTCAGAATTATTTCAAGATATGTAAATGTATCATATCACAAAAAAGCTTACCCTGTAACTTTATAATTAATTTCTGCGGCCAGTTGTTTTGTTCTTTTTTTTTCTCCTGCTTCCAGTTTCTCTGTGTTCTCTTGCTCTGAATTCTCCAAACACCTACAGCACTTCCTTTGTGAAAACACAGTGACCCAGCAGTCACAGCAATATTGTGTGTAAGTAGGAGGTAACAGGAATTTCTTAAAAGCTTTTCACAATGTGATACCCTTAGCAATGGAGCATTATTATTTATTTTGTGTTTTGATAATAGAACTTTCTTTGGCTAAAAACCAAAGTATTTTGTCCTAAATTTCTGTGCAAGTATGTTGAAGTAACTCTGTGCCCAAGGGATTAATTCGTTGTAGTTTACACAGTGTGGAGATTTGGAAATGAAGAATAGCAGAAAGCATTGTTACAAAAAGGACAATTTTCCACTTAAGACATATGGCAAGTATGGACTGAACTTGTTACCGTTTCATTTGGCGAGTAAAACACAGTCTGTCACTTAACTATTGTTTGTATTAGAGAAATGCACTGTTCTGTGAAGCACCTTTTCACATAAGACTTTCATACATTTTCTATTTTTGTGTGGAAAAAAGAGTTATACCATGGCACATGCTATATGTGTAAGAATCCTTCATTCTGAATCATCTGGTCATAGCTCCAATGTGGATGTAGGGTGCTGAAAGTGTTCAGCTGGCTCTTCTGTTTAAACTTCCTGGTTGTCCTGTTATCCAACCTATTCTCTGTTAGGAGCTCATTTGTGCCTTCATGGTATTTTGTTTTCTGCCAGGCCTGCAGCTGTTGAAGTTGGGCTTGTAATGGCAGGAGTTCAAACTTGGAGATTTATTTCTGGAACACAAAAACCTCTTTTAACAGTGCTCAGCATGGACAGGGAGCAGTCATTCAGTGGATCTGTTACTAATGCCTACATAGCCATTGTGAACATTTCTGCTTAGCCTGGTCCAGCACAGCCAGTTCAGTTCAAATGGTTCAATTCTGCAAGGTAGCCATAGCTGTAACTGCTCACCTCCTCTGTGCAGAGATGGGGGAACGTTCTTGGTCTTGAAAGGTCGTGGGAGGAGAAGCTCTGCATGCCCAAGTTCCAGCTCCAAAGGGCTAACCGAATAAGGACATAGATGATTTCTGGGAATGTAATGAATAAAAAGAATGCATAATTTTGAAGGTCATGGTCTCTAACTTTTTTTTTTTTAAACTATGCCCATTAGCAGTATTTATCTGATTCTGTGTTGTTCTGTTGGATTGGCAAGTCAGCCATGCATAAGGTCAGCAGTTTTTATTGTTAAAGACCATTTAGGAGATCTTATTTATTGATATCTTGCATAATTTATATTTTCCATCTCCAGATAGTAGTAACACAGTGTAATAGATAATATTGGTTTCTAATGGTGTACTGAATGGGGAATGTGCAGAACAATGGGTTGATATTATGTTAGTAAGCATAATGGCTGGTTGTGTATCTTCCTTTAATCGTTGAGCTGTTTGTTGTGACCCACTGCTGACCTCTTTAAGAACAATTTCCTTTCCATGTACGTACAGTTAGGTGGTCTAATACCTTTCCTAGATAATTATGCCACATGTAGGCGGTGTCCATGCCAGGAGGATCAATGAATTGTTACTTGACGGTTTCCAAAACCAGCAATCAGTTTCTAGTGATCTTTTACAATTAGAATGGGTCTGTAACTGGAATAGGAGCTCTAGAAAATGTCTAACTAAAATAAAAATCTATCATACGCACCTTGTTATATGCAGCATTTGCCTTGGAAACCTATTGGTGTTTTCCCCAGTTTTCATAGTGATTATTATGATATCTTTGAGAACAACCATACAGAAAGATTCCTTAAGCCAGGTGCTGTATGGGGGGTTGGGGGGTGGAGGACACAACAAAAAAGTGCCAGAGCCTGTGAAGAGTTGCCTTGAGCCCATACCTTAATTTCATAAGATATTTTCAGAGATATCTATATTTTCTCAGCTAGATGCCATTAAAAACATAGAATTTAATATGTTATGTCTCAGATGTTTTGTCAAATTCTCACCATCCACATTAGTAGTCCTATTCACAGAATTACAGAGTGGTAGGGTTTGGAAGGGATCTTTGGGGATCATCTAGTCCAACCCCCCTGCCAAAGCAGGGTCATCCAGAGCAGGTTGCACAGGGCCTTGTCCAGGCAGGTCTTGAATATCTCCAGAGAAGGAGACTCCACAACTCCTCTGGGCAGCCTGTTCCAGTGCTCCGTCACCCTCAGAGGGAAGAAATTCTTCCTTGTGTTCAGCTTGAACTTCCTGTGCTTCTGTGCCCGTTGCCCCGTGTCTTGTTGCTGGCCATTACTGAAAAGAGTCTGGCCCCATCCTTTTGACTTCCACCCTTGAGGTATTTGTAAGCATTTATAAGGTCCCCTCGCAGCCTTCTCCCTTCGTGGAAGGGGTGACTGCGAACATCTGCAGCCACACCTCTCTTCTTCCTTGGGAGACACCATCCTTGCGCTCCTCTAAGCCCATACTGCAAGAAAACCCCTTGCGATTCGCTTTGCCCGTTCTGCAGACAAGTCCGGCTGTTTTATCTTGCGACTTTTGGTTTGTTTTGTTGTGTTTGGCTTTTATAATCCACTTAACTGTTGCTTATCTGCGCCATAACTTGAGGGCAGCAGCTGCAACAGGAGGAGAAACAGTCTGTTCTCTGTGCCACTGCAGGGATGGAACTTCAATACAGCAAGGATGGTTTAGGCTAGACATTTAAAAAAAAATAATCTGAGAGTTATTTTAAGAGTTATTAAAATAGGGATATGGTGGCAGAGTTCATGGGGGGGTGGTAGGGGAGTCTGCAAAGAGGTCAGTGATGGAGATTACACAAACATCTGACCAGCCGAGCTGATCTGGGTGTGACGCAGGAGGGTGGATGTCTGAGCCCTCTCCAAATCCTTCCCACCTCTATTTTCCGTGACTGTGTGTACCGGGAACCAGCGTGCAAACTTTGGAGGTGCTGCGTGTGCATGCTGGAATTGTCAGCACATGCTACACAGAATATCGCTGCTTCTCCTCGCTTGTTCCTTGCTGGGTGGGTAAGATCACAGCTGATAGAACATGCTGCAACCACCCGTCCATGATAACGTGTAGACATACAGATTAGAGGCTTTTTAGGCTTGGAGCTGACTCTTTGTTCTGTGTTTATGCAACACGTTGTGCAATGAGATTCTGGCCTCTAGGTGCTAACACCAAAATGCAAATATATCGATTACTGGGGAATAAAAGCAGGCATGTTCACAAAAGCCTGCTTTGATGAACTGGGGGGAAAATGCTTGCTAGATAAAAAAGGATCAGAGGTCTTTACAAAACAGAAATTTGCTTGGGATTGTTTGGAACTGCGGGATCAAGCTGATGCACAGAATATCTTCCGTCTCTTTCACTGCATTTTTCTCCTCTTTTTTGCCTGTATGTTTATTTAAACGGCATCAATATCTGCGTATCTTGTCCCAGGCTTGTCTGTGAGTTTTCTGACATAATACTGGCATTATAAAAACAATTAGAAAATCAGTAGAGGAGAAATCCTTTGCTACCCAGAAATTGGAGCAGATGTAACGAGAGCAAGGGATGCTCCATAAAAACAGTTATTAAATTGGCCCAATGAATCGCAAGCATTTGTAGCCTACCTGTGCTCCAGAGCATCGTGGCAACTGTCACTAAGCAAAGGAATAGTACGTTTATGTTGATGAAAACCTCTCGGTGCCACACAGTCAGGAGAGCAAATATCCCAAGCAAGCGGCGAGAAAAACTGAGGGGGGCCTTCTGCAATGCATGGAGCTCCGGTGCGAACAGGCCGCTGGGGGTCTGAAGCACCTTCTCTGTAAAGGCTGTAAGCATTTGCCAGCTCAGATTGGCTGCAGGGTGGGCAGAGGCTGTTCAGTACAACTGGGAAATGAAGGCAGCGGTATCTTTAAATGTGGATTTAGATGGGTAACTTTCTTCATGGGCTTGTTTTGACTCTCTCTTGCATATCCAAATGGATTTGTTGTCTTTACGTGATCCTGCCAACATCATCCTAGCCGTAGATGATGATGGTTTTTTACTAATTACTATACAACCTGCTCAGCCTTCCTCCTTAATTTTGGCTGAGAGAGAGGTTCAAGGAGGCAACCTCAAAGGTGAGTTGAAATCAGATAAGAAAGAAAATACCTGCCTGAGATTCCAAGGCAGGATGCATACACAGAATTAGACTTCATGAATACATGCATTTTTTTCCCAGGAATAGTGAAATGCTTTCCACCTGCCAAGAGCTGAGTTTGGACCCTCAGGGGTCTGTGTCACTCCTGCTCTAGTTGATAATGTCACTGACACTGAAAGCAGTGTGAAGTATGCAGCTTTAACCTTGCTTTTTATGTATTCATGATTTCAACAGCCGTGAAAAAATTCAGAGCTCAGTAATCTTGAACTGCATTCCTAGAAGGTAAAAGGCTTTTGAATTCACCTCTGAAATGCACTTGCTTTTATTGGCACAGGCTGTCCATACATTCAGTGAGTGGTTTGGGGTTTCAAGCAGGTAGAGTCTTTAGGGATGTGTTTTCTTCTTTTTAAAGTCTTTCTTTTCACCCTTAGCATAACGTGCTGTCTGCACAGAGCCGCATCAAGCGTCAGCAGCACTGCTCTGCTGTCCCTTGCTGTCAAGAAGAAATCTGTGCTTAGAAGAGGAGGGACACATCAGCCTTTGAAAGTTGAACAGAGGGACAGACTCACAGGGCACAAAACCAAACAATTTGCATCTTGTCAAGGCTCTGGGGTGGCGAAGAGAAATGTCTTTTTTCCACAACGTCTTTTTTTTTTTGTTTTCTTTTTCCTCCCATCAAATTTTCCACCGCCGTGCCAGCAAAAGTGCAGCTCCAGCAGCGAGCGTGTCAGTGGAGAATGATCACTGACAGGTTTTAACCATTGTGTTTCTTAGACGTGCTCCGAAAAGGGTTGGAGGAAAAGCAGTGTTTTTCTGGCAGTAGGCTGAGTGCACCGGCTCTTCTAATGATCGCGTCTCGGAAGCAGCAACTCTTCCAGGCTGGCACATGGGATCCAAAGCAAAATGCTATTGTAGACACTGCTTCAGCCCTGGGTATTGAGAGTACTTTGAAGCTGTTAGCTCAGAACAGGCAGTAGTGTCACTACCTAGAAAGAAAATACATTGCTAAAGTGATCCATTTTCTTCTCTGATTGTACATATTCCTGTTTCCATGAGCATGTCATCATAGAATCACAGAGTCCCAGCATGGCAGGGGTTGGCAGGGACCTCTGTGGGTCACCCAGTCCAACCCCCTGCCGAAGCAGGGTCACCCAGTGCAGGCTGCACAGGACCACGTCCAGGTGGGTCTGGAATATCTCCAGAGAAGGAGACTCCACAGCCTCCTTGGGCAGCCTTTTCCAGGGCTCCGTCACCCTCAGAGGGAAGAAGTTCTTCA
>Ga0181612_159211_pt1 | contig 15851 bp, 12 predicted proteins | sample HoacroProtozoa21_FD_119630 | JGI IMG/M metagenome (GOLD analysis project Ga0181612, IMG submission 119630) | Hoatzin crop microbial communities from Cojedes, Venezuel. Combined Assembly of Gp0051906, Gp0051904, Gp0051908
TTATAGATTTATTTTTATACATACACACACATATGTATATGGGCGCATGTGATGCACGCACGCACACACAAATATAAAGGCTTTCTGCCCAAAACAAATAAAGGTAAGTGACCCAAAGAGGTCCAAAGGCGAGAACCTTGCAGTCTGGGAGCAGTCCTTCCAGCTTCACACAGAGCTGAACAGGACACGAGCCTCCAAACACCGATTTTCCTACATTCTGCTTTCAATTGCTGCATGTTGCCATCTCACACAGCTTCTTCTAAACCCACAGGTACAACGTGTTTGTGCATTTTTTATATGTATGTATGTATGTGTGCACATCTTACAGCAAGACAAGCGTTTGCATTTTTGAGTATTTTAGTCTGTGTGGAAATTTCAAAATGAAACAAAAAGGGAAGATTCCACACAAGTCCTTAGCGAAGAACGGTGTTTCTCGTGCTGGACTGATTGAAGCCACCGGCCTCCAGCAGAGTTGACAGAGGGGAGCAGCTGTCACCGCTGGGCTGGCTCCTGCCACAGCCCAGCTCACAGTCCCCCGGTCCCTGCACCCCAAGGCGGACAGAGGGGCTCTCAGATGGTGCCAGCGCGGCTGCAGCCTGGGCCGGGGGCCGACAGTGTGGTGCGGCCACAGACCCCGCAGCCTCAGCGGCCCCCCGCCTGCCCCACTCGTGCAGTCCCACTGTGAGGCAGCACCCTCTCCCTCTCCCCACAACAGCTTCGCTCCTTACTTTAGGTCTGATTAAACTGTCATCTCTAACAACCAAACAAAAAGAAACCTCTTTACTTCGAAGAAAAAATATAATTATTTAGAAATACAACTTAAATGGATAATAGAAAACACAATGTACTGCTCATCAACAGTCCCTGACTAGCTGTTAGTCTTGGCTGGGCTGTAAGGCTTAGACACTTCTCACTTCATTCACATGGGGAAAGTTATTTTCACTTTATCATTATCACTCAGGCTTTTCTTTCAGGTTTTAAAACAAAGCCGCAAGCACTTGTCTGCTTTTGATTATTTTGTAACATAGCTTCCTTAAAATAAATCCTCATCTCCTGAGAATGTGACAAAATGCTAGCAGCCAAACTTCTTTTATACTGCCAGCAGATGAAGCAAAAACTCTGATTAAGCAGGGTTTGTGTTTTGTTTTGGGTTTGGTTTTAGGTTTTTTGGTTTTGTTTTGGGGTTTGTTGTTGTTTTGGGGGGTTTTAGTATTGTCCTAAAATGACAATGCCATTATGATTTCTCTCTCTTGAGATAAGCTTTCTTAAACAATTTCCCATTCTCATCCACCAACCCCTTTGCTGCGCACAGCTTCTAGGTTTCCCTTTTCACAGCCTGCAGAGGACGGGGAGCCCAGTGCCGGCACGGCGCGGTGCTCTCCAGAGAGGCCTAGGAACCCTCCCGACAGTCCCGGGACCCCAGCTGCACCCCAGCGGGTGAAGCTACTCAGGCTGCCTTTTTGTTTCATTTCTTCTCAGTTCACGTTTTTATTGGAACTCTGAAAACCCCTCACAAGTGTTTCTGCACAGAAAGATTTTTCCCAAGCGCACCAATACAAAGCCCTTTTGCAAAGCTAAAATCAAAGCTAAATAAAAAAAAAAAAAAATCCACCCCTCCAATGACGAGGACAGGCACTGAAGCTCCAAGGCAGCCAGAGCTACGGCAGCGTGCAAGGGCGGTAAATGTGACCACTTGGGATGGACGTGCTGCTCTGTGCCAGCGGGACTCCTGCAAGGGCAGACCTGAAGGAAACGTTCACAGGGATTCAGTTCCCATGTATTTTTTCTTTGCAATAACAGCTGTTACGATAATGGACAATTAACTTCTGGTACTTCAGGCAGAACGTGTCTGATGACAGGGGTTTGAGGAGATATTTTTCCAACGAGTACTACATTAGCTGCATTATCATTTCCCTAACCCATCTTGTATCTGCGAGCAGTAAAAGCAGGACACCCATTTCTCTACACGAGTGACTTGCTGCAAGACGGAAAAGCTGTAGGGATGAGAGAGCTCCTTCGACACGATGGAAACCATCACTGCTGTGGCCCTAGCAAGAAGATACCTTTGAAGTTCGCGCCCTTGCGAAGTAACTGACCTAAAGCCAGGAATACAATTTACGGCTAGAGACACTCTGCTCCAGTGTAACGTTGCTAGTTAACTGATCTCTGTGGTTTTTCAATATTTTTTAAAATGCCTAGACTGTTTTAGAACACTGGCCCCTCCTCCAGTAATCTGCAGAAAGAATACTTCTCCAGCAAAAGAAATTGTGTAAAATAGTATATTTGTGCGAAACTGATATCCAACATTCTCCAGCCCTAAAAAAACCCTATCAATCCAGAAAAACAATTTAGGTGTCCAAATTTTATCTTAGTCCTTGAACCGCAAAACTACGTAAGTGGTGGCTACCCTGGGAATACCCAGATGGCAACTTGGTTTCAACACAAATTTTCTTTTTGCAGATCCCCTGAAAGGCTCAATCTAATAGAAACAATTTCGAAGTGTCTGAGAAACACTAAAGCCTAAAAGCTTTTTGCAAATTACTGCATTATCAAAGGAAATGGGCTGATTTTAAAATCATATCCCAGTGACACCAGCACGTATCCATCACGTGGGACACCAGTTTCAACTGTCTTGGCCACCTCCCGAGGTTCAGCCTACAGCTCCTCTCGCACTTGTGATCTTTGAGCCTGTTCTAGCCACCAGCTTCTGAGTTACTCTGGATGAGGGGTGCACATACCACCCGAAGCACCTGAAACGACGGCCGACTGCACGAGAGAATGAAGGGATGAAGGTGACAGGTGAAACTCACCGTCAGTCTTCTGAGCAGGGACCAGAACTATTGTTTACTTTAAACAGCCATTAAATGCAATATACGAACAATCTTTGTGGCAAGTATGGAACCAAGATCTGTATCTCCCGCAAATTCATACTTCAGCTTATAATCCAAAACAAGTCACCAAGCACAATTCTCCACTCTGCTCATTACACTGTTACTGCAACCCCATCTTCTCCTTCATCCATTTCTTTTGACGACTTTCACCCCCCTCAGGATAGCGATGATTCGCGTAAGTGTTCAGCAACTCAGGTGGGTGCTACCGGAGCATAAACACTTCCTGGTGCTGAGGAGCGAGCAGCCCTCCTGAAACACGCGAACCCGCCTGGGGCACTGCCTCCGAGCAAACCCCCGCAGCAGGCGGCTGAAGGGGACTAAACAGCAGTTCATGAGCACATTAATACAAAAAGATACAGATACAAAAAGATGCCAGCTGTTTGGCTGGAAGATGGCTACAAGTGTAAACTAAAAACTGTAGTGAACAGTTTCAAAGCTAAAAAAAGTGGAGAAAATGTATAAAAATCCATCTTTTTGGGGGGGAAATCATTATGAATGGACGGCTGCTCTATCTATTCCATCTTCCAACATTACAGATCCCTAATGGCACCCCTCCTTGCAGAAAGCAAAGAAAATTACAAAATCCCGGCATCACTCGGACTTTGGCCATTTTCTACAGACCTTGTAGGTTTTTCTTGGATTTGTCCTGACCTCTGCACAAGAGTAAGAACATCAGGTCACTGACAGCAGGCCAGCGCAGAGTTTTTTACCCTTTCTTATCTATACTATCACAGAGGCTCCACCAGCGCTGCTGACGGGCTCAGCCTCGGGCAGCAGCAGGTACATTTGGAAGCCAGCCGGAGCGCGCTCTGTCTGACACTGGGGCAGCCCTCCCCTATCCCGAGAGCAGCCTCCCCTGCAGCACGCGTGTGTCCCCGGCCCCCTCACCACTACCAAAGCCTCGCCACGTAAACCCAACACAGTGGCTCCTTAAGGAAAGGCGATTTATTCCTTCCTGGTGTGCCCTCCTCTGCCTCCCAGGTTCCTGAGCATCTCATGCCTGCCAGCTGCTTGCGTATAGCCAAGGACAATATGGGTCGAGGGGAGATCTTCCCAGACTCACAGAAAGAAGAGAATAACACACTCAGGCCCTTCTGTCTAGCCAGAGTTGATCAGCTATAAATGGAAGGTCTCTAGTGTAGCTCTGTTCCTAAGAGCTATCATTACAGAAGAAAGAAGTTGGTTTTTTTCGGTTGTGTTTTTGTTTTTTTATTTTTTTGAATTTGAAAGCCTACCATACAAGACTTAAACTTTGCCAACACAGTGGCGCCCAGTTCAGAAATTCCTGTTTTAACCAATTATTGCACTTACGTTTGAATGTCTTAACTAGACTTCATCTAAAAAGAACACTGACCTGGGGAATTATTTGTTTTCCTTTTTAGTTTTAACCAATACCTATTTTAGCTTTGACTTAGTAAGTTTATTGACACTTATCTGCAATATAATTTCTCTGCAGGTGCATTTGAAAATTAAACTATGCATCACAGATCCATAGTAATCAACGTGACATCATCAAGGCCGCAGCCTTTCAAGGAAACGATTACAAAAATTCCTTCATTGATTATATACAGGGGGCAGTAACAAATACAGAACCTTGAGACTGAACTGAAAATGATCTCCATTGGTGTGGAGACAAAGTGGGAGGCACCACATCATGAACTACTTTCCAAACCGACAAGCCAATTACCACTTCTATTACCAAATTCCTTGCATCACACCCACCTTGGACAAGAAGTTATTTTAAGGTCCTTCAGATAATAGAGGTTCACAACGGTGAAATACTGACAATGCCTTCGCACGAGTCCTCACCTCACTCTCGATAAAACCACTGCAGAGAAGGCCCTATCTGGGCTTTGTACCTCTGGGCTTTTTTGTAAATTCAAAGCCTGGTAGAACACGATTCCCTCCTGCTACTGGAACTGAGCAGAGCAGAACAAAAGGGACAGCACGCTCTGAAGCATCAACTATTGCTTCCACGTGAGCCGTTTCGGTTCTCAGAGGGACAGCCTGAACACCACTGCTACAAGCAACGCATTTGACTGTGCGGCTCCGTTCAGCTGTGCGCAACCTGACTGACTGAAAGCTTCTTCCTGATGCAAGTCTCAACATTTACACATTTTACCAGCTAAAGGCTCATTTTTGATGAATAGGAGCCTTCATTTGAACTGAGAAGGAAAATAAAGTGAAGTGTCACACAAATGCAAATTTTCTGGGCTTATGAATCACAAAAGCCCTTTACACCTGACTAATCCAGCCCCTTACTAAAAACAACGCTTACCGGTGTTGTAGGCAGTAGGCATGGCCGAATACACGAGTCCCTGCGGAGGCAAGCTCGGAGTTGTCACAGACACCACAGGGGTAGCAAGAGGCTGTGTAGACTGAGAACTGCTTATCCTTTGGGTATTCTATAAATTATTAAAAATAACAACATGTCTTGTGATATCAGTTAGAACAATGGAAACTCAAGTGCTAATATAAAAATAGCATTCCGTTAAAATGTGTTTCTTTATTTTTTAGTTACAGATACATCCTTTTTGTCAGGACAGATTCTAAACAAGGCAGAACACTTCAAGACAACCAGAATGATCTTGGCAAACTGAAATAAGAAATTAAGACTCACTGGTCCACTTCCCGTGCATGCAGATTTCAATAGTGTTAAAGTTGTGGGACATCAAACCAAATGCAATTTCTTAAGGATATATACAACAATTCTCAGAAGTTCTTAAGTGATTTAAGAGTTTTTATTCTTATTTTTTAAAGGGGTTTTAGTGCATATGGTGAGGTGCAGTTCCACCAGAAAAGTCTCCCACTTCCCAGTTGTTCATCCCATTTTCAGAATTTTAGCTGCCAGTTTTGACACTGTGCTGACTACACCTGTCCTGAAAGGAACACAGAGATCTTCTAAATTTGTGTTGATAAGACCTCAGTGATAAAATAATCTTGCTGTTCCCATGGTTCCTGAGAAACCGAGAGAGTACTTGTTATAATGCAGTTATGTTTCAAAGCAAATGACGCTTCAGTTCACACAGAGCAACTGTGCTTTTTTGACAGGAAAAATAGCTAAACTAGATTGTCGCAGATGATCTGTTCTAACTGTAGGCATGACGTGGCTCTTTAATAACAGTCTGTCCTTCCCATATACCGGAATGAACATCTGTAGCAAACACAGCACTCCAGCCCTTCAACGAAATCTGCTGTTTCGAAAACCTTGTATTAAACGCTGTGGTGCATACCACCAGACAGCAAAGCTTCTCTGCCACAGAACGTACCAAGCTTCAGGGAGGCAACTTTAAATCGTTCTTCAAAAGACATCGTTCAGCACGTTTTTCAACACATTTAGCCATGCCAGATACTGTCAAGAACAGCAAATGCTGCATTTGTTTAAACAACAGATACTTAGTTTTACCTACAGAAGTCTTAGAAATACTAGAAGTAGGAGAAGTCCCTACACTCTGTATTTCTGCATACTTACAGAACCGTTCCCGATTAAAGGAGCTTGATTTCAAACCGCTGAAAATGTGTTTTCAAAGCAAACCTCCCTCCATCTCTGAAAAAACATTTGCTACAAAAGCAGCAGTTTTTCATCTCTGGTAGAGCTCCATTTCCTAACTTTAAAAGATGGAAGCTACTACTACTTTTTCCTTATTTTGGACAGGTATACAAGTATTTCAGTATCTGCAGCACTGTTTTTCCTCCAGTCTGATCTTGAGAGAGCGAGCAGTATTAAAAATGCATGATTCCCTTCCTAATAACGGAATGAGCAGGTACAGAAACATGGCTCTCTTCAATTTTAAGCTTAAACTTGCGAAGATGAATTGAGGGCTCTCAATCTTCGGCTTGTATCTTTCCATTCCAAAGAGAAAAGAATACCACAGCTACCTTATTAAAATTAGCTACAACCTTCCACTGGCTGCCAGCTTCTGATCTCTGTCGAAAGCCCATCTTTGAGCCTCCTAAGAACTTGGAGGTTCTTTGGCATCTGGTCAGCAGAGGTACCCACTCCGCTGCCAAGCTCCCAGATTTCAAAGCTCGAAGTCAGAGAAAGTCTCACCGGTTTTCTGTGTAATTCATCCCTTTAAATCACTTATGTACTTCTGAAAATCTCCACTAGACCAAGTTTATCTGGAATAAAGATACATTATTAGAGCAGATTTTTGTGTCTGTCAGGAATTGACCTTTTTCCAAAGCTTTCTTGGCTGGCAGCCTATAAAGTTGGGATTACTGTATAATGGAAAAGTTAGAGGAGCATACTAGGAAACAATCCAGACCAAAGGATTTCCCCACGGGAATTTTTTTTTTTCTTTTTTGAGTGGCTAAAGGTGGTTTAATGAGGTAATTTATTTCTGAATATAATTCCTGAACACTGAGCCATACAGAGACATTAAGAAATATTTAGATGTGTCTAATCTTTGTTGTACTCGGAGATTCAGCCGAAGCTTCACGACAAGTTTCAGGATTTTTGATTTTTTTTTATTATTATTTTTTAAACTGGTGCAAACGATAGCAGTAACAGGAAGAATCTGGTATCTTTATTCCATGCTATGCTGCCATCCTTATCAGTTTTTCGTGTCCAGTGCTCAGTTCCAACCATACAGAACAAACGTTCACGGACAGAATCTGGAACTGCTCTCTAGCACTGCAATTAGCATCAGAAATTCGCATACTAAGAGACGTAACATTGCAGGCGTACTTGGTACTTCTTTACCGCATTTGAGGAAGACACTACCACATTTTCTTCGCGTCAGCTTCCCTCCCGCACCAGTCGAGCCCAGTTGTTCACGCCACCAGAGGGCCCACGCTCCATGCAGCAGCCACAGACCAGCCCGTCGCTGCTGCACGCCGCAAAGAGCTCGGCAGTTCTGAGCAGGTGGGAAGACCTGAATTCAAGGGCTTTTGCATTAATTCCCATTGCAATGGTGTTTGGATTAACTGTTTTTACGTTGAATTAGAGCTTTAGTTCTGGAAACCAGACACTTCGCTATAGAGGTGAGAAGAACCATGCATGACAGCTGCTCAACTGCTCGATTAGCAAGTCATTCCAGTAAACCTTAAAAACTTCAATATTAACTTTCAAAAACCATTTCCCCTCACTTTTGTAAATATATTGCTCCTATTTAAGGAAAAAAAAAAATCAACAAACAGCATGCATTCATCAAGAAATTTATCTAAATCACTACATTTTCCATGCTTTCATGCAATTAGAGCCTCATATCAGCAACAGGTCCATGTTCAAAGACAAATCAAGGCACGCAATAGGCAGACTTCTTTGTCTTTACAATTGCACTCTGATGCAGCCTCTTCTGCATGGTTTGTGCTACAGCAGCTAAACAATTTGTAAATTGCTCTAAAAATAAGTTACAAATTATTTTAGCCTTACGTTATTTTCCAGACAGAATGCCAAATGTTTAAACCTTTTTGAAAAAATACAAATCCCAAGAGTTTCCTTTCAAAAGCAAAATATCTTTCCACTAGAAAAAAGGTAGATTATTCATTTCCAATACTTTATTCCTTTTGGTAAACAGGGAACACCCCTGTGGTTTGATAATCTCACACAGGATGAAATAATTCTAAACTCCAAAAAGGTGACCTCACCAGCAATGATGTAATCTCCTTGAAAATAAGAGAAGTAATACAGGGCTTGTGTTACAATCTGAAGCACTTGAGGAGTGAAGCCACTTTCTAAAAATATTCCAATAATTTACGGGATAAGTGGTTATTTATATTTTACATAAAAGACAGTAAATATCCTATGCACATGGACAGTTACTCTGCAAGGCTCTGTTCCAATGTTCCCTCCAAGAAAAACAGAAATATTTTCAGGAAAAAAAGAAATAGAAGTTTACAAATGGAAAGTGCTAGACTTTGGATGTGCTTTTAACTTGAACTGGCTGGGTTTTGAGTTTGATAAAACAAATGTATTTTTGTCTGCTACCAAGGGAACACTGGAATTATTTAAAATATGTAATGAAACTACAGTTCAAAAGCTGTAGTAAAAGACATTTTCAGCATATTGCTGTGTCTCATCAAACAGCAGCCCAAACTCACCAACTCCAATTCATCCTCCTCCGACTGTACTCAGCAAACAAGAGGGATAACACAGTTACTAAAAATAGCATTGCTTTCAAAAAAAGACACGTTTGTACTTCAAGATTTCTATTTTTTTTTAATTAATAATGTGAGTTTGCCACCTGATTCTGTAAATAATACTACCAGGAAGCACAACACTTTACGTACTTCAGGTCAATTAAAAAAATACTTTGCTGAAAGTACACATGCTTTGTCAAATGTAACACAGAAAGAACTTCGCAAAAACAGGGACACAGCTACACACTGGCAACACATGTAGATATGGAGCACAGCAGCTTCTGGCTGGACTGATCCAATGACCATCCAGCTCAGTAAAAAAAAATATTTTTCACACACAGCCATCATACCACCCCAGCATCTCTACCTGAAATCTCCCTCCAGTTGCCTCAGAAAGACAGACAAAACCTAAACTGAGTATTATGTTGATCTTAACAACACAACAGTAAATAGCTACTCTAGACTACTAACATTAGAACAACTGCATTAACAAGCACCTCATCTTGTACCTATTTCTAATTAATTTAAAAGTGTAATTTTCACTTTAATAATCAGCCAGTGTACTTCCTACGTCTTCTACACTTTAGTACTCCTAGAAAAACCTGCAACTTCAAGAATCATTAATCTGAGGATAATTATAGCTTTTGTTACTTGGATTAATTTTGTATTATTCATCATGAATACCAGTAACAAATGTAAGCACTTGTGGTATCTTAAAAACAAGTAAGACTTATACAGTGAGTACTTGTATTGTTTATATCCTGCTCCTCTTGGTTACTGTTTGTTCTTCCATACACAGAAAACAGAAAATGTACACATAGATGTTTAAAATTTCTACATGACAGTGAAAGACTAAGACCAAAGGATCTGGCCAGCCAAATTAAAGGAAAAATAGAGTAACTCTTCCTGAAAGACCAGTTCTGGTCTCAATGCTGTGGTTGCCTCATGCCTGACACGAAACTTGTGTGCTATTCCAAATCTAGGCTGAACAAACATTCGTACCAACATGCCAAACTGCACAGCAGTATTGAAAAGTACACAAATAGCGACCAAGCCTGACCCTCATGACTCTTCTATGCCTTCACTGAAGACATGACATCCACTGTAGGACACACAAGGTTGCATTCCAGCATACCACATCAAGCAAGCTTTTCTCTCAGACCATCATTACCACTGAAGCTACATTTTACATCCCACAACCATTATGACCCAGGAAAAACAGGTACAGAGTGTGCTTCAGGGCATATAAATACAGTTCACATCAAAAACAGTGTCAGCCATTCCTCCACAGAATAATGCATAACTCTTTTTAAAACCCACATCCTCCAAACCAACGAAGGTCTTGGCACCGAGTCAGTGAGATGTCAGATCAAAACAACAAAATCCCAATCAATGTCTCTAGGATTGCACTCTAACTGCAGTCAGGTCAGACTGCTATTTTACACTTTAAAAACAATCCTTACAAATTTAACTTCTCCCAAGGTAACAACTTATAACTTAGATTTTCATTAGTAAAGTTTAAGAGGAGTACAAACACCTTTCTATTACTGTAACCTATGGTAAGCAGAGGAGGTCGTTCCTCCCTGTGCATGTGGACAGAACACTTCATTTTCATGAAGTCAGTCACAGAACAAATGTTTTAACTTACCAATGGGGGCATCATACCCTTGCTGGAGGGTGGGATGACAACACGGAGGTCGGGTTTGCGATTGTTCATTCCAAGATTACCTCCTCCAGGCGGAGGTGGAGACTTGGTAGGCATGACTTTGCCTAAGCCGTTCCCACCACCAGTAGTTCCGAGCAGACTTGGTGAAGCTCGAGAATTCACAAACCCATTTCCTGAGAGAGGAAAAACAAATGTACCGTTAAGACTGCAGAGAAGTAGCAATACAAAATTTCGGTGCCCATGTACAAATTACGAAATATTTCTTTTGTAAAGCTTCCAATAACAATCTTCTCATGAGAGGCGCAGTATTGAATAATCGAACAAACAAAAACCACTTTCACCAGAAGATCAATATGTAAAGGCAATATCACCTCAAGGGCACACTGTGGCAGCTTAAACACTGAGAAGAGCATATTGCCAAAGAACTATTTCTAATAACATCTGTTGTGTTTTTTTTGTCATTTTGCCCTTCGAAGTTCCTCTAGGCTGAGCTTGCAAAAATGAAAGTGCTTCTGCACAGCCCCATTTCATCCCCACCCCCACAGAACAGGAACTATACTGAATTGTTGCCTGTTAGAATAAAAAAAATCAGCTCTTAAAGTCTCTATTTCTAAAATGTATTCTTCAAATGTCTTCAAGATCTGCAGGACTCTGGTATCTATTCCCTAATAAATTAATTTCAGTCTCAAAAACGTATACTGCGTGATTACTGTGTTTAGCCACAATGAGGGGAACAAATCCTTTCCCTTCAAATGAATTCCAAGCTCTGGACACAGATACACACATCATTTATGCCCATCAATTTATTTGACACACGTCTTTCTCTACCTTACTCCTGATATTCATTCTGAGTAGAATTAGACAAGCCAAAGCCTACAGGTCCTGGATTTGGCACAGAAATCTCCAAAAGTTGATCTCAAGATACAGGCCTTAGCTTACACTCAAAACCGATCAGAAAAAAGTAACAAGACAGTAAAACAGCAAAGTGCCTCGTATTCTGTTTTCCTGTACTAACAAAAGCACCAATCATGTTAAGCAAAAAATATTTCTCAAAAAAATTACAGCCGCATTCCAATGATTTTATCATATTTATAGCAACAATTCCCAAAATACACACACCTTATTCAGCTGCAAATGAAAAAAAAAGTTGTTAAGCGAGGGGAACTTTGCAACAGGGAACCCTATAGTTCACACTACAGAACTTGTGTACGTGTGCGTATAAATAAACACAATTCGTAGTAAGATCGTGTTTATACTAACACTGCAGCTCTGAAAGCAGCCTTTATAGTCACAATTCAGAGAGAAGTCTATTACACAAAGTTCACTGTGGGGGAAATTCTCTTCTAATAACCCGTAGCGCCATACTGGCATGAATTTTGTATCATTATTCTAATTTGAATAGGCCCCTATACCCAATGAATTTTCTTACATTATGTACATATTAATCTAAAAGCAATTAAAATAAGAAAGTTATCAGTGTCACATTCAACCTTCTTTAGAAAAAATTTTAATGCCTTTAATAGAAGAACAATACCATGTATCATTAAGAGCACAACCTTCCACAAAGGTGACTGTACTGCGAAGCTACTGAGCTAGTGTATGTTGAGAACCTAGGCGTAAATTCACCAGGATGCTAACGAGGGAGCCTCCTCCCTTACTACTGATCCTCGTTACACAGTGGGGGAACGGCCAGATGCAATCCTCTCCTTTTCCCTGTCCACCACAACTGGAACCCTACATACTGTTCTATCATGTTACAAATGGAAAAAACGAAGATTAATGTAAGAATTATAACAAAGCTCCTGTGTTGATGTGAAGATATTCTACTGAGTTTTATAAAGGTCTTCCAGAAACAAAGTTATTGCTAAATATTTTTAAAGAAAAAAAAAATTATAAGTAGGTAGAATTTAGTGGGATTTGCAACCACAGTATTCTTGCTCACATATGGTTGAGCAGTAAATTCACAACTCTAAAGCCAGGATTTCAAATTCTGGATTTTCTTTCTTTGTGGATTTCCTACTGTGCCAAAAGCCTGACCGTACATGGATGATCTGATATGTCCCTTCAGTTTTTCAAGGTTCATAGAGCAAGGGGGAGTTATTCTAATTAAGTACTTTCCCGAATCATTTCTATGGGAGGCATGGGAATATGTTTTCTGAGAACTCTACCATTTAACTCTGAAGTTATGGGGGAAAGAAGGCACACAGCAGAAGCAGCAGCTTTTTATGCCAGCATTCTTCCTTCTCTATTAAAAAACACAGCAAAATCTCATTTTGTGATTGAAGCATCCACATTCCTCAGCAGAAAACAGCAGAATTTATTGGGATGCTTGTAGGTTGGTGAAAAAATTTAGTCATAGTGGCTGAAAAATTGTGCTTGAGCTGATAATACATTGTAGACTTAGATATCCTCTTGACTGCTAGGAGAAAGCTAGCCACAGCTAGGTCACATCGAAAAGACAGAAAAGAGAAACTAAGTTCTGTGCTACCCCTAAGGTTCCTGAAACTGTGAGACAGTTTTCATAGAACCTTGGCTTTGTTAAATACAATTATGCATCAATGCCTATCCATTATAAATGAGTGTAAACATTAGACAGCGTACACAGCATCAGATTAGAAGATAATTCTTGCACAATGGACATAGTAAAAATTAAGTGGACTTGGAAACAGATGTGACTGAGGAAAAGTTATTAGAAAATAGCATAATTTTCACCAAATTATATCTTAAAAAATGGTACAGCATCTTCCATTTTCAGAAAAAATGCCAGAACATTTTAAGAACTTACTGTTATAAAAAAGTCCAGGCTTTAATAATAAATAGCATTTTATTACTCACTAGGCTGTCATGTTACCTTTTATATGCCAAAGCTGCGGTGTTCTGACTTGAATTTAAACTTCAGAACAATAACACTCTGTATAAACAAAGGGAGTTCTGTACAGCATTTTAGTCTATCCTATGATACCATTTCCTGTCCTCTGTTTTCAAGTATTTCGGTAGCTCGTGTGTTAAATCTGGACAGTGTCTCTCTTCCACACCCAATACAGTCATTTCCTGCAGCCCTTATTACAAGGCCCTGCCAACCCTTCAGAAACATTGCATGCTTTTAGTGGCGCTGTCAAAAACAACACACTCCTTGCCACTGCCTTCTCTGCGCAACATCATTCAGCAGCAGGGCAGAGTCAAAGCATTTGTTCTGACAAAAGGCTGAGGAGTTCTTACAATGAGACTTCAGAAAAAATATATTAAGAATGGGAAAAACAAAAACGTCGTAAGTGTGCAATACTATGGGTATTAATCTAATAGCAGCCCTTTGTTGCAAATAGCAAGCATCGAACATCTAACAAACACTGGAGTATCTATACTGCTTATTTGATATGCTCGGGCTGCAATAAGACCGCAGAATATTCATTTTTAATATGAAACCTGAAGTCTTTTTTCCTGTTAATAATCTAATAAGAAAATCAAATTACAAGTTAAGAGTGAAAGGATAACTAAAAAGCATGGTATTTCTTAGAGTAAGGTCAGGAGCCAGGAAAAGATAATGACTACAGGATGATGCAACTATACGGCAGTTTGCCAAACAGAGGCTATAACAACCCCATAAATTCTACTTACTATTTTGTATATTACAGAACTTGTATCTTCCCCCAAGGCAATTACTTTATGTTTATAACACTATCAAACTGAAAAACGGGAGCAGAATATAAAATCCCACATAAGTGTAAAGTAAGACTACTGTTTTTACTTCCGTCAGAAGAGTCTTATTTAACTCTAATTCTTTGCAACATATTATGAAAGCATGTTCAAAATACTTCTTTGGAAAACAGACACCAATGCAAAGATTATAAGCTCTCAATTATATGAATCATAATTTAATTCAATTTTATGACAACAAACGTTGCCAATGTACATTAGCCTATTTCTTGTTTAGTCAGAAAATGTCTACTTTTGAAGTTACTTCTTTTCTGAACCCGAATGTTGAAACCCAGCCATTTTAACAACTGTATATTCTGCCTTCAGAAACGTAATACAGCTTAATCTCATTTACTGTCCTGCAGCCCAAGATGTAGCATCCAATTACATGAGCCAGACTCATATTTCACTGCATAAATCACATCAGCTGAAACAATGAACACACGTGGCTGGAAAGTACTCTATGTACTTATTACTACTCAAGGAATAAATTACAGTCATTGATGCCATTAATCTCTTTTTGTGGTTCACCTTTGGAGAAACTGAACAGTTACACAGTCTTGGAAAATAATTGTGGGCAAGCAGCTAAGCAATGTAAGATTAAGCAAAAATAAGAAAGGTAGTAAACAAATGTTTATGCCTCAAATGACATCATACAACAACTGTCACATAATTAGAAGTAAACTGAAAATTGTGTTTGCAGTAAGCCAATTCACTCTGCACCTAGAAGACAGGGGGAGGGGGGAAGGGATGTATTGCAAGTAAATACAACAACAGGACTTCTATGTGCATTAGTTGCTCAATTTATTTACCCCCCCCTTTTTTTTTAAAGTATGACAGCTTTAAGTGAAAATTAAAAAAAAAACAAAACAAACAAAAAAAACCCAGCATATGCCATTCTATGAACATTCTATTTTCAGCTTTGCACAGAAATCACTGCCGATTCTGCCACCATTTCAAAAAACCTAAGTTCTATGCTAGCTTTGGAAAGAATTTACTACAACGTCATGGAAGCTGAAATAAATGTATTACCATTGATCTTTACAAATCAATACTTCAGATAATACTATGATTAGAATTAAAATAGACCTTTGACAGTAATATTAGATTTTGAAACATGTCAAACGTAAGATTTATACTTCTAAGGCAGTAGTTCAGATGTTAAAACACAGCAAAAAGAAATACATATGACTAAGTGCCAAGGGAATTCTTACTCATGTTATAAAACAAAACAAAAAAACCCTCATTTCCCAGGTTGCTGGCAATTTTTTCTTGCCTAAAGCTACACAGAAGTAGAGACAATTTTCAAGGGTATTTAGAATTTAAAATGGGCCTTCTTCGAGACCAGGACTGTTATTCAGAATGCAGCAGCAAACCTAAAACAAAGGCATACTGCTTTTGTATTTAAGTGTCATTCACCTTTGTGTGAAACATTCGCAGTGACAACTGGATGCCCTTTAGGTCTTTTGTCAACTAAACAGTTTACAGTTAACGAAATCAGAGTTCTACTTTCTGAA
>Ga0181612_182136_pt1 | contig 15850 bp, 15 predicted proteins | sample HoacroProtozoa21_FD_119630 | JGI IMG/M metagenome (GOLD analysis project Ga0181612, IMG submission 119630) | Hoatzin crop microbial communities from Cojedes, Venezuel. Combined Assembly of Gp0051906, Gp0051904, Gp0051908
CATGCAGCAGCTTGCACACTGTCTGAAGAAATTCCATGCAGCACAGTCTGCTCTTGCATGGGAAGAGAAAACAAAGTGGGAAGCATTACAAATCCATCTCTCTCCTCAGCACTCTCTTTCCAGGGACAATACTCCTGTATTCCCAAAATGACTTTTCTTCCACATTTACTTGGTGTTGCTCCTGTCTGCATTGGTGGAAATCACTAATAATACTATGATGGAAATGAGGCATTGAGAATAATAGGGCAGAAATTATGAAAAGCTATTTAAACAAGTGATAACCACCATGCTACATTTAAATCCCCTGAACACATACAGTGTTTCCTATTTAGGGTCTTTTATCTGTATTTAGGGGCAGACATTAAAATATCCACTGAAAATACAAACTTTCTGGACAATTTCTATGAGGAAGAAAAAGCAGAAGAGGAGAAAGTGTGGAAAACACAGAAGCTAAAACTCAAAACCTGCGTTGTTTCACAAACTAATGAGTGTACGAAGTTAATCTAAATTAAGCTGCTGCAGCAGACTCTAGGATTAACGTGCAAGCGTTTGATGCATACCTGAGAACCTTGAATGAGAAAAGGCACATGAATAAAATAGGACTCAAAATAATCCATGCTGAAATGACAGGATTTTAATTATGTGCAACTTCAGCCCTGTGAATACGCAGCAGGAAGCGCCTCAGGCATTTAGGGCCCTGATGACAGAAGTTACAAATTCCTTCCATGATTTACTTTATGAGACATTATCTTGGATGCAGCTTTTGGCAAAAAATCAAACCCAAACCACACCAAGAAAGTGGTAAACCAAACAAAACCCAGAAAGACCACACATCTAGATGTGGTCCTTCACCAACAGCCAGGACGCCCAGCCCAAGGACACCTGAAGCGACAGCGTCGAGCTGCTTCCCGCAGACACCCGGGTGCCCACGTCGCAGCGGAGCCAGCAAAAGCACGCTGCAACCGTGCTGCCGAGGCTTCACAAAGCAACGCACCGGAAACGGGGGCGTGGAAAATGGAAACACGTGAAAGGGCATATGTGGATTTCAAACCCGGCTTGTTCAGGACTAACTTGGGAACATGGAGAGCTGACACACTCGGGAGAGGAATGTCTGTCTGGATAAAAGCTCCAAAACAGTTCCCAAATCATTCAGGAAGAGAGCAAGAACGGTAAACCCATTACATATGGTGCTGTTCACAAAGAAAACAGGAAATATAGTCCACTAGGGAGAAATACAGAAGACTGCTAAAACAGGCAGCCTGTTGTGAGTGCAAACGAAAAATTAATAGAGATAAGAAAGCGGTTCAAGACTCCCCCACAGCAGCTTTTACAAACCACAGCTCCAGCAAGGAAGCAACGCTAGGTATCTAACTGAATCCTTTTAAAATCCTCTTTGCTTTGCAGCTCATTCTACACCCAAATGGTACACGGAGGCCTCTTTAAGTAGATGTCTAGTCAAAGTTCAAGAAAGATTGTACCAACAAGGAAAGATCACGTCAACGTAAGTTACGGCAGCACTGTCTTGGTAAAGCAGCAGAGAACCTAAAGCAAATGATTAGGTCCTTTGTGCTCAAAGAGCCAGCTAGATCAGTGCTTGAATGGACACAGGAATTTTAAATATCAAATAAACCATACTGAGAGTTAGGATATTGATTTACATGAGAAGACTACGACCAGAGGGCTGCGCAGGAGGGACAGGCACTGTGACAGGGAACCGCGGCCGACGTTCAGCATCCTTCACTCCAGGCAGGCCCAGACTCCCAGTGGCTCAGCGATGCCTGTCCCAGCAGCCGCACGCTGACAAGCAGCAAGATAAGAGCTCAGGAGAATCTGAGAAGAGGAAACTAATGCGGGCCTTCCTCCAGCCTTTTTTGAATGCCTGAATCAGCAATTTTTTTTTTTTTTTTTTTGTGAAGTAGTTTTGGGCATTATCTTTGAAACACAGATTTTATTTTTTTCCTGGGCACAAGATGAAAGAAATCATCGCTTAATGCGCCATAAAGAAAGCAAAAGGAACAAAAAAGAAGGGAAGAACACTCTCAATATAGTAGAAAGGAACTAGGAACACAGGGGGTTAAAAACAAAGTGAAAAGAGACTATGGTGGTAATGTGTCATTGGACAAAAAACTCAATGAATCAAGGAAAGAAATCCTTACTGGTCACACACAGGGTCAGAAATAATGCTGGGGAGAAATCTCAAGTCCTCTTTACTACTATGCTTAACAGCAGAAATGAATCCTGCAAACCAAGCCAAGTTTAACCAAGCTTAACCAAGTTAAAGGAAATTATTTCAACCCCAGATAAATACAGCAGGCTCATCTGCAGCCGTGAGCTCAGCTCTGGTTAAGCTATTAGAGACATCAAGATGTTTGAAAAAAGACAATCAAATGATTCTGAGACTCCAACCAGGTGAATGCATCTGCGAATGTATAACACCAGCTAAGCTCTTGCAGATCTGGTGTTTGTATGGCAGCTGATTCGAGGTTAGGAAAGAAGAGAGTGTGGTGTGAAAGTGAGTAAGTAGAAAAGCAAGGAGGGCATCTGACTGCAGACTGAATGTCTCAGACAGTCACATGAGAAGGCGCTGACTGCTGCTAAAGAGAAGTAACCCGGTGTCTTGAAAATGAAGGCTTCAGCAGATATGTCTTCACATTTTAAAGTTCTCTGAAGACTTTGCTTACAACTGAGGCAAACCACTGTAAATCCTCTAGACCTAGTTTCTTCCCAAGAAGGTGTCCTACTTTTATCATACAACCAAGACAAATTCTGTTGCCTATTTAGGTTGCCAATATGCTAGTAGAAAGGAGAATTTCTTGCAGGATTCCGAGGCGGTGTCCTGACAAGAGCAAGTACAACACTGAAATTTCTGAGAGAAATTAATACTCACCTACCTTTTAGCAGAGATGAGCAGCTAGAGAACAGCATCCAGTCAGAACACCAATCCTCTCACAATGTTTTTGTTTTTCTCATTTTTTCTAGATTTACTTCTATGTCAGGGCTGTGACAGCTTCTGCTCTAAAGAGTCAGAGTGCATACAGCTTCCCCTTTATGTGAATCTTGCACTAGCATCCACCTTTGATCCCCTTCCTCTCTCTACTTCTGCTATTACAATTTCACAGATTTTGCCAGAAGGAGCCATTAGATCACTTAAGCAGATCTCCAGTATAATGCAGACACTACCTTTCACCCAGTTACCCCAGCTGAAACTCGTATACTTCAGGGAAAAGGAAGCAAGAGCCTCACAGCACCAGCTGCACCCCGGACCACTGCTGGCCAAAAACTCAGCAAAATACATGCGGGTGATTCCATCAGGAAACGACAGCCTCCCCTGCAGAGGAAGACAGTGAACCTTGCCAGTCTGGCATTCAAGAAAACTCTTTGCCAACCCAGCATCTGAAAGTGAAGTATGAAACACGTCAGAATGACCCACCAGATAAAGAATCCGTTTTTTGCTTAAGTGTCTATACTATCTCTCAGCAATGGAACACTTTCTTCAGCCCTGACTATCTGCTGGTGTTTAGGAGAGAATAAAAAACAAAATACAAACAAACAATCAACTACCACAAAATAACGTGAATGATAACAGAAAAAGCCCTCCCTTACTCACAGCAGAAATCATGCACCTAAGATTTTATTACAATTACTGTTTTAAAGCAGCCGAAGGCTGACAAATTCAGACTCCAAATATACCTGTCATTTTGCTTCTGAAGCTTCTAAGTAGAGACACAATCTAATAGTTTATAACCCAAGCCACGATGAGTCTACCATCTTCACAAGTGCCTGTACAAATGTTTTACTGCCCTCTTAGACAGAGGGCTGGAACTTTATGGCAAGAGCGAAATCAGAGTTTAGTTCTCTCACCAGTGGGCTGCACCATGCTTTCGTAGGCAGAGACCGAACTGCAGCTGCAGGAATGACGCCTTCTGAAAGCACTTCTCCGCAGAAGTCCGGCGGAATTCTGTGTACTAATAATGGAAATCCTAACCTACACCAACAAGCAGTGCACACTGCACCCAGACGATCAGCGATTTCCCTGTTGTTCTACCTTATGAAAAATAGCTGTTACTTCAGAGAAAAAAAGGTGACTTAACACCACAAATGACAAAAATGTAGGGAACAGGCTAACAGCTCAGAAGGTTCTGCCACAGGGGCCTGAGCCTGAGGTAAACCTAAGGGACAGTCACCCCACTGGCAATTAAAAAGCACAAAGTGCCTGACTAAGCTCATTACAGATCTTAATAATATATATACTTTGAAAACACAAGAAATGAGAGATTTCAGGCAGCTGCCAATCCAAGGTAGATTGCTTCATGACTTAATTTCCACCCCAGTCAAGCCAACAGTGATTAGATGTTCACCTGTTTAACAGTCAATGCCTGGCACGGCGTGAGTTACAGACTACACAAATTCATTTTCATTAAAAATTTTTTTAAAAAATAAAAATAAAAATCCCCCAAACCATTATTTATATTTATCAGTTCTCGTTTATAAAAGGATACATACATAACAAAAAATAACATCGCACATAAATACCTTGTTTGGCTGTACTGCAGATAAGAAGCTTGAAGGTCCTTGAACAGCATAACACCACCAGCCAGCACAGGAACTGCCATTCTGACAGACCCATGGGCTTTAACCAGGCTACCCACACGCCCAGATCGCACCACCAAAGCTCTAGTCTCCAGGCTTGGCACCTGGTACTTAAATGATGGATGCTGCACTTGCCAAGTGGTTCCAGAAAGTTCAGAAGAGAGGGGTCATCAGGGCCTTTGCCTCCCTCCCCTTTTTCATTCCTGATTCCTAGGGATGTGCCAGCTGCCAATTAGTGTAAGGCAGAGACAACCTGCAGCTGGTTCTGATTTAGCACAGCTTTGCCTGGGCAGCCTCTCCCGTGCCTCCCCAGGCAGACTGCAAAATCTCTGCAAACTTCAGCTTGGACTCCAGCTCCAATCTTGGAAACTCCGATCCTTCCCTCATACACAAACCAGAGTAGAAGTATCGCTTGTTATGTAAAAGGTTACTGCTGACTGCAAAATACAATTTAGAGGAGATTCCAGGGAGCACTTGTCTCCCTACGCACGCCAAATCTCCCACGTCCTTGCAGCAAAGGGCCACATCCTTGGTGAAACGCCATCTCCTCTGCCAGGTGCAACCGTAGCAAATCAAGGATAGAGGGTTTCCAACACCAAGACAGCAGGTTTGTCTATGCCGACATCTTGCCCTAATGGCCTGACACCAACTGTGATCTGACCTTGCTTACACACGCACTTTGCTTTGCTTGTCCTGCTCCTTTCCCTCACAAATCCTGAGCACTACAGTACCAAGCTCACCATCAAAAGTCCTGTTCTGTGACGGCAGAGGAGGGAGGAAATGGCACACAAGAGAAACTACAGCATATCTAATTTTATCTTGCCTCAATTTCTGACAGAGCAACTTCAAAGGCAGCAAAAAAGTTGCACTCACTCTGCTCCCATGAAAATCCATGACAGTTTCCCCATCAACTGCAGTAGGAGAACTTTATACTGGGAAAGGCATACATCACTGAAATTAGAGAAAATACACAGAAGAGACAGAGTTGTAACTAAGTGGGTGTTTTCAATAGTGCTGTGGATATACACAGTGACCTACTCAACCTCCGTCCCATTTAGCAGGACTGTAGAAACCCAAAAGAACAGCACATCAACAATGGAAAAAAAAAGGTAAAAGACAAGGAGGGAAACCCCCATGACTTCTTGTGTTCAGTACTCACTGTGCAACTCCACTTGGCCCAGCTGCCTTTCCCTCAGCAGAGCAAAGCACAGCTACGCAGTCAATACTTCCCTCTTTAACAGTGAAGTTCCCCTTCCTGTACCCACGCAGGGCCCAGCACTCAGAGCCCAACTGCTACATCCCCCAGCAAGGAAGGGGTAAAGCTGGCAGCACCTCCCACTACACACACCTGTATCCCATCTCATATAAACTGGGAGCCTGGGTGTGACCAGCCCGCCAGCGGTCTCGGAGGCCCCCACCTGCGGACAGTGAGGCACACGGGGCAAAAAACAAGCTTCACCACACCACACAACTAAAAAGAGCAGCACAGGGCTTGGGAAGCTCTGAAGGAGTGTAATCACTACCATGACAAACAATATGACTTTTACTACTCAGCAGCTTTCCAGCCGTAAGACCTGAGAGTAATTAACTAAATGCAACCTGAAGTGAAGACAAGGTCAAGCTTGAACGTGCCTTAAAAACTGGAGAAAGCTGCATGTGGCCCCTGAATGAATCAGATAATGCTGGGACAGGAAGGAAAGGAACCACAATCGACACGATAAACCTACTTCAAAATGTGAATACAAAACTGAGGTTTGCTGCTGTCAGACACTAAGGTGCCTGTGTGAATTCACATGTACAGCTCATCATTCCCATATGAAGAACGCTGCTAAATTCCCACTTTAAAATGGGTAGGTACTGCAGAGAGAACGCAAGACACTATCGCTGGCTCAACGAAAGCCAGTAAGAATATGAACACTTTTTAATAAGACAAGAATAAATAACTTCAATAGCACTTCAACGACAATCAGCACCTGTGCCATCTCACTCTCTGTCCCCTTCACGCTGCCACCCAGGCTGGCCCCCTCCCAGCCCACGCAGCTGCGTGACCAAGGCCATCGCCTGTTGAGCTGCAAACCAGCGCAGGGGCTGCGGGCAGCTCTGAGGAGCGCTCCTCGAGGTTCAAACACACGCGCGGACATCGCGACGAGCAGCTGCTTACAGTTGAGCAGTGTCAGTAATTAGTAAACATGACCACAGTTTCAGACGAACAAATAAAATAAATAAAGGCTTCCCAAACTCTGCGTGAGCGTGAAGCAACGTGATTTCACCCAGGGGGGAAGGGTGGGGTACTCTGAATCTCCATCCCCAGTCCAGGCGCCTTGTGACCTCCCTGTTCTGCATAATGTGAATCAGAAACGTCAGTGCTGCTAACAGAGATAAGAATTTTACCCTAAAAGTCAGGACCAAACCTGGTAACGTTATTTTCAAGAATTACTGGGGTCTGAAGGAAGGAGTTTGCAGGCTAAAACTGCAAATATTTTAGATCAGTCTGTGTGGGGATTTACAGGCTGTACACCACCACAACAGCTGTACTTGCATCCCTGACTTGCAGCAACAGAAATGGAAGCCAGGCAAGGAGACGGAAAGCAAATAAAGCACACCCAGCTGCTTACACCCTGCGATTTCTGAGGTGATGCCCGAGACAAACCAGCAGGAGAATTCGGGAGCACTAGCATGCTGCAACAGAGGTCCCCACATTGTTCTGGTGTCCCCTGTTCAGCATCATTACTCCTATATCATAAAGATGTTTCTAATAAAACACTTCCTTTAGCTCTTTTTTAAAAATTTGGTGACACTTACGTTAGTATTATGATTTTTAGAGTAAGGTGTTTGAATGGCAGCACTGGAAATCCCCAAATTATGAGAAAACATTCTCCTCCATCTTCACCTGTAAGTCTTAGATCAAGAGGAAGCAAACTTAACCCTTTACTTGTCCTTTTTGCCACAAGAACAACCTTTATAGCATACAGAAATATATTCACTAGGAGCTAGCCCGAAGGCGCTAAATACATTTCTTAACCTAGATAACAGGAGATTTGGCTGGCAAAGCAGAAACCAGAAGTTCCTGTTCTGCCTGAAGAAGCGACATGGAAGAAAAGCATCTCCACAAGAGACAAACTCCCTATGCGGACATTCACTTCATGCAGTCTGATTAACCCCTATGACAATCAGATTTATGACAGAGAACTTCTGGATGGCAGGTAAAAAGTAGGCAAAGCTTCCCGTAAACTTCAGTGCCCTCTTCTGGAAGATGTAGATTTGTCCGTCCCATGCGTGTGGGGTTGTTTTGTGGAGGTTTTCTTGGGCGGGGGGGTAGTGGTGTTTTTTTCTGAAGCCAGTACTAGACTGTAAATCCAGTTTAATTACATCAGTTTTGTTCACTGTGGAAGCAAACCACTCTTCAGTACAGCAAGCTTGTAACTTATGTGTCTTTCTGTTATTTCTGGTGCAATAAGGCCATGGGTAGTTCTGCATCTGATGGAGATTTGTAGCCTCCAGGGTAATTTTTAAAATGAAGATTAGAGGGGGAAATCCCTCAAACATCCAACAGCCACCCACCCTCCCCCAACCCACACAACAAACACAGCTTTGAAAGAATAAAATAGCACATGTAAATTTCCCATAACATCTTTTTTTCAGCCAAACTGTGTTACCATCAGTTTGGAGCATGTTGACATCAAGTCACAATTTTATAAGTGAATAAAACAAAAAAGTCTTTTTTCATTACTAGTCATACAGAAGGGTCTACTCTGCCTTTGCTTCCAAAAATGGAGCGCTCGCTAGCAAAAGCGCAATCCCTCATCGGCCAGACTCCCCTTTTGATGTATCCAATCAAGCAAAAAAGACACGAATAATGTAACCCAAGCTAAAAATTATGATATACCAGCCTTTCTGCTACTTCGGTGTGGAAGCAGACACTCCTGAGTGTAGAGATGGCTTCCGCTGGCTTTTGTCATCTTTTGCTCCTTAATAATGCCTTCTCCGCCCAGTGCCTCTGCACACTTTGCCGGTGTTCCGCTCGCTTCTCCCGTACGGCGCTCAGCAGGGCTGGCGGCACCTTCCTGCGGCACCCCGCTCAGCGGCCAAACTGCACGTGCCACCCTTCAGCATCACTCCAGCAAATGGACCACAGAATAGTAAATGGTTTTTGCTCTGTCTCAAACTTCTCCAGACTGACTGCATACGAAACTACTATACACAATTCCAAATGCAGAATTCTGTTTCTCCCCTGAAGACAAGGCTCTCTGTCATCACTGAACTTTGTCCAGAGGACAAATCACAAACTCTCCACCATAAGGCCAGGCTGCTACTGCTAAGGCAGAGCAAAATACCATAATTATTTTGCCAAGATTTGACATAAAAACTTGTTGATAAGCTTTAAATATTCTTCTCCTTATATCACTGCATCAAAAGACCTGAACTACGGAAAACTTAATTTATACTTTTCAATCATAACTACTGTGAATCGCAGTAATTATATTTGTTTTACACTTTCAAAACACAGCACGAATCTCTATAGCACATCTGATAGAAAGGTAGCTTTATCTGTAAAGTTGAGACAGGGGATAAAAACAGAACGGTTATGATGATCTCCTGTTGATCTGCACATAAAAATCTCCAGCTACTCACACTAGGGATCTCACGTTCCACAAACAGAGATAATCTGAGAATCAGGAAATTGTTCAGTTGCAACATCTAATTTTAATGCTTTGCTCATTTCTTCAACAAGCATTTCAAACAGAGGACTTCATTTAGTTTCACTGACAAGCCCTCTAGTAAATTCATGTCTTTGACTGACTTTTCTTTCATAAACCTCTAAACTTGTAATTGCCTGTATGTTACTGAATTGAAATTTTTCAAAATACACACACATCTTTGATTCATTTTCCCAGCACAATGCTAGAAGTTTTTTCTTACTCCAGTCCTGTACCAAATACTGATAATGGCTCTAACTTTCTTAATTTCAAGTATATTCAAAAGTAAGATCATCTCAAAACGAACTGCTGAGGCTAGACAACCCAAGAAGCCCATCTACCTCTATTTCATCCTGCCTATTATTCAGTTACACACTGTACAGTCCCTAGGGAAAAGAGGAACATATGAAAACAACTCAGAAGGACCACCAGCCACAAAAGTGTTGTTTATCTTCAGGCAGCACCATTTCTTCTCAGAAGGTAAGAAGTCGGCACATCGGTAGTACCAGCCTGCACGAAACTGCGCTGTGCAAACGCCCTGGATGAGCATTAGTACTAATTAAACATGGACGAGCCTGCCCCAGGGAAAAGTCTTTATTGTAACGCTGCAGCATAGTGTGAGTTTCAGAAACAATTTTGGAAAATCAAACATACAAAATTCACCCCTCTTTTGGAGCAGAAGGCAGGAAGGGGAAAGAGAGACCAAAAAAAAAGCCTGATGTTTGTTACATCAGAACATTTATAATGGTACATAAAAGGACTGTAGAAGACGTTTATTCTAATAGCCTCGGATGTTCAATCCGTGTAATTGTCCAGTCTGGTTTTGCTCCTTCTGTAAACTCCCTTTGGAACCTGGAATGGGAAAGACAGTAGGTGAAGAGTTGTGAAAATGTACTTGATTCTTCAAGGGTTACTAACACCAACAAGCAACCATGAAGAAACATTTTACTTGAAAGTTATTCCTGCAAAAGCTCCTTAAGACTCTGATGCTTATGCCCCAAAATGGAAGATCAAAATTAATTCTATATTAAGAAACAAAGTGCATTGACTTCAGAGTGTTTTGGGTCAGATCCCACGGACAGGATCAAGCAGCAACAGTAAAGACCCCGATACCAAGAAAGCACTCCGTTTTCACAGTGGTAACTATGAATATAGCTTTGTGGTAGATTTTCATGTCTAAATAAAGGGTTTCGTTTAATGGGATGGTAACTGCATTTTAAAGGGAAATCATATGCTATGCATTCTACCCCAAAATTTTCATTTTTACTGAATTATACTTTAAAAAAGTAATGTATTTTCAGAAATACATCAAACATCAAGCTAACAGTAGTACTGAATCTCCCTAAAAGAAAATTCTGCAGCTGTTGATAGGAAAATGAAAATGTCCATCCCTATTTTCAAAGACTCTTTCTCTTCCTTTTGTAGTCATTAATGCCTTCCACCCTGAGCACGTCAGTTCTGACTGCTTGTCATCTACAGATAGGCCTGAGCTTCAGGCTGAATATTCATGCTCCCAGGTAACCTGCATATTGTGGGCGAGAGCAGTACAACCTCATTGCTTTGCAACCACATGCAAATCCCCTCCTGGAAGCTGTCTTCTCCAGACACCCAAATACTTAACACCAGGCTTCCGAGGCTTGTAGTATCTTTGCCCATTTGAGTTTAGGTTAGCACTGTAAACAGCAGAAGGAACACATGCTTGTAAAGGTGTCTCTGCTGGGGATTAGGAACAGGCATTCAGGGCTTCCAGGGAAGGTTCTTGAGGCTAACGGAGCCTCAGAAGCCTCCAACCCTAAAAAACATGCTGAGTTCTGCTAAGGGATGGATCCACAAAGATCTATCTGGGCAAACAGCACTGGCGTCCTCAGAGTATTTCCTTTGTTTCAGAGCTCCTGACTGTCTAGACCCCATAGTCTCTCCATTTCAATCATGGATGTAGAAGTCATTGATCATATTCCATTTCTCTCACTTTTTCCAACTTCTGAGAATGTTATTTTCAGTACATTTTGCCAACTGTGCAGGTATTTCTGCACTGCTCTGAGATTAGGACATCAACACAGACATTATTTACAAGCATTTCTACGAAAACCCATCCATCTAATGTGTGCTTTGAGGCCTGGGGTCAGAGTGGCATGAATTATCTGAACACCAGGTGATGCTTGCTTTGTTCTGCCTTTCTGCAGAAAGCCTTTGGCTAAAAAATTTCCTCTTTCATGAGCTACTTTTTCAGCTAATTGCAGTTCTGACGTCTGTGCGGGAAGTGACAAGTCAACAGCACCACTGCTTGGCTTGACTGCATTGCTGTTAGCTGTGCTACAAGACATGGGAAACAAGGACTGAAATTGGCCTAATTCCTGGAAGCTGCAGGAGCAGTACAGGAATGGGTCAGAAACCTCATACAATGCTTCAACCACTGCTCTTCCTGACAGAGTTTCAGTTAATCTCAACTCAGAAGCAAGGTAGTAACATACTGACTTTAAGGGGTATTTAAAAAATTTGGCCCCAGAATAAAAGTTGGAAAGCTGGATGAGAACTAACTTAGATCAGAAGCAAGGCAAATGTATTAAGTTCTGCACTAGTACAGTGTGAATGCTTTTACATCCCAAACTGCTTTCCACACAGCTAGCCCACTCACATGGAGCGAAAAAAACAAAGGGACAAGTAAACTTACTCATAGTTTGCTGTTAAAAGATGTCTTTTTTCTTTTATGCTTTCATCTCCAAACACAATCTGGAAAACTTTGGTTTCACCTGGTACTTCATCAGGCAGGTCAGCACCATTCAGATACCAGAAACGCATCAGGATACTAACAAACTTTCTTCCTGTCGGAAAGAAATCCAGGCATAAGGTTTTTCCCACTGGTCAAATACTCCTGTCTGCAACCTAGCACACACTCTAGCGAGACCCTGGAAGGGCAGCTGACTTCGGCCATAAAGAATGCACGATAGAATAATGAATGATGAAACTATTTTTAAAGCCACATTCATGCTGTTTAGCAACAATAAAAATGCACTCTATAGAAAGGTATGTATTTTATAATGAGTTTTGCGTGACATCCTACACTATCAAACTGTATGAAGGAAAGCTGGTTACCACAATATCCAAAGCCAACCACTGATATTACAAAAGTACGTAGAGTAGTTGACACTCAGGAGCAAATTAAGAGAAAAAAATTTCCCTATGCCCCAAAACAGGAAAAAAGTTCACTGGGCCTAATAGTTTATAATCTAGCCATGGGTCTTCCAATGAGCATTTCAAATTATCTCAACTGTGTCTGACAGGGAACTGAGCACATAATGATGGTATTTAACCAAAAGAAAAACTTGTCTGAGCTCATCACTAGCTTAGAAAAAAAACCCCAAATAATCAAGAAGTCCTAGAACAAAGTATATTCCACAAAAGCAGAACAGAAGTGAAGGCGGCAAAACTTATTTCGTTATCCAGCCTTCACTGTTCTTGGAATATGTATTTTCATTGCTGAAGCAATAGCTTGCTGCGTGTAGTAGAACAATTGTTTTTGAGCGATTTGAGATTGCTAAGGACTAATAATGTAAGAATCTGAAATTACACAAGAAGACGAATGAGCAAGACCTAAACAGAAGTCCAAACAGTACCACGACTTATTAGCAAAAATCTCTCGGGTTCTGGTTTAAAAGGAAAACAGGGAACTATATCTACCCATATGAACTACAAACAGAAGAACAAGGAACGACAAACAGTACTCCAAGACACATCTCTAAAGAGAATGCCTGCTTAGTAGCTAAACCAGGAAATAAGACTGCCCATTGCTGAAATGTTTTAGAATTCTAAACATACCATCATCACCGTAGTAAAAGCGAACATCTCCTTCTGTTGTGTACATGATTGAATCAATGTCAGCTGCTAAAGCATCCCTGTGGTTGTCAGGGAGCAAAGAAATCTTTTCCTTCAGCACCTGAAGTACCTAAATTCAGAAGAACTTTCAGTTTTTCATCAGGAAACTGAAGTAACAATCTTTTCTACTGCAGTTAACGAAATGAGATATATTGCTAAAACATCTGTATAACGTATACAACAGCAGAAGTGAAAAGGCACTGGGAAGTTTGGGCTCTCCCAAACCCTGATGCAGCAACATTGAAGAACATCCATTTAATGCTCAAGCCAATGAAAACAAAGTATTTAAAAAAAGAAACGTTTTGAAAAGGTTCTGTCGAATCAGGAGCTGCAAAGCAAGGCATGTAAGCCCAGAAAATACCAGCTAAGCTTGCTTCTGCAATCACACTTACACTCTGCCTTCCCACTGCTGATTTCTCACTACGTGTACATTTCTTGGCTTTTGATTCAATTATTTCTTAGTTATCTTTCATAAATTTCTTTGAAAATCAATTCCATTACCCCTAAGCTTATCTTTGCCATTTTCTGATCCACATTTCCACTAGAAAAAAGTGCATACACAATCAGAAAAGACTGAAAAAAATCACTGCTCTGGGACCAAAGTTCCATACCACATTCACACCCATAGTATTTCAGTGTCCCGAGACCTGCACAGCTGTGTTAAGTAGAAGAAGGGTGTGAGGCACGAACTGAATACAGGCATCACCTCAAACACCACACAAGAAAGACACAAGGAAGGACAAAGCTGTGCAGCACTTATTTTTAATTCATACTCGGTTTTTAGCCTAACTTGAATCGCCATTTTTGAGTAACCACCAAATCCAGAAGTCACAAGGAAGCAAGAGGCAATCTTCACTAGAAGACGTTGGCTTCTAGCACATTTTGCAGGTATGAAATTCACTGGCCAAAGCAACAACAAAGCAGTGTGGTATCACAGCCTCGTCCACTACGTGCTCTGGTCACATGAGGTCTCCGTATCACTGTTAACTGGATCACCTAAAGAATTTAAGATGAGCAGAGGAAGGGGAGATGCTCTTTCAGAACAACTATATGAAACAAACTCACATTTTACTGCTATCTCTGCTCAGAGAGAGGAGGCAAGATTGTCCAGTGGCGATGCACTAGAACAGCACCAAAATTTTTGCTGCAAAGGCATGGTGGCAATAGGGCAGGCCACGCTGACATCCAGTAACAAGGCAGACATAGACCTGAAGTATCTCCTCCACTTGACTCTGATGCATCTGCTACCTCCGTCCCCTGGGAAGGCCAAGACAACTTCAGCAATTAAAAATTCATAAAAAACACAGAACACACAGCACTGATGTTTAACGAAGCCGGGTCAGCCACATCCCTGAGACCGTGACACAAGACTGAGGCCTTCCAGCCGAAACCAGTAACGGGCTGTATGGTCCGCTTGGGGTGGGTACGTACCAGCGCAGCAGGGATAAGCACAAACTCGCTCCTTCCTTCATCCGAACACTGGTGCGCAGACCAAACGCGTCAGCCACCTGCCTACACCAGCAGAGGCACGCCATTCCACCTACCACCCAGAACCACTGCCTTTCAATCCTTTCTGGCACCCCAGCAATCTCTTTGGCAACTGGTCCTTATGCTCAATAGCACGTATATCTTTTTTTTTTTAATACAGTAACTTTAAATGCCTTGAAATTAACCATTAAAAAGCTTCAGGACAAACAATTGCCCCGTTCCGCATTATGCTGTTTTTCCCACATTAAACCAAAGTGGCAGCATTTGTAGATAAGGACAGGCTGAATACATGATACTTCGTAACAGAAAATCAATCGCTAGAATAAGAGATGGAAAGCATTTACCTCTGCTGATACAAGTTCATCCAGCAGGTCAAGCCGACGCTGAGACAGCAGCTTTGAAACAACAGAAAAGGCCTATCGGAAAAAAAAACAAACACATGAACAAGTAACTGCAAGTTGGCTTATTTTTCAGACAAATCTGTCATTATGTGACAAGCTACCTAAATGCTCCATGATGTAAGATTTCAGAGTTTGCAGAGTATATCTTTATGGACATGGAAGCCCTCCAGCACTAAAAATGTGATTCTGTGAACTGATAAAAATGCAATGTTTCTTTTTGGTTTCTCATTTGAAGCATCAAACCTTTTGGTAACAGGCAAGTGAATGCACAGCTTGCTTAAAAAAAAAAAAGGTATTACAGTAGTCTACATAAGTTGTTTTCTCTCTTTTTGATAATTCAAACAGTCTGTGTCTTCCCCTATAAATATTTCGTTCCCCTGCCCCTTTTCCCAGGTTATCTCCCGGTTTCAGTCAAAACAGCAGCTCCAGTTAACAAAACTTCTTTATAAATCTGCTGTAGTCTCTTAACTTCGGGAAGCTCAGCTGCCCCCGCCATTTCGCAGGTCTGTTTACACTCGGTGCGTCTACATACTCACTCGGCGCACTCGTGAAACGCTACAGAGCCCTTCGGACTCCACCGCAAGTAGAAACGCCCAGAACCCCGCAGGGCAAAGCAAAGCAAAGCAAAGCCGTGGCTCCGCACGCACGGCAGCCAATGCGGTGCGGGGTTCTCCTGTCTCTGCCGACCTTGTCTCACGCACTCGGACGCTCCGGGCCGCGCCCTCCCCGGTTAAACCGCACGCGGTAACGCCAGTCCCACCGCAGGAGGCCGCGCCTTCCGCACGACGGGCGGCAGGCGGC
>Ga0181612_155938_pt1 | contig 15847 bp, 14 predicted proteins | sample HoacroProtozoa21_FD_119630 | JGI IMG/M metagenome (GOLD analysis project Ga0181612, IMG submission 119630) | Hoatzin crop microbial communities from Cojedes, Venezuel. Combined Assembly of Gp0051906, Gp0051904, Gp0051908
CGCCGCCCCCCAGCCCACTGCCCCACTGCAAATCCCTCTGCTGGGGTGGCCAGCCCTTCGCTCTGGTGTCCCCCATTTTCCCATTTTCCTCCCAAACGTGGATTATCCAGGCAGCGGGAGCAGGCGTGGAGTGGAGTCAGCCCCTTGCTTCACCTGCACTAGGACAGGCTCTGCCGCCCAGCGTTCCTTTTTCTGGGACTGGAGGAGGCTTTTCTGCCTCAGTGAGGGAGGCTGATTTTCTTAGCAAAAAGGGTTTCCCTCACCCTGACGGCAAGGAAAGCTGTGCCAGGGTTTCTGTAGCCCACCTAACCTTTGCCGGGCACTAAGAGCAGCTTCGGAGTCCCACGGTGCCCAGGGCACGGCAGATGACACCACACACCTTCCAGGGAAGGTCTCTGCCCCTCCCAGGGCTCCGGGCGCTGGCTCCGTGTTTCTTCAAAGACATAGTACCGATGGGAGCGGGTGGTGTTGAGCAAGGACCTCCGCGAGTGCTTGATCAGGGACTAACTCTGAAGGTAGCCGTGACCAGCGGCGCGCACGTGAGGTGAGGGGCACCGGTACGAGCAGGGTTTGCAAACGCTCAAGCCCTCGTTCCTCGCTGAGCCTTCTCGTGCCGGTGGGAGATGCCAGGCTGGTGGGTCGCTGCCTCTGCTGCTCTCAAAGACAAACGTGTGAGCAGCAGATCATCGTGCAGTTGGTGTGTCTTATCTAACGGTGATCTTATCTGGGTTTGGGAAGCCAGTTAGCTCCCGTGGACTGATCCCTCTGCTGAGAGGCAACCAGAAAAAAAATCCCAACAAAACAGGGGCTAATTAGGCTAATTTCTGCATGCGGATATTCGTCCAGCAGGACTTGGATGAAGATCAACTTATTTTATGGAGAGCCAAAACGTCTTCAGATGGGAATGGCTTTTGAATTCAGTGCTTTGTTTAAAGGCAAAACGCTTTATTACCGATTGACGAAGCCCCGAGCCATGTATTCCTCCGCAGAGTTTCAAAATCTTTTTCCGCTTGTTGATGCTGCGCTTTGGCCTTTAACGCAAGCCAGGTGCCTGCAGAGCTCGGCGTTAACACGGCAGCCCGCTCCCACCCCGGCCTGCGCAGCCTGCCTTCCCCCGCCCGCGCGACAGCTTGCTGAGAACGAATGCATAAAGAAATGGTTGTGTTCAGAACAGGCCAGGTGATTGTTCTTCCCTTGTGAAAAGTCACAGTGAAATTAAAGGTTTTATTTATTTATGTAGCTTTTCCACGTTTTCATTAACGAGTGAAGCGCACAATTTTGCTTTTTGGCAAAACCAGCTGCAGTTTGCACGCGTGCGCGAACATTTTTGATTTACCAGCTTGTCCCCCTCGTGCTCGGCACGCGGCGGAGCGGGTTAAGCAAACAAGCCACCCAACAACACTTAATCCTTTTTGTTTTTTAATGTATAACAGTTATGCCTGAGTTACAGAGAGACACCTACAGGCAGCAGGTAGTTAAAGCAAATACCAGTTTCTCTTCCTACTATACTACTCCATATAGCTGAATAAATTATGGTGCGATTATATATATACACACGCACGCACGCAGGCAGGCACACAGGCGCACGCTCACACACTCCCACGCAGGCATACACATGGAGCAAAATGGCTATGAGTCAAACACAGAAGCAACATATCCGCAGTTACTAGGAATAAGGAATGTCCTATAGTGCTATGTAGATATTCCCCAGGTGGGTATATGGAGGTGTTAGGGATGACGGGTTAGATGCATTAAATACACAAAGTCTCTGAGCGACAGGAGCCCATCTGCTGAGTTACTGGACACAGCGAGGAAATGTCCATTTTGTGGTCTCAGGACGGCGCTGAGAGGTGAAGGCAGGGGCGCGGGAGGGGCGTGGGGAGGTAAAAGAAATCCACTCGGCGTTTTTCCTTTGCCCCAAGGATGTCAGTTCTCATCTGCAGGCATGGAAGAAACATCGACCTGAGAGAAGGTCTCTGGAGTGTGTCCCTTCGCTTGGTGGTTTGTTCGGATGAGGTGCGGAACGATTTTTGGATTCCCAGGCACCCTCAGAGTCACCAGTGGTTGAGTGTCTGCTCAGTCCCCGTTGGGTCTGCTTCGAGCGGCTGCGACCGCATGTTCTTCAGGGTCCTGCTGTCCAACCCTTGTCTGCTGCCGACTGCTACTCTTCCATGCTTGGTTTTGTTTCACCTTCAAGGCACCTCCCTCTGTTCTGTCCCCCCCTCCCCATCCCGAGTTTGTCGCTTTTCAGCAGAACTGAGGTTGGCAATCCATAAACCAAAACAAAACAAAACAAAAAATACTTTTGACTTTCATACATGAACATACCTGAAAACAAAACAAAGAAACAAAAAAAAATCCACAAATCAAACCCATCCCACCCCAAAGACTCTGGAATGTATTTTGAAAACACACGATAGGCAAATTTCTACAGTTCATCCCCCCTCCCCCCCCTTTTTTTTTAACTAGCACGGCACTCACTGTGTTTTTAGTATAAAAAAAATGTCAACTTTCTATAAACATACAGCACACGACCATATTTCCAACTAATGTACAAAGTGCGACCACGAGGGAAAGGTCAGAGAACAGCTATTTGCGCTAGCATGGGGCGTTTTTCATATTCCTCTAAGAACTCTATTTACAGCAGTGCCCGGGTGGTCACGGACTTTCTGGTGAAGGTAATTGGCAAATAGGTTTCTACAGCGCTCCCTCTTTTTAATACTTTTTACTTTCGGGGTCCTGCACTCTGTGCTGAGCTCAGCTGAAGTCCTCCTCGACAACATGCTCGCAGCAAGGACCAACTGTCCGCTCGAGGGACGACTGGGAGACACGTACGCACGCATGGGAGGGTAGATAACGGCGGGGAGAAGAGAGCTGTCAGGTCTCTGTGAGCGGGAGCAGCGGACAAGCAATTCTCATGACAAAATTAAACTTTCCTTCTAGTTTAGCAGGCAGCTAGGGATGCATTTGGTCTGAAATTTCAGTATAAGGAATAAGGGGCTGCAGCTGTCTGGGGCAGATACAGGGCCAGCAATCACCATCGACAAACTCCATCTTCCAGTGGCAAAGAGATTTGAAGGTGCTCCCAAATGGGGAGATTATTGGCTTTTGGCCACTTAAATACTACTAAACTTGTCAGGCAAGAAAATCATGCACTTTGTTGTTTTTGCAGTCGGCTCAGAATGATACCAAGAGGCAGGAGCAAATCCAAAGAGGTGCTTCAGTCATTAGTCCCGACGCTGGTGTCTGCCACAGAGACACCCTTGCTCTCACCCTCGATCCCCCAGTTCAGGTGCGGCTGAAGGTTACTGTTGTTGGGAATGACATTTAAGCCAGGGCTGGAATTCATAAGGGGCTTCCTTAGATCAGGTCTAAAGCGTAAACAACATAAACCAGCATCTTTTGTTGCTTTCTGAGATCTCAAACTGGCACAAGGCAGGAGAGTGCGTCAGGTAATGCAGCTGATCCAAGGTGTTTTGGCTGTTCAGCCACCTCATGGAAATCGGTACGTCTGGCCTCACCTATTGATCCAGCTGTAGGTGCTATATGTTACCCTGAGAAAGGAAGCGAAGAATGCAAGCTTCAAGTGTTTCAAAAGCTTTGTGATCCAAGGAAAGTCTTTTACAACTAGAGGGAAGCTTTATGTGTGATACAGCTGGGCAAGCAGAGGATGAACTGGGATCTCTGGAGCATGAATGACAGCAAGACAGCCTCTGGATGCAGATATCGCCCTGCACAGAGCTCCTACACAGAAACACGCGCGCAAGCGCGTGAGAGGCACAGTAGCTGGTTTATTAATATGCTTTTTAGGAATGTAGAGCAGGCTCTGCCACAGCCGTCAAGCAAAGCTGATGACAGCCGTGTGTGGCTCTGATAGGATGCTGAGCAACGTAAGAAGCAAGATTCTGCTTTGGTCAGAACAGGTATCTGTCCATCTGGCTCAAGAGAAAGCGGCTTGGTGGTTCGTGATGTTGGGGGAAGGCAAAGAATAGTTTCCCAGAAAAATGTTGTTTCTGCTGCAAAACTAAGATCAGATTATTTGAGAAGAATGGAAGAAGCAGCAACAGAAGAGAGCTAAATGTCTCCTTTAACAACCTAGGAGCGCATGCTGGACCAGAACTCATGGTCCCACGTTATTGCCAGTGGACAAAAGTAGACATTCATTATCCTAAAACAGACATATACAAAATAGTAAGTGTATTATAAACCCTAAGAGTCTGTAGATGACTTTAAGTACTGCCTGTTGCGACTGGACTTTACACATCAAATACTGACTGGCACAGATGCTGCGCATCGAGGTGGGTATCTCAGGGGCAGCTTTCCTCACCCTCTCCACATCAAATTTCAGCGCGTTCTTGAAGTAAGCCCTCATAATATAGAAAGGTAAAGGGTAAAAAAGTCTATAATATTAGCCTTCTGCTTAAGAGTCATCAAGGATCATTTCACCACATGCAAAAGGGAAACTGTTTAGAATCCATGTGGGTCATGACTTAGCAATACCCTCTTACTGTTGGCTGCTTTTATCTGAGCAGCGTGATGAGCAGAATTGTGAGCCAATACAAAAACGAGAGCACCGGCTGCTACAGAAAAGTGGGGTGATAAATCCAGAGAACAAGATCTAGCTTAGAGAGAGAGAAGCTCCACCACCAAAATGAGAAGCGGAGGGAAGGGACTGAGAGATTGATTTGTACAGAACAGTACACAAAATGCGAGGGCTGGGGGAAGAGCCAGAAGGATGAACAGGGGCAAGCATTTCTCCTGGTAGCTAGAGGGCAAAGAACGTTGTGGGTAAGGTAAATCTTTTCCTGTAGTACAAATAGGTGCAATGTCGCGGCTGAGAGCACCTTTCATTCCTAGCTGCTGTCAGAAAGACTCTTCAGGTCATCTCCCCTCCGACTCTACGGTCACATCCATCCCTCAGTGAGAGGCAGCTGTGGGAAAGCACCTTCAGAACAAGCACCATTTTCTTTCAGGTGGCCCTTCACTTGTAGAAGAACCTGGCTTTGCATACTGACCCCTCCAAGCAGGCAGCTAACGAACACCTCTGACTCTTCCCTCTCTTGTCTTTGCTCTCACAGCCAGCTTCTCTCCTGTTGAGCGGAAGAAGGGCCACTGACATTCCTCACCCTTCTTGGCAGGATGGGCAAAAGCTCCAACACGATCGGGCGTATCTGCTGCCCTTCGTTTGCGCGTGCAAGGCCAGCATTCGCTATCGCATCTCCTGCTGCTATCAGATGCCCGTGTCTTTTCAGTGATAATCAGGTCTAAATTGGTCCCTAAGAGGAAAAGTAGATGTTGCTCGTGCCTGTGCCCATTATCTCCAGTCCTCGTGCAGCAATTTACATTTACACTTTCCAAAGGTCCCAGGCTGGACAGACTTATATCCTGCCCCTGCTTAGCAGCAATCTGGCCTGCTTCGGCCCTGCTTTGGGAAGCCATCAGTGAGAACGGAAGGGTAGAGTGGGGTGGGGAAATTGGCTGTCACTTTAATATATGTTTTTTCTGGTTTTGTTTGTGTTTGTGGATTGTTTTTTTCTTATATTTGGTCCATAGGTCTTCTGTGGTCCCAATTATATCACCCTTAATGATCAGCTTGGTTATTCCTTCCTATACAACATTCACCAAATTTACAGCAATGGAAAGAAAAGGAAACAAAATGAGACATTTCTTTTTTTACAAAGAAAAAAAGATCAATTTGGCTTTGACTATGCCAACTACCTAGATCAACGGAAAGTCCTTAAGCGTGGGCAAGATGCCATGGCCAGGTATGTTAGAGGGAGGGCGTGAACTCAGGGTTAATAAATGTACCCAACCCGTTGTCTCTGGCCACAAGAGGAGTCAGGTCACAGAGGCCAGGCTTGCCTCTGAGAAGAGTGCTCTGGGAGGAGCTGGATACTTGGAGAGCCCTCCTCCTCTTTCCTGTCTCCTTCGCAGCTCAGGTTGGTGCGAGATGGAAGAGAATTGGGAAGGAGTAGAGTCCGGTTACAGGTAGATCCCTGGAAGGCTGGTGGTCTTTTCTCCAGTGGTACCAAGTTGCTGGAGTGGGTTGTTGGCACGGACAGACTCTTCAGTAAGCTTGGCCTGTCTCTACTGGTAGGAGGCCCAGAACGGCTGAATGTTCTCCCAGCTTCATCCTACGCTGTGTAGACAGACTCACGTTCTTGGCCAAATAATCAACAGCAGCTGAAGAGGAGGGGGAAAAAAAAGAGGGTGAGAAAACAACACATTAGCATTTAGTGGAAGTGAGGCTTTCAGCATCAAAGGCTGTGTAACAGACAACCCCACAGCCTGACTTTTACGAAGAGATGCCCAAGGCAGTGGCTGGCAGACACGAGGGTCCTGCTGCATCCTAGGAAAGAGTGAAAACACATGATGGTCCTGCCAGAAACACCTGACAGGACACACACTGCTGGGATTATGCGCTGCTGCGGTGTGTAGAGTGCTCTCTGCATGTGCTGCTACAGTCCCTCGAATCTCTTCGTGAACCTACTGAAAAGAGCTAAAATTCTTCTTCTGCCATGGAAAATGGTGTTTCCGGGGGAGCTGCCTGAAGACAAGCCTGAGTAGCAAGCCAGCAGGATAAGCTTTCCAGTCTTGCCTCCCTGTATCATCTCACTGCGGCAAAGCCAACTCCTGTACTCTGTTACGGTGGTGTAAATGATTCCGGAGATTTCAGTGGAACCTCACCAAGTCTGGACAGGGCTTGAATCTGACTCATCTGCTGCGTGCTGACTCATCCCTGCGAGCTCTGCTGCCTGCCTTCATCCATCCTTCCTAAGGGAAACTGCTTTGCTTATCTCCGTCTGGGTGAGAAACACAGCCACCACTCTTGAGGCGATGCGTGAACCTGTATCCCAGCTCGCCGGACTGCCCCATGGTCTGAGGGGGATGAGGACCTGGGCAGGATGGTGACATTGCTCATTAGCTGAGCTTCAGTCAAAATCTCTCCCTTTCACTACCTTTAATGTCTCAAATTAGATTAATAAGGAGCTGGCAGGAGATGTACAATCGGTGCCAATGAGTAAACAAATTTCAGCCATCAACATCTTGTCAGATTCCTGCCCCAGAGGAGGTCCCTTCCAGACACAAATTCTTATTAGACTTGTCATATCTATTAGAATTCGCTTCACGCTTCTGCGTTCCATCACCAGCATCATTAACACAGCTCCGGCCTTTGGGAACCGCAAGGACCACATTAATCTGGCATCTCTGCTCCTCACCGGCTGGGACAGCACAGGCTGTGCAGGCGCTGGCAGGCTGGCGCGCTGGAAGCGAGCAGGCTCGCCACAGGGCGAGTTATCCGGGGCCGAAGCGAGGCCTGCTGGGGAGCACGGCTTCTGCAGGCGGCAGAGTCTGAAAGCAGCCAAGTTAGGCAAGTGGAGCGGGCACGCTGGCCGGTGCTCCTCAGGGACTGGGATCCTGGAGCAGCTCAACGCGAGCATTGGGCTCTGTGACGTTCTATTACGGTGGCTCTAGCTTCAAGGGGGTGTACATAGGATTAGACCCCAAGCTATGGCTCTCGTCCAGACCTTATCAGCTTGGTCCCCTGATATTTCAGGTAACCACATTAAATAATGTCTTTGAGAGGCTGTGGGTAAAGAGGAAATTGGCTCCTCAGACACGCTGTGTGGGTGTGTTGTTATGCCTCTGTTGCTCTCAGCACCCGCGCTCTAGGTGACTTCAGGGGGGTGCTTGGGAAAGGAGGGAGGTGAACGGTCGGAGCCAGTTATCCTGCTCTGGGCAGTACCCAGCAAAATGGAAATTTGATGGCAATCTCATCCTTCTAAAAAACCCATGCTAAACTCCCAGTACTGCTTTTTGTGCCAGTGGGAAGAGTTTAAAGGCACCAGCGTATCCCAGGCCAGAAGTCAAAGACATGGTTTGTTGCTTTAACACAGTGGAAGCCAAAATAAAACCAGAAACTTACCGAAAGTACTCTGGGTGTTTATTTGCTTATGGCAAAGAGAAAGCGTGTCTGGTTTTGTGTTTCTAAAACAGAGAATAAGGAGGAGAGAAGTGGGGAGAGAGAGACACTCCGCAGGCGAGGTCCGAAGCCTATCGAAGCTACAGAGCTCTTATTTACAAGTCCTGGTTATGTCCCCTGTTCTACACAGCAGCCTGCCCCCACCATAACAACCCCCCATTTTTATTATATCAGTGTTCACTAAAAAGAGTTTTGATATTTATTTTCCACATCAGAGAAGGAAGAAACATATGATTTGAACTGAACTTCAATAAATAATGATTTTGTGGAGGTCACCTCAAACCGATCAGTACTTACACAGCATGTGAAAAGCAGCAGTGAAGAATTAAAAAGCAGGAGAAATTAGCAGTATCTGCTAAACACAACACCCACCGAGAAAGACAAGAAAAATTGTTGTTATATCAAGGTCATCTTCATGTAAGTGATTGCTCTAACAGGACTAATTACCAATGAAAATGTTTTCCTCGCATAGAGATTATTATAAATGGGGCACATTATAAGAAAGATTTATGGTGAAGTGGACTTATACATTGCCTGTGCAGAGCCGTAAATACAAATATCTATACATATACAGGCACACAGGGGGAATTTGCTGCTTATCGTGGATCGCACCTTAGAACGGCGACAGTTGGTTTGTGCCGCATCTGCCACGCAGCACAGCACCGGTTCTGGCTGTGAGACTTGCTGTCACGCGGGGTGAGACTCCAGCTCCCAGCGCTGGGAAGCAGCGGCACTGTGGATGGTGCGTGACAGTTTCTCACCTACCTTCCTTGCCCCAGCGGGAAGAATGCCTTCCTGACTCGCTGCCTGCTTGTCTCTGGGCGTGGGACACGTCCGGACTAACTCTGCTGACCACGCAAGACTTGCTGCCAGGCACAGGCCCGCTGGCAGCTCGGACTCTCGTGACTATTAACAGGAAAACATTCCTGTTCCAAACTGAGCCCAGCAGGCCCTAAACTGGGCTTGTAAATTTAATGGGTGTCTAGCAGAAAAGAACAAGCCATGTGACAGAAATCAGGAAAGGGGGGCAAATAATATAAATAGGGCTGCGTGAGCAGTTTTACATCAGCATAAGGAGAGGCCCAAGTAAAAATTCCTGCAACAAACCAAGACAAACCCTTCTTTCTCTTTCCTTCTCCTTTGCCGGTTTCTCTGTCTCAGAAAACTTAGCTCGTCCTCCTTATTTTATTTTTTACACACATGGGTGTGACTAACGTCTTGCCCAAGGGAATCTTTATTGGAAATACATGGTATTGGAATTTGTTTAAGATTTTTATCAATAGCACGTGTGTCCAGCCTCACATCCAGAAGCGAGGGGAAGGTCAAGGGGTCACAGATCAAACTCCCGAAAAACAAAAAAAGGAGGGGTGGGGGGAAGCTGCTATTGATCCCGTCTGCCGCCACAGCCGGTTCTCATTTAGCTGTAGAAGTTAAAGACATTAAAGGGCTGTGACGGAGAGGGGAATAAAAAGCCACAGCCAAATGGAAGGAAAGGTCACTGAGGACAAGCTATGGGCAAGCAGGGGCGCTCCCGGAGGAAGAGGATGCACCTTTAACCCTCCGCGGATCACTCCCTCACAACACCACACTTATTATTAGTTTAACACCGGCAGGTGAGCCCTTTGCCAGGCTCACTGGTGTTTTTGTGACCCAGCCATTCTGGAGGAGCAACAGACCCTCCCAGCGTCCCTCTGCCTTACGGGTCTGAGGTTTAGGTTCAGGATTGCAATTCCAGTCTCACTTCAGCTTTCGCAGAACCACAGCCCAGTTGACAGGCATTGGCTTAACGTATTTCGTAGCAAAACCTCAGAGCATGGACCCAGCCCTGACCTCACGGAGGGCAGGGGAGCAAGTGACACGTATAGTTCTGCATCACTAAGGGACGGCATTAAACACCAGCTTTCCTTCAGCTGAGCAGGGTGAACATGTTGTAGGGCTTTTGGAGAAGCAAGAATTGGAGAGGGAGAAGGAGAGAGGTCTGGAAGTTGTCCTTTTCTAATAGAAGTGTTTTATCGAAAATATTCCACTTGGGACTTTTGAACTGGACTGCAAGGGTGTTGGGAAGGCTGTGTGGAGCTATCTCCACCTGTGCCTGGTGAGTGGATTCCCTTTTTCTCTCTAGATGGACAGATTTCCATGGGAATCCCTTCCAATACAATATCCATATCTTCTTATACCCCCTCCCTCTCTTCTCCTGTTCCCTATGCAGGGGGAATACAATCAGTGCACTTACTTTGTCCGTACTGTCCATACTGGTAGCCAGCCACGGGGTCCACGCTGTAACTGGTGGTGCTGTAGGTGGGAGGACAGTAGGACTGGGAAGTCGGGAGGCTGTCCACGGACTTGATGGAGTCACTCCGCTGGCTGCAGCTGGCAGAGATGGAGTTGGTGGTGTCCAAGCCACCGTGAAGGGGAGAGATGGAGAAGTCAGCCTGGGGTTGCGGAGGAACCCCGCTGGGGTTGCTCAGGATGCTCATCACCTGGAGAAACGCAGGAGACAACGCGTCAATGTCTGGAGGAGAAAGGCTACGTGTGCAGCTGCCTTCATGCATACCAAGGAGAAACAGCCTACACATAATGGTGCTCTAACAGTAGAAGATGCAATATCCATGAAGGCTTGGCCAGGCTGGAGGATGAAGGCCTGCTTCCACCAGATAACAAGACAGACTCCACAGTTGGCTCCTCTGTGTCTAACGCTTTATTTGAAAGACCATAATAGGGATAACTGAGAAGTTGCTTCACAGCACACTCAATCTTTGCTCTTTCTTTGCTGACCTTTCAACAACGTTAGCTGTGCTGTTCAGAATGAATGCTGGAGCAAGGAATAAACCTGGGAGAAACCTGCTCGACACGCACTGCCATGAACTAGCATCCCCTCCCTTCCTATGCACAGCCCTCACTAAAGAGGAGACATAAGACAGGGAGCGAAAATCCATATTTTCAAGAAGGGACACTGCAGACAGGCCTTTTCTTTAAGTCTGAGTGGGGCTTGGTTTGCAAAGGTCCCTGGCCAAACCAGACGCAAACCCTTTCTGGCTTTGATGCAGATTCAGCTTTAGGGACTGCAATGTCAAAGTTCTCTTTACCAGCAAATGTTAAAGGATAACAAGTCCTGGTTCAGCTCATTTCAGTGTAGTGCTTGGTTTGAAAATGTAATTAAATTTGCACACAAGCGATCTTCCTGCTTTGAGACCTGAAACAGATGAACGATTTTTTTTCTTTTGCAGCAAAAATGCCAGATTTGTTCCTGCGGGTGAGTTTGGGGTAAGCCACTGCCTACAGGCCTTCACACCAGGACCCCAATCCCGCCAGCGCTTTAATGCAATTGCCTTCTGCAATCAGCAAAATTACCCCCGGGCTGCCAAGTTAGGAGTGTAAAGAGTTTGCAGAAGTGGGGCTGTGGCAAGGGAAGGAAGGGAACTCCTGATGCCTCTCGGTTGATCTCCGCAGCCGCCGCGGGCCTGCCGTGCCGTATTTGTGCTGGGAAGGGCAGGGGAGAGGGGACAGCCAGTCACCTCGGGGGGCCAGGCCAGCGCTCAGATGCCGAGCGGCCGAAAATCTCCGAATTTAGCATAACCTTATTGACATCAATTAAAGTGGCAAATTGGAAATATTTGGAGCCTGGCAAGTGGTAAAATGAGCCCTTTATCCCCCACCAGCGGCCTGGTGAGCCATTGTCCGGAGGATACATTCTCTGGAAGGACACAAGAGGGGCTGTATAGAGCGGCGTCTCCCCTTCCTGCTCACCCCGACACCTTCCCCATCCCCTCCTCCCTCACCTTCCTGCCGGAGCGGGGGCTCAGGCTGAATGACCAGCTACTCGCTGGCCTTTGCTTTCTTAAAGCTTCTCCTCCCCCCAGAAGGACTCAGGAGTCCTGCAAAGACGCTTTCTCTTGATGTGATGCCACCTCCCGACTCAGCTGGCCTGAGGTCCTTCCCAGGCATTTGTCTGGGAGGGGAATTCAGAAGCAGGGGTGGCTGGACCCCTGCAGAGGGGGAGGCAGTGGGGAGGTACTGGGGAGGGGGTTAGTTAAAAAGCCTGGAAAATCAATCTAACCCCGACCACTGGGTTTGTCTGCAGTGTGGCACAGAGACATAGGCACAAGCTTTGAACAAGCTAAGTAAAAGCAGCACAGTAGCAGCAGCATAGAGCTCAGACAGGGTTCATTTACCCTCTCCTCCTTCAGGGTTTTCAGCCTGAACTGAGCTTAGAGTTTGCTACTGGTCCCCAAAAGTTAAACCTAGCTTAGCTGTCTCCACACCGCGGGGCAGACGGCACTCCAGACAGAGCCTAAACCACCTCCAGCTCTCCAGACCCTCCGGGCACAGCTTCTTAATCACAGCAATTAGGCCTCAAGGTACCTAGATGAAGTTGTTTAGTCATAACGCTGTGCAAAATGTGTCCCATGGAACTCCCTGTCCCATGACAGCCCAAAGATTGAAAGACAGGGGGATGAAGAAAGGAAATTGCATTTAAATATGCAAGACAGAGTGGATTAATATGAGAATAGGGCTGTCATGCTTTTCTGTGTGGATGTAACGTAAACCTCTCTGCCTCAAGGCTTGTGCAGCGGCGAAATCACGGGAGTGCAGCCTGAAGGTAGGTTTTCCAGCTGCAAAGTTACTTGTAACCTTCCACTAAGCTGGGTCACGAACTTTGATCTGGCTCAGCTACGAATCCTCCTTCTCTGCCCCTTGATCCCGCCGGCTGCAGACAGACCACATAGCTTCAGCATCGCCTTAGGTGTTATACCCTGCACCTCTTTGTCCTGATGGGTATCCAGGACACTCGCATGTACAGCAGCCACGAGACATTATTGTCCGTGTATTGTCTCTGCCGCAGAGCCCCTCTCCGCCTGGGAGCAGACAGGCAGTCAGGCTGCTTTCCTACACAGGTCTTCTGTGATTCTGTGTGTGATCCTCTGATTGAATTTCATTCGCAAGCTGAATCAGATGTTTAAAATAACAAACATCTTTCTTGCATGCGCGAAAACACAGCGGTATGAATTCCGAGTTCTTTTTTGGAAAGCTCCAGCCCGGAGCGCCTGGCCTCTCCCTTCCCGAGCTGTCCAGGTCCGGCAGTGCTGCCCGGCTGCGGATGTGCCGCCCGCTCCCCGAGCCCCGCGGCTCCAGAAAAGAGATCGTGCGCTAGAAAATGAAGGGCAACCGGAACCACTCACAGACCAGAGGGTTTTCGAGTGCTCTCCCTCCTGGCCATCTCCCCAAAAGAGTCAGCTGCTTTATATTACTTAGAGAAAGTAAAAGGCTCTTAAAGCAAGCAGAAGTCATATTAACACTTCCGCTAAGGCCCTTCCAAAAAGAAAAGGGGATGTAAAGCAACGCTGGTAAATGAAACCCAGATTCACGCTCTTCAAATTCAGAGGAGCTGAGACCAGTGAAGACACTTGCACAAATCCTACTAAAGACAGTAATTGGCTTTAATCAGTCAAAATCAGGACTGATTTCTAATCCCAGCTCTGCTACTGACTCACAAGGGCTTGTGCAAGTCACTTAAGCCAGGACTCGGCTCAACTAACCTTAGCCATGTGAAGTTAAGTTTCTAGTCTCTGCTAATCCTCTAGAATCCCTCTACAGAGAGACTGACACTTCTGAAGGACAATTCATCCCATCCTAAGACCCCTTTGTGAAAAAGATGGGCTGAATTTCCCTCTGGAAATCCATAGTGAAACAAGAGGATGCCAATACTTCATCATGACGAAGCCCGGGTAGTGAACGGATACATAACTGCACGGAGGTTGGAGAGGGGGGATGCTGGAAGGTGGCTACGAGATGCACATCCCTGCTGGATGGCCCCATGGTGGCAGGGTGGCTGAGCGCTGCGGATGAACCCAGATACAGGCTGTGGGGCTCAAACGAACCAGGAGTCCCTAAGGTCTCTGTTCCCTCTCCAGCAACGATGATCGTGGGAAGCATCCGCCTTTTCCAGGCACGCTGAGAGAAATGTGGGCCTGGGCTCCCCTCTGAGGGTGTTTGCACAGGTTTATCAGAGGCCAGCATCCAATCTTCCCCACCCCAGGACACGAAGGTGTCAGAAATAACAAAAGTGAACCGGAGGTTTCTATTCCCTCTTCGCCAGGCAGCCACCCAGCATGCATAACCCTACACGAGCCCTCCAGCCTCGGCAGGCCTGCCTTATCTGACTCTTGTTTCAGCTGGATAAACTCATTTTCCAGGCAACTTTTGAACTTAGGAAAGTCTGGGGCATCTGGAGAAATCCCCTCCTCAAGAATGCAAAGTCCTTTTACCTTTTCTTTTTGACCTTGCTTTCTTATAATTTATTAGTTCTTGGTGCATTATCATCACTAACTAAAAATCAATACCCACTTCACATCTGTAAGGTTTTATCTGGAGGGAAATCTGCTACCTGTCCATCACAGTGACTGACAGCCTTCCCTTTCCCCTCCCTCTCATCAGTTGTCTCTCTCCCTTTCCCCATCTCCTTTCCCTTTGCTGGGAATCAGTCACAGGCGTGGCGTGGGCTTGCACTTCGGGGTAAGTCAATAACAGCCACGGTGCTAGGAGCCTTCGGCCTTGTTTCTGCCCTTTCCGGAGGTCATTTGTCATGGGGGAGAGGGGGGCAGGGGTCTTGATGTGTTGGGGAGACCAAGGTTAATGCACAAAGCCCCTCCTGGATGAAAGTGCCAGCCCCCCCGTCGCCTCCTGCTGCTGCCTCCCTCACCACCCTCATCTCTGCGGCTCCCCCCTGTTACCCCCCCGGGACGTTTCATCACTCTCTCCCATACTTTAAAAGAAGGGGAGTTAAAAAAATGTAATTAATTCCCTCCATTTCTGAGCTGGCCCTCAGGGCCTCCGGCCATGGAAACTGTAGCAGGGGAAATGTGCACCCTTTATGATAAACGAATGCGGCTTTGGAAAGGGAAGTGCAATTAGGGCCCTCAATCTGTGCAATCAGGCCTTCAGATTTGAGGGTTGGGGGGGACAGTTGGGTGCTTTGGGGGGGCAGGAGGGGCTCAAGGGGCAGACAAGTGATAGGGAGAGATATCGCTTAGATAGAGCAGGGTGTGAGCGCGTCGCGGAGGGTCGCAGATAAGTTTCACGACCAAACCTTGCCCCCGCAGACCTGGCTGCTGCACCTCGCTGGTCTCTGCAGTCAGGAGCTCTACGGGAGATACCAGGGCTGCCCAGTTCATGCCAGGCAGGCTATACGTCCTCGGAGTCCCTACACCTCCTGCCCTGCACTATCAGTTTGCTGTAGGCTTGTTGAGATACCCAGCCAATAAAGACATCAGGCCCTGGACACAGCAGGCTCTGTGTCTACGCCCCGTGATGCCGCACTGCCCCATGACCAGGAGGACACTGGGTTGCGGGAAGGAGCTCAAACCCAAGCAAACAAAACGATGGGGAGGCAGGAGCCTGCGGACAGCATTTTCCAGAGTGACCCCTGATTCTGCAGTGTCTCCATTTCTGGGCACCCGATTTGACACAGCGCAAAGCGTCCAAAATCAGAGGCTGCCTTAGAAAAATGCTGCATTTAGAAACTGCTGAGCCTGGCTAAGTTCTGAATAAAGAGAAGACGTAACGATCTGCAACTAGCTGAAGGGTGTTAACTCCAGAGAAGCTGCCGGGTGGTCCCAAACGAATGCAAACTGGATACCAGGCAGAAAAGGAAAGAGGAAAAGCAGATGAAGGGTCTCCTGGCGGTGGGTAGCATTTCTGAAGCTGTGGTACTGCTTTCCTAGGAATGGGGAGAAATCCTCTCTCTTTGGGAAAGGCTGGAAGGGTGTTCAGCTGGAATATTTGATACTGCAGCAGGTAAAAAGCACTAGGAAATTCTCTGTTGTGAAGAGTCTGTTTCTAGGCTGACATGTCTCTCTGTTTCAG
>Ga0181612_133735_pt1 | contig 15845 bp, 16 predicted proteins | sample HoacroProtozoa21_FD_119630 | JGI IMG/M metagenome (GOLD analysis project Ga0181612, IMG submission 119630) | Hoatzin crop microbial communities from Cojedes, Venezuel. Combined Assembly of Gp0051906, Gp0051904, Gp0051908
GCTGCCCAGGCACAGCCCACTGCACGGCTCCCTCAGCGCGAGGCCACCCCACAGCTCAGACCCCCGCGCCTCCGGTGGGGGAACACACGGCAGTGAAGGTCATCGGGAGCCACACTCACCATTTTCTCAGGACAACCCCATCCCCATATTCCCGTTGCAGATACTCGGCAACCGCTGTGCCCTGTGGCAAGAGCAGGGGCACAGGGGGAGCCTTCTCTGCCATCCCACCACGCTGCACGTCCGCAGGATGTCCTGACCCGAGAGCAGCACTGGTGCGAGTGCAGCTGGGGCAGCACGGGGCACTCACGCCCCGCACAGAGCAGCCTCCGGGGCCAGCAGCCCAGCCAGCCGCATGCAGTGCTCCCATGAGCTGCAACACATCCAGCCCCTCGCTTGCACTTTAGTTGGTTCACAAGAAACTCGAGCATCTGAGGTGATTTAGGCTAAGACATTTTGTTTCACAGTTGGGGTAGGGCAAGATCAGGCTTGTCCTCAATGACCCTGCTTCTGCTGGCAGGAGAAGCCTTTGCCCTGCAAGGTGCTGATGCTCATGCCTACGCAGTCTCAAACCCCACACAGGTTCCCTGGAAGCGGAGGACTATTTTTACGTAGGACTAATGAAGCAATAATCTGTGCCAAACTATGATTTTAAGCTGATGTGTAGCACAGGTAGGCTCCTATTTGACATTTAACAGGTACCAGCAGCGGCTCAGGTTCCTGCTGCAAACGGCAGAGCACTGCTACATGAGGATAAGCAGTGGCCACCTCCATCCCACATCTGAAACTGAGCAAAATAAAACAGCACTCAGCTACCGCCCATCTGAGCCAATATTACTGAAGCAAAGGCTCCTGAGCTTTTCCCAATACCTTTGTGCTGGGACCACGTTCAGGTTACAGCTTCAGAGGATCACGCAGTCCTCTGCTTCTGAGATTTTCTTCCTGCAAGGAATGTGAACCGCTGGGAAACGCTAGCGGCTTTCCCACAAGGATGCAGGGAGTGAAGCCGAGACACCAAGCAACCGCAGCCTCTCAGAAAAGAATTCATGATGAAAAATGACGGCTTTCCCGCCTGGCGGGGATAACCTTAAACTGGGAGAGACTCTAGACCAACATTCTGCACCACAGCCGCTTGCTCCAAGCAGAGATCTCAGAGCATGGAGGGCTGCTGGATCAGGCCCGCACCTACACATTAGGACTCTTTCTAAACAGTGTCAGTCAATGAAGAGACTCAGCAGGAGCCTAGCTGGGCTGGTAGACAAAAGGGAGGGGGCAGGGGAAAACTGTGACAAATTGAAAATTCAACATGTATTGCGCAACTGCATGAATAATTCCTTTCAAGCCAAAAGGGACTCCTGCAAAAGAGGTAGCCTGCTGCAGTCCCTCAGCTCCACTTAAAGAACCCCCAGACAGTTGGGTGGGTTTTGTTTCGGTGTTTGGTTTTTTTCAAAAAAAAAAAACAAAAAACAAAACCCCACTTACAACCCTCTTGCAAGCCGTAAAATGCAACTGATCTTCCATCAGCAGAGAAGTGCTGGGGGAACCAACCAAACAGGTGACACTGGAGACAGATTTCCCCACCCTGGCTGGATGAGAAATTTGCTTGAAATGGCAAAGATACACATTCCCTTTTGCTAGAGACAGTTTTTCACTAATGAAAACAATGTAAAAGATATTCATAGGAGAGGGGGGAAAAATCTGCTGACGAATATTTTCCCTCAGACACTGAGATTTATTAAAGCATAGGATCACCTCCCAGCAGGAAACAGGAATCAGTGAAATGAAGAAGGGAATGCTGGAAAAGCAGGGGAAAAAAAAGTCCCAACAGTAAGATCTACCCAAGTTATTGAGTGGCATGCTCAGAAGTGGGGAAGCCCCATCTCTGAAGCTATAGGATGCAAACCTGGAACCACCCAGCAAGAGGAAGGGTCCTCTCTCCTGTATTTTCCGGCTGCCATGGCAGGGTTAGGCTTTTTCCATACGCAAAAATCTAACCCTGTGAGAATCTCTTCTGGCCACATCATCCCCAAGACGTACTAGTCTCACTGTATTCCCATACAGCCCTAGGAGCAGCCAAAATGACCCAGGCCAAAGGCCCATTTTACCCTGCCTCTTGCCACGGCCAACAAATGCACAGGAGGCTCTCCATACCCCACAGCAGCAACAGCCACCCCAGCTCCCTGGACGTGAGAACATCTTCTCAGCAACAGCCAGAATGACCCTTCCTCAAAGGCAACAGGCCCCAAGATGGGAGGGGGGGATGTCCAAGCATTTCACCTGGTAAGAGTAGGAAACTGGGAGGCAGAAGAAGGGGGTGGAGGTCACCAACATTTTGGTGCCGAAAGTGCATTGTTTCCCAAAGAGACAGCCAGCCATCTCAGGAGCAGGGCTACCCATGAATGCATCTTGGGCACTAGCACCCATGTAGACACCCTGATGTCTAATATGGTAGTTGAACCCAACACTACAGCCTTCCTCTCCAAGTGGGTGCTAGCAGGGCCTTTCCTTTTCTACCTGGCCAGTGATTTTCACCAAACTTTCAGGTAGGAAATAATCGGTCAGACCTCTGCACCACTCCACCTGCAGGGAGCTGGTCAATGTATCGAAAGACTAGTGGGAAAGAGAAAACGTTTATAAAAATCAGGCTAAAATGCATTCCCTCCAGTGGGATCTTTAAGAGCCAAGCTCACTGGCTTTGGAGCTTCCTCCTTGAATTCCACATCATATTTTACACTGTTTGCCTAAAACCAGATCCCCAACTTCCTGCCAAGCCCTCCTAACCCATTGGCTTCGAGGCCAGGACTGCAGCCCACTCCACAAGTTCTTCCTCCCCTCTCCTGGGCAGCCCCAGCTTCTCTAACTCTTCCCTAAACACCAGCCTCACAACTGCTTATTCACCATTTTCTACCTTCACTCCAGTTCCCCTGCCTTCTTTTTCTTGCTTGCCACATGAACATCACGAACCCTAACTCCCCTCTCCGCCAAACCCAGGTCCCATTTTGTCCAGGAGAGTCTGGGTGTCCATCATGAGCTCCAAGGCCAGGCATGAAGACCAGAGACATAGACAGGATGGCAGGTTGGGTGGTTTGGAGGCTGCTGCTCACTGGGAGGGTGGGAGAGCACCAGTCCCTTTTTCCCTGCTTGTGTCCCTATTTGGGAGTAGAGATGCATGAAAGAGGTTCAGGATTGTGTCCTTCTCTAGTCCCTCAAACGGCAGAAAGCAGTTTTGCAGCTCAGTGCTTCAGATCTGCTCAGTGTGTCTCTAAGTGCCCACAAAGGTACATTGCTACCAGGAGATGCCACTCCACGTGCTGCCAAAGCACCCTCCTCAACACAGTGCTCATATGGCAGAATCAAGCCCCTCCATCCTCCCGCCTGGCTCAGCTGGGGCGTGAGCAGCGAAACCCAGGGCCTGACCCCCAGCTCGGGAGCAGCCGTGCTGCACAAGCGCTGACTCAGCATCTCCTGCCCTCGGCATCCAGGGCCCAGACAGCCCGCAGCTTCAGCCCACAACATGCTCTGCCCAGTGAATCACGCACCAACCCCGGCAAGTCCTTTCAAGACCCATCAGTCACCAGAGGCGGAAAAAAAAAAAATTACATGCACACAAAGTAATTAGAGGTGTAACCCTCTCCCCTCCCTCTGTGCAGGCTTAATGCTCCCTTTGTCCGGGCATGTTTGCCTCACTAAGTCGTGCCTCGGGACAGCTTTCTTGACAGCAAACAAAGGTTAATTAATCAAAAAAAAGAAAAAACATGAAGAGAAACCCCTCATTAAAATGGCCACCCTCTCGGCACAGCTCTCTACCCAGACTGGTCCTTCCTGGAAACAGTGCACTGACCCACGGCCGTGACCCCTGCAAAAAAGCCAAATTACACACAGCCAACTCAGGCTCCAGCAATGGAGGGGTGCGAAACCAGCCAGCAGAGTGGACCCGAGATGCAGCAAGGTGCAAACCTGATGGTTGTTATCCACCTCACCCACTGAAATCCTGGCCTCACTGACTGTTTGTCTCCAGTTAAATTAAGACCTTCCCCTGGTAGCTCGGTGGCACATGTCCTGCGACTGACTGCAGCTCTGCTACCCCCCCGCACCGACCCCTCTTGGGGAGTACGTTAGGGAGGATGGGATATCAACAATCAAAGATGCTCTGCTCCCATCCCTCCTCACCTAAGCAGCTGAAAGCACAGCAGACCTCACTTCCACTCTACCACCTGCATTATCAAATGCTTCACCTCCACGATGGAAGTCTCTCATTACAGCACAGACATGAGAAACGCAAGTAAAAGTCTGCTTCAGACCTGCACCCTGCCAGTGCAAAAACATCTCTCCCATGTACTCATCCAATTTACCTTGGACACACATGAGCACTTCTGATCCTGTTAGCTGGAGAGACCTGGTGAAGGCACACACGCACATGCATGCACACCAGCCAGCTTATTAAATCTAATTAGACAGTCTTCCACGGGGAATTTTGAAATGCATATCCAGCAATTGCTGTGCACTGCTCTTTCCTCAACCCTCTGGATGTGTGAGCATGATTACTCACCACATGAAAAATAAAACTAATATGAAACTTAAGGGAGCTGCCATACTTGCACATTAACAGAGGCGCACTGTAATTTAATCAGTCTTCCTGCTTAGAGACAAACATGGTGGCAGCAATACAGGTAAAGAAGAACATCCAAGGCTCAGATTTGGCTCCAAACCTCTCCAAGGAACTGACAGTCTGGAAAACCCAAAGTTTTTCTCAGTAACTTTATGAAAAATCTAATTTACCCTGTTGACATTCTGGGTGGTAAGGTGTGGAGCCAACACGTGTATGCCAACACCATTAGCGCCATGAAGACAACTCAGCAACAGGAGAAGCGACTGAATTCTGAGGGACTCAAGTAGAAAGAAAAAACCCTCTTCACGGTCCTACAGGATAGGAAAGTTGAGGGTTCAGACCTGATATATGATGTATAGGATACATGAGAGCTAAGCACTGAAGCAGAGGGTCTAATGCGTTCCCCAAAGTGTTCTCCGCCCCCAGCTCTGGCAGTGTTGCCAGCCGGGGGCAGTTAATGCCAGCTCCAGGGACACTCACTGTGCTCACGACAGATGTCCTTTACAAATGCCACTTCAACGGCATCAATGCATCACACAACAAAATCCTTCAACTGGTCTGTTTAGACAGGGGAAGCTTAATCTGAATTCATTTTCACAGCAGAGTAGCTAAACTATGCTAAACATGCCAACTCAATAGAGAGCATCCCTCCTCTGAGTCTGCCTCCTTCTTTGCAGGGAGGATTCTGCTTACTTTGAACAAGGAGCATTTCAGTTCTCAGTAAGTATATTGCATTAAACCTTCTACAGATAAACCTAGTCCAGACTGTATACACATCATTAATTCCTGAGAGTCCCTGGGTATCCAGGCTCAGCAGCCTCCCATCGTGCCTAATCCAGCAGATCCCAGATGGGTTTAGGAAACTGGTTTGACCAGGAGGTGCCAACAACATTGCTCATCTGCAGAAGCCTATGGAGGGTGCTCAGGAGACAAAATAAACAGCTTGAAGAAATGATGGGCTCCAGAAGAGATATGTTCTTTGTTAGGGTGATTGGTAACCTAGAAACACTCTACTGAAAGCAAAGAAATGGTGTCCACTGAAAGCATTTATACACATGCAAAATATTAAAAAAAAAAATACCTCTTTTGCATTGCAGGAGCATAGTCTGGTCTCCCCATGGTTAAGTCTGAACAACCAGACGCAAGCAACACATCACTCAGGACACAGAGCTATTACATACCTCTGATCCCAGCAGCAGCAGGAACTAGTTTCACCTTCAGATCTACCTCCTTTCACAAAACCTTTACAAACGCTTTTAACACACAGGGGTCACAAACAACTTCAAACAGATATAAGCCACTGAGAATTGCAGAGCATTTGGCATTTCAAACCCCAGCATACAGCACAGAGGCCTTCACTTGGCCATGTCAATTCCTGATAAGGGCAATGTTGAGCTTCTCGGGAGAGTTTTGCATCAGTAGAAGGTCCTTGATCAGAGGCTACAGACCTCAGCTGCTGCTCTTCTTTGAAAGAAGTTGAGAAACTCTCCTTTGCTTTATCGTGAGTGCTCCACGTCCAGCTATCTGCTCCCTGGAGACTCTGGATTAAGACCACCCACAGGCTCAGCACCCCCAGACCACATCACAGCATCTGGCTGCCTAGTGATCAACATTGCAATAGCATGTAGGGCCACGGTGGGCTCCAGCCCTCCTCTCCAAAGCCTTGCACAGGACCAGTTCCATGAGCAGAGGACAGTCACCCCCTGGCCACGCTCAGGGAGCAGCCATGTTTGATGGCAACCACAGAGCCATCAGCCTTTGGAGCAGCACTCTCTAGGGCACCAGCTAGCACAGCCTTTCTGTCACTGTGTGATGCGGTTGTCCCAAATCCAGCCACATCAATGCACAGAGATATCTCAGTGGCTGCCTGTCTGTCTGCACACAGGACACTGGTAATTTCACGTCAGACACTCTGAAAACAGGAACACAGATGTGACAGACACAGAAGCCACACAAGAGTCGAACAAAGAAACTTCCCTAATCCTTCTCAGATGTACTTTGGGTCAAATCCAGCTGCAGGCAAAGATGGTGGAAAGGCTCTGACTGACCTTGTGGGAGTTGGACATCATCTTCATGTAGATGTGCTGACACAGGGCACTGGTAGTTACGCATAAGGCTGCTACATTCAGTGAATTTTCAACCTTGCCTAGTGAAGCCAAAGGGCTTGCAATTTCTATAAATCAAGTCGCTCCCAGTGTTTCCACCCTTGCTCTTTCAGGTCTTACAAAAGAAAAGAAAACAGATTCACACAAAAAGCTCCTACATTAAAGTAGGAAAAATCATGGAATACAATTGACTAAAACAACCACCGCTCACTCGTATGGACGACATACCTGCAGCACTTGCTTTTGTTTTTCTTACTGGTTGTTTAACTTACGTTCCTACTGCTCACAGTAACAAATGCAAGTCCTACATTATGCAGGGTAACAAGTATCCAGCTAGGGTCAATGCACATGGCTGCACTGACCGAGCTGTTCAAATTACATAATTATTCCAATGATAGAATTTTGTAATAGACACTACTATTTCAATTTAAAATACATCAGAAATTAACTGCGAACTGCAGCACATAAAGAATAGCTAGCTGTCAAAGCAAGATCAAAGAACCGCCCACATTTTCACCAATAAGACCCTTCAGCAGCAGATCAAGATTTCAGCAGTGATACACAGTCACTAAGTGACAGAAGGAAGTTGTACTTTAAAAAAACCCAGAAACGAAAACCAGCAGCTTTAAGTAATTTCTGTGACTCTACATTAGATGACTTCTCATTGTGGCTCATGATCAGAGACAGCAGTGACACATTTTCAACTTTTTTCCCATTTTAATCTGAAAGCTTTGGATTGTAGTAAAGACTTTACATAAAAAGAGAACCCGTAAAAACTGAGACACAACGCAACCGAAGGCTTAGACTGTATTACAGAGCTGGCTTCGCTCTGTAAGTGTTGTTTCAGCAAGAAAACTAAGATAATAGGACATTTATTCTGACTACTGGAAAATACAGATGTTAGTCCTAGATTATATCCTGTTAGAAACAAAAGCTATGGGAGGGGAAGAGCTTTTTTCAAGTATTGGAGTCACAACAGCTTTTTCACAGAGACAGAGAGAAGCAACTTGAATATAAATAAGTGTCCAAAATAGGTCAGCACTCGCTTCTTGGCCACTGACGTTTGATACCTTTCACTTGAGGTTAGCCAGGACGGCGGTGGCACACGCGCTGCAGGGACGGCGGCTGAGCCCACAGGCAGCCCCTCGCTTGGTGCGAGCCCCAAGCACAGCCCCGTGGCGATGGGTCGGAGCTCACACACCGGGCACACTCAAGGCAACAGCCTCACACTTTGCAGCAGTACCAGCGCTTCCCTCGATCGCCAACCAACGCAGCCTCACTCCCCGTTCCAGGAGGGTTTTGAAATGCTTCTTGACCACAGCCAGTTTTGAGCTTATCAAGCAACAGCATGAGAAGAGACACAGGGTTTCCACAGCCCCCACCAAGACCCCCCAGCTCCGTGCATTCAGCCCTGAGCATCCCAGCCACGGCCTGGCATGGAGCAGCTCTTCATGCCAGGGCAGGACTGGGCCCTGCACGATCCAGCCTCGGTGGACAAAAGCCATCACATCCCTACCAGGCCCCTTAAACCAAAGCAGAGAGCAGTTCTAGACCCAAAAAGCAGTCCATGAGGTGCAGAGCATGCACTTGAGCTGCTCTGCCACTGCTTCCACGTGGGAGGCTGGTGGGAGCAGTAACATCAGGCTGCAAGAGAGCCACAGGTCTTCTCTTTTTTTTAAGGAAAAACACAAACAAGATACTTCTACAGCACTGAGAGGCAAGCCTGCCAGTCTAGCCTCAGCAGCATTCCTGCCTAGCTCGGCTTGTTTACCACCAGTAAAAAGCCCATTAGTTGCACAATGCGCCTGTTAAAAATAACTCAAAAAAAAATCATCACTGGCAAATTAGTAAGACATCAGGACGTGCAGACACCTCAGTGTGGTGTTATGGAAACCACAAAGGAGTCAGACTTCCCTCAGGAGCTTTTCCCAAGGAAGATGAGCCCAAGGATTTCTCTCCCTTTGAGCGGACCCAGCTAATCTGAAGGGCTCGGGACCAAAATACAGCAGTCACCCAGCCAGCCAGCCCAGGGTTTCCGATCAAGTGACTTCCAGAGAAAGCAAACTCACCAGGCTCAAATGCCACCGGTTTGTGCCATCACTAACGAGAACGCAAGGTCCCCCTCGCACAGGGGTGGCCAGTGGAGGAGGCTGCGATGCTCCAGAGCTTCCCCAAAACTTCACATCCTTGCCCAGGTCTGATATAGCAGCAGCAACAAGTGCTGACTCAGCACACCCCCCTTCCCTGGCCACCCAAGGACCCTGCTTTAAAAGCATCACTGGTATAAACCCTGAAGAAGGCACAAGGGAATCATAAGCTGCCTTCCTTTAAGGACCAGACCCTCCTCATCAGACTCCTATAGGCACTGCTGGCACAAGGGGAAAGCCCTACTTTTTCCCCGTACATCTTAACAGCTCCTGTAATGAAATACCCAGCTCCTGGCACAGTCCCTGATCGAACGAAACACAAACTTCGCCTTGCCAGCTGCCACGCACACCATTATTCCGCAGCTAAGAAGCCCATAGCAGCACAGCTCAGACCTTGCAGGCAGGGCTTAGAGTGCCGTTTCTGATCACTTCCCCCAAATTTGTGCAATTTAGAGGTCACCCTGAAGCTGATCCAGGGGTTCACAGAGGCCATAGAAAGAGCAGAGGCACTGCCTGGCTTCCCACAACCCTCCTCAAGCACACAGAGTCAAGGACACAAGGGGAGAGGTAGAGTAAGTTCTGGAGGGTGCTACCCTGTGGGTTGCGGGCAGAAGACCTGAGGGTTTTTATGATGCTGTCCCTCTCAGCACGCCACCTCCAGAGACCGAGCAACCCTGGGAGCGGCTCTAAGCTCAAGAGCAACAATGCTTTTTCTTTTCAGCTCACTGGAACAGCCCAAACCCCTAGCATCATCTCCAATCCCACATTGACTAGTTAGGGAAAGCCTGAAGATACCACTAGGCAAGGATGCAACCTAATTTTATTCACTGTCTTTCGCCACAGCAGCGGGGTGTCTGCGACTCCTCTGTAATTAGGGTGTTTCTGCCTTTCCTCTGTGTGAGCGCTCACAACCCCTTCCACAACCCCAGCCATCCCTCTGCCCAGTTCCTTGAGAGAAAGCTCCTTGGGGACGTACAAAGCAGAGCTACACGTCAAGGGCTCTGCATTTGTGAAATAGGATGGGGATCCCTTCTACTCACAAGGTGGTAAGAACAGACTTCAAAAGCGGCTACAAATATCCAAAGTGGTGATTTAGACTGACCTTTCCACAGGAGGAAACTTGCTGTCCCCATGCCCACGCAGCACAGCAAGTGTATTTTTCAGACACACACCATATCCTCTAGATTGCTAAGAACAAAAGTGGGGTCACATAAGCAGGTGAGCAAGCATTGTGCTAAATCCTGGCTGAAAATACAATCTCTGGATATGAGAAATGAAAGCATCCATCAGCACAGAGAGTCCACAGTATCTGCATTTATGCTGTTACTAACAATTCTCCCACAGAGTTCTGAATACTGAAAATCCTCAAGCAGGACCCAAATGCCACGCCAGGAACACTCATCACCCTCATACCAGAGGACAACAGTTGGTAAACCACACCTAACATACATACATGGAAAGAAGAGCATCTCTGCAGCCTCTCAGCCTGGGAAGGAAAAATAAAAACAGCCAGCCTCCCTGCTCACCCCCACCGAACAAGTAAATTCAGGTGGGAATTCACTGGAGACAACATCCTGTAATGAAATACCCAGCTCCTGGCGCAGAGGGATAAGAGCTACAACCAAATTAGTAGCCGGTGTTTGGGACAAGGAGGATGCTCAGCTGCTTCAACTGTGATCATCTCCAGCTGGAAACGGGTGAGAGTCACTTGCCTTGTAGGGTCTCTATTTCTGAAACCAGCATTATGGTTTTAAAGCTATGCTCAAGAACAGCGTTCCCACTGCCAAAAAAACCCTTCCCCAAAGAGTAAACCAGCAACACCAGCGAGGTTACACCAAGGAACAGTTTGGCCTGTTAAGGTCCTTATCAGATATATTTTTTAACAAATGGCAAAGGAGCTTCTTCCAACTGAGCCACCACATGGCAGTGTGCTTCGAATGCCTTGTGAGGATGGAGGTGGATGTGGCCATGACAGAACAAGGCGCAGCTGGAGTTTTGCTGGACCACTCTCTCCATGGAGACCTCATCAGCCATGGCTTATGCTGGAGTGCCATCACCTCCAGCCCTGCCAGAGTTTTGTATTCCCGCATCATTTTAACTAAATAGCTTACATCAGGGTTTCTCGAGATGCTAACTCCATCCTGAGGGTGCTTAAAATCAGACCCAAACCACGATGCCCAGTGACCTGCTCCATGCTCATCCCTGCTGCATCTAACACGTCCAAAGCAATTCCGGGGGAGAGGTCAGGAGAGGCGACCCCGCTCCAGCAGATGTCACGCCGGATGGACTATCGCATCGTCTGCACCGCTGCAACGTGACACCGGCGAGGTGCTGTCAGCCCTGCCGCTGCGAGGCAGCGTGCCAGCGCAAACACCGTGCTGGCGGCTCTGGCTGGTTCGACAGCAGCGCAGCCCCGTCCTCAGGACGGATCCAGACCCCGGCCCGCCAGCCGAGCCGGACACGCGCAACTCCAGTGCCGACAGCGCCACAACTTTGGTTTGCCCTCGTTCAGCCGGGTTTGGGTGCTGGGCACCTCCGAGCCAGCACAGAGGAGGTGGGGTGCAAGCCCTGGAAGTTTGCAATAAAGGAGATCTGTGTGGCTGGCGAGTGCAAGGTCTCCTGGGAAGGGCCCTTTTACTGGGCTCCAGATGCTGTGGAGTGATTGCTTATATGAAGGCGGGGGAGGCCTCTTAACTGTTTCTCATTTCCTCCTTTTTTGCTTCCCCCCCCCCCCGATTTCCTGGTTTTGTTCAGAAGCACAAGAGAGTCATTCATCATTTTTCTTCCAGCACAAGGAGCGCTCTTACCTCCCCCTCACCCCTAAATCCCTCCCCACCAGAAAAGGGCAGGCGTTCGCCAGCCAAAAAGGCTCGCAGCAGGGAAGGCAAAGCTCCCCAGCTCCCACAGACAGCTCCGGCACAAAGGGCCACATTCTCAGCTGGGTTTGGTGGGTGCCAGCCCCCAAAGGGTGAAGGCCAAAACTCAACGACAGCAGAAACGCTAAGTCAGAAAACGGATCTCAGCGGCAGAGGAAAGCAATTTGCACTGGTTTGAATTACAGGCGATGGAAAGCAGAGAGGAATTTGCATGCTGAGGAGACAGACAGCGCCTCAGGTAACCGGAAAAAAAGAGCTAAGGGATGAAGGTCCGCTTCCTTCTCAGCCTACATGCCCTGATGGTCACTCAGCTCGCTGAAACCTGGGAAAACTTCCCCTGTGGAGCTGCCCCCCCATCCTCTGGAAACTGGTTGGGCACCAGTCCAAGTGCAGTCCAGGCACTGGCTTTGCACTGCTCTACCTGACAGTAAGCCACCAGCCCCAGCTTTGGGACGGGCTTACAGGAAAGCCCTGTTCAGTTTGCAGGAGAGAGGAGAAGGGGTGGCTACAGATGCAGACATTTAACGCATCTGGAGGGTCCACGACACCCCCAGGAAAGCCTCATTGCAGGGCTTTGCTCCAAAGTCCACTTGGGTTCACAGTTGCACTGCCCTCTCCATAGCTTCTTGACGGCCTTCTTGCCCCAAGTTGGAGGGAGAGCGCCAGAACTAAAACGTCTCAGTACGGCTGTAACAGAGAAGAGAAGCTCTCTCCAAATGCCCTTAACAAAGAGAGCAAGTAGGAAAACTCCACAGTAGTTCAAATTCTTGCACACGTTTTTATAAAGTAACTGTGCATTTGTGTGAAAACCTGGGCTGTGCAAACACCTGGCTCTGCTTGGGGCCTTTTGGTTTGGCTGATGACCTGGAGAAAAGGAAACAAAACCAGACATATAGAAAATGTTCCAGATTTTGGTTTTGTTTGGGTTTAATCACAGCAATAACAGCAACCAAGTCAAAAAACGTCTGCTTATGGTCAAACCCAAGGCTTCCTTTTGGTGCTTTTAGAAGGAAAATAAATAGAAGACTGTGGTCAGTACTGGGGGAAATGGGGTGGAGCAGAGCCTGCGTACCAGCATCTCCACCAAGGAGGTACACTTACGGCACGGTTTCAGCAAGAACTGGAAGAGCAATGAAAACGCAAGCCACCAAAAGCCTGGCCATCTGGAACTAAACTCTTCCATACCCACTGAGCCGGAGATCCCGGGGCTCCCGCAGCCACTGCTCAGGAGGCTCACCAAGCCAAGTGGGATCGCTGCACCCCTCCGGGCTGACCCCCAAACACCACCAGCTGCTTATGTGAACCGAAATGCCATCGCTTGGAAAGACCCAAGTGTTACAATGCGGGAGCCCAGACAGCCTGCGTTCACGTCTTGAGCGAAGGAAGAGTTTGGTGCTGCTTTTCGCACATCCTGATTCACTGGGTAAACCGGCAGCGTGCTCTCTGGTGAAGCTTTTAAGAGTCTGGTTGTTCATTCCCCTTGCTTTCTTTAAAGATGCTCAAATGGTAAACTTTTCTTGCTGCTGGTCTCCCTCAACATCTTTGCAAGCTTGTGTTGAGGTTCCTTTGTGCTCCCAAGAAGAAATGCCAATATTTCAAAGTTACCTGAATAAAACCTTAGATTTTGCTTTTTTTTTTTTTTTGGATTTGATTGTTTTGGGTTTTTTTTAAAGGTTTGGCAGGCAAATTGAAATGATCAGCTAATTAGCCCCAAGCAGGAGCCAACATGTGGACTCCATCACACTCCAAACCCAGAGCGTGTCACCTCTGCAGCTCCCAGACGTGCTCATGCAGAGTTCTGTGCCTGAGCCTCCCACCCCGGCGGGACAGCCCCCGACGGCTCCTCTCTCGGGAGCAACAGCAGGTTTCAGCAAGTCTTCACCAAGCCAGACAGGTCAAAATGAGCCTGCTAGCATCCCACTGAAAATATGCAAAGTAAATCTGAGAGCAGGCACAGGGAGAGAAGGTGAAGCTGGCAGAAATGCAGCAAGAGAAAACAAGAGGAAGAAAGAGAGCACAGCACTTTATAGCGGGGAAAAAACAAACCTGCTGACCAGAAAAATGCAATGGGAAAAATGTACAGGCCTCTAGGGAAAAAAACAGCAGCAAAGGAAGAAGGCTGGGATGAACACTCTGGCCTGAATGAACATCATCAGCATGGGTGTAAGGGTCCATGTCTTCTTCTCAGCACCAAGGGATCCCAGAGGGTTCCCAAAAGCCTTTTGCAAATCTGGACAAAGCTCCTGGCTTCTCCTGGGTGCAGCAGCTTCTGGACCATTCCTTACCTGTCAGGCTCTCTAGCCATAGAAGCCCAGGCTTCTGATATTAGAAAGAATATTAAAATAAACTCCAAAAAATCCCAGGGGATTTTGCATTGGAGCCTTTCAGTGTTTTCCTCACCCTGGCATCTTCAAACTACGCAACATGTGGCACGATCATGGTTTCTGTAGTGTTCATCACTGGAGCAACTAGCAGGCTGCTCAGTCTAAGAAACTTGCTCTTTTGAGACACAATCCCATCACTGGGTCTTCCAGGACCAAAGGATAAGCACACCCAAGAACAGCACACCCGGCAGTACCTGCCTTATCTCTTTTGACTCCCAGGTGGGGCTTTCACGGGGCAGCAGAGGCCAAACGCAGGTGCCCACAGCCAGTCTGTGCCCACAGGCAGCAGAACCACAGTCGGGGAGGAATGAGATTAATTACATGAATAACAAACAGCCGGACGCCAGCCCCCACCTCAAGCAGCTCAGAGAGCAGCACAGGGAATGCAGGAGGAAGCAAGTGGCTCAAAACCCAGACAAGCTCCTGAATGAAGCCAGTCTTACCCGATTCCAGCTACAGACCTGCGTCTTGCCCTTCACAAGGGCCAGGAAAAGCCCTGCACATTTTCTTTAGAAAGGAACACAAGAGTGAAAAGCCCCCAGTAGGAGAGTTTTCCTTTCAGCCTGACCTGGACCGTCCTGTGTATCCGCCGCGAGGGCACAGCCACTGCGAGCCAGCTCACCCGCTCGGGGAGGAGAAAAGGGAAGTTAATTTTCGCAGCCAAAAGAAAATCGGGAGTTCTTTTCAGATGGCAGGAATGTAACCATGACGTTTAGTCACTTGCTATTTCTGCTTCGCGGGTATGTCTCTCTACAGGAAAGCCCCTGGACAGAAGTCTCTCCAGGCAGCATTGCAAAATGTATTTGCCCGCACTTTGGTGTCTGATCGCACTCTGAGGTCCCCGCACCGTCTCCTGAGGGAGCTGCGGGGTTTTTGGGGAGGTTCGGTCTTGCCAGCTCTGTTCCTTGGCTGCCTTAAAAGAGACGCACGTGTCTAGCTGGAAAAAGGGCAAACCTGCAGCCCTGGCCTCAGGCCGCTCAGGGTCTGACTCACCAGCTGGAAACAGCAAAGCCCCGCTCCCTTGGTGAGGTGCAAGCCAGGGCACGATGGCTGCACCACACCGCACCAGCCCCCACGCTCCACGAGGCTGGGGTCGGAGCCGAGGAGAACCAACGCCACTTCTCCGGCTCCAAAATGCAGCTGTTCACCACCGCCATGATGGGGAAGTGGCATTTGCTCCACGTTGAGCTGTGATGGTGAGTGCAGCGAAGACAGCACCCCTAGCCGAACTCCCCAGCTCCGTCACGGGGACGGCATCTGACCTGCCACATCCCAGCCCCTGCCAGGCTGCAGTTACATGCCCTGCGGGTACCGTGCGTGCTTCCATGGCTGGAGAGAGAAGAGAGCAACCCGTCTCGGGGTTACTTCAGTACAGGGCAGGCTGCACGCCTTGCACAACAAGCCCCAGGTAGCAGCGTCAGGCAGTCAGCTCAGCACGGGTCACACTGCTGACACCGCTCAGCCTGTGATTTTAGGGATTTCCAAAGCACAGCCCAGTCTGCCAGCTGCTCACAGAGGGACCTTCTTCACTGTGTTACCACACTAATTGTGGGCCACGACGATGATCCGAGGGCTGGAGTACCTCTCCTACGAGGACAGGCGAAGAGAGTTGGGGCTGTTCAGCCTGGAGAAGAGAAGGCTCCGGGGTGACCTTATAGCAGCCTTCCAGTACCTGAAGGGGCCTACAGGAAGGATGGAAAGGGACTTTTCACAAGGGTGTATAATGA